>WNFL01303994.1_pt1 | contig 24980 bp, 17 predicted proteins | sample 5400361 | NCBI WGS metagenome assembly WNFL01 (sample SAMN13153351, study PRJNA577476) | soil metagenome | isolation source: 40 cm soil on Douglas fir-dominated hillslope | place: USA:California | collected 2013-09-17
CCGGATGGCGCTGGGAGCACCTGGGGACGCTCAACGGATTCTGGGCGCTCGTCTCGCGCGAAACCGACATCGCGCCGATGGGGCGCGAGCTGTGGCCCTCGGAAGTCGCCGCCTATCGCGATGCGCGCGGCGGCGCGCCGCTCGAGATCCGCGTGGCGCGCGGCGGATTCAATACGCCGCAGCGCACGACCGCCCAGGCGATCTTCGTCCATCGCGACAATCCCATCACTCGCATCACCGTGGCGCAGCTCGCCGCCATCCTCGGCGAAACGCACGGCATCACGCGCTGGGGCCAGCTCGGCCTCGGCGGCGAATGGTCCGACCGCCCGATCTCCATCTACAGTCCGCCGCTCGTGGCTCCCAATGCGACCTCGATGCAGATCATGGTGCTGAAGGGCGGCGCGTGGAATTCGTCGATTCGCGAGGGCAGCATCGCCCAGACCGCCGCGGCCATCGCCCGCGATCCGGCGGCGATCGGCTTCGGCGGATTCGAGGAAGGCGGTCCCGGCATCAAGGCGATCGCGGTCGCGCGCGGCGACGCGGGCCCCTTCTTCGAGGGCGACTACGAAAACGCCTCCAGCGGTCGCTACCCGCTCACGCGCTACATGTATATCCGGCTGGATCGCAAGGCCGGGGAGGCCATCCCCGCGCACATCCGCGAATTCCTGCGATACATCCTGTCGCGCGAGGGGCAGGAGCCGATCCTCTACTCCGGCTATTTCCCGCTCACGGCGAAGGAAATCGCCGAAGAGCTCGCGAAGCTCGACTAGGGCAGCTTCGCGAGTTCCGCCGCGGCTTGCGCGGCGGATAGCGGAAGATAGCCTTGGGGGCTTGCCGCCACCGCCATCTGTCCCTCGCGCGAGAGCGCGAACCGCACGAACTCGCGGACATGAGGCGCGACCGGCGGGCGCACGTAGATGAGCAGGTACCGGTCGAGCGGATAGCGGCCGGCACGGATGTTCTCTTCGTCGAGCGCGACAGGGGGCTCACCGACCGCGAGCGCCTTCACGCCATGCGTTTCGCGCATCGCGGCGGCAAAACCGATGGCGAGCGGATCTTCGGCCACCTTCCCGACCACATCCACCGATTGGGGAAAGCCCACGACATGCCCGCCGAAAAGGCGTCCACCCAGCACGCGGTCCCTGAAGAAATAGGCGAGCGCGGTATCGGGCTTGAGGCCGTACGCATGCACGGGCTTCGCCGCCCAGTCGCCGCGGGCGCCCAGGTCGCCCCACGTCTTCGCTCCTCCCGCGTAGGCCCGCGCGAGGCGATCCATGCCGATCGACGCGACGGGATTCCGGCGATTCACGAAGATCGCGACCGGTCCGGAGAGCGCGCGCGGATCGAGGGACGCATGCGCGATTCGGATGGCCACCGGATCGGCGCCCACCTTCTCGCGGTACTCGATGAGCTGCGGCGGCGTGAGCTCGGCGCCCATCGGCGCGAAGGCGGAACGCCCCTCCGCGAGCGCCGAAGGGGCAAAGCGCGTGCCCGGCAGCTCGAACTCGATGTGATATCCGGGATGGAGCGCCTCGAACGTCTCTCCCATCGCCGCGAGGATCTCCTTCATGTCGTTGTAGCCGACGACGCGAACACGGTCCTTCGGCACCACGAACGCGCGCGGCTCGTACGACGGCAGCGCAGGATCGACCTGCGCCGCGATGGCCGCGCCCGCCAGGGCGAGCGCGGCAAGCATTACTTCGCCGGCCCGAAGAGCTTGTCGTAGCTCGCGATCTTCTTCGCCAGGTCGTTGCGCAGCTTGGTGGATTCCTTGAGGTAGTGCTCTTCCATCCCCGTCATCTTCGGCGGATTCTTGAAGGCGTACACCACGAGGCCCACGTTCTCGCCCTTCGCGTCCTGCATCGGCATGAGGACGACGAACTTCTTGTCCGTGTCCTTCGTGCGGTGCCAGCGCGGATCGAGGATGGTGATGCCCTTCTTGCTGACGTCGATGTCGTCCGGATCGTCCGGGTTGCCGATGCGCTCCGGGAACGAGCCCGCGAACATCGTGTAGACCTCGCTCATGCCGGGTGGCACGCCGTGAAGCGTGATCGAGAGCAATTCCGGGTGCTTCGTCATGGTTTCGTCGACCAGCTTCTGGCCGTAGGTCTTCTGGGCCGGCGCGGTCCAGTTCTTCTTGGGCTTGTCCTGTGCCCATGCAGTAGCGGACGGCAGCGCGAACGGCGCGGCCAGCGCAACGGCGATGGCGATCCTGGCGAGTGTCTTCATCGGTTTCCTCTGTGGTGTGGGTTCGAGCCGGCGCCCATCGTGGGGGCGACGGCTTAAACGCGCATGAATGTCGGATGAATTGCGCTTCAGGTTCACTTCGCGAGCAGCGCGCGCGATTCCTGCGCCTGGAACTCGCGCAGCGGGAGGTAGCGCGCGTGGTCGAGCACGACCTGCTGGCCCTCGCGCGACAACACGAAGCGCAGGAACTCCTCGATCGCGGGCGGCAACGGCTTGCCGGGCGCCTTGTTGGTGTTGAAGAACACCAGGCGCGAAAGCGGATACGTGGCCGCGGCGACGTATTCGTACATCGGCGACACGAACGGCTACCGCGATCATCTTCCCCGGCGCGTCGACGTAGGCCACGCCCGAGTAGCCGATCGCATACCGGTCGTCGGCCGCGTGCTTCGCCATCGGGAAGACGACCTTCTCGTAGGTCACGTCGTCACGCCATTCGCCGCGCTTGCCCGGGACGGAGAGCACGCGCTGGCGCACGAACTCCTCGAAGCCGTTCCACGGCTTGATGCCATATGCCTTGATGGGCTTGTCGGCCCACTCACCGGTGAGGCCGAGGTCTCCCCAGGTGCGCACGGCATTGCCGCCTCGATGGTGCGTCGTCGAGTAGATGGCGTCGATCTGTTCGAAGGTGAGCTTGTCGATCGGGTTGTCCTTGTGCACGAAGAAGCCCACCGCGTCGAGCGCGCCGAAATGGCGGTACGAGCCGCCATGGATCGGGACGCTGAGCGGCTCGTAGCCGTACTTCTTCTGGAAGTCGATGACGTCGTCGGGCTTGAGCTCGCGCGAGACGAAGACGAAATCCAGGTCTCCCTTCACCAGCTCCTTCGCGCCGAGGCTGCCGGCGTAGGGCGGCGCGATCGAAAGCGTCACGCCCGGCTGGTATTGCCTGAACTTCTCGAAGAGCTTGTTGGCGAGGACCACGAGGACATCCGAAGCCGCACCCTTGAAGCTGCCGGTGAGGCCCGGCTTGGGCCGGTACGCGGGCAGCGCCGGATCGAGCATCGGCTGCAGGATCTCCGGCGGCGGCAGGTCACGTCCGCGCTCCACTCCGGACTTCGCCTGCTCCGGCGTCTGCGGCTTGTTGGTCGGCAGGGCGGGCGCGACCCACTCCACCATGGGGCGCGTGTCCTGCGCGATGGCATTGGCGGCGAACGCGAGAGCGGCAATGGCGATGGCGATATTCTTCACTTGGCAATCTCCTCGAGCCTGTGGGTTATCTCATTCGAGACTTGCGCGGTGAGCGGCAGGTACTTCGCGTCGCGCATCACCGCGTCCTGTCCCTCGCGACTCAGGATGAACTTCACGAACTCATACACGAGCGGGTTGATGGGCTTCGCGGGGTCGCGATCGAAGTACGCGTAGATCTCGTCGGCGAGCGGATAGCTGCGGTCCTGCACGGTTTCCAGCGTGTACGGCACGTAGGGACCCGCGGATGTCATCGCGAGCGGCAGCACCTTGAGGGTCGAAAGCGAGCCCACGCCGCGCAGGGTCGTGGTCGGCGCCGCGAGGATGCCGATGCCGTACTTGTCCTGCGACAGCTCCTCGTTCAGGCCGCGCTCGAGGGTGCCCTCCTTCGAGACGAAGTTCGCGTACGTGCGCATCTTCTCGTTCCACTTGTCGCTGCCCTGCAGGATGCGGTCCGAGAGCGTCGTCGCCTGGTGGTAGCGCAGGTTGAGGCCGTAGGGAACGATCGGCTTGTCGGCCCACTCGCCCTTCAGCCCGAGCTGGCCCCACGTGCGGATGTTCTTCTCCGGGCCTCGAGACCACTTCGGGCGCCAGTTTGTGCCTTCCCAACCGCCCAGGCGTTCGGCGCCGAAGATGCCGTCGAGCTGCTCCATGGTGATCTTGTCCAGCGGATTGTCCTTGTGCACGACGACGCCGAAGCCGGGGTTCCAGCCCGGGACGTCGAACGACCCGGTCGCGATCTCGACCTCCCGCGGCGGACGGTCCTTGTAGCGCTCGAACAGCTGCTGCTGCGCGAAGGTGACCTTCACGCCGATCCCGAGGTCGCTCACGCCGAAGACCAGTGCCGGCACGGCCGCGCCCGTGGTCTTCATGTGCCACTCGATCTTCGCGTCGGGGTGATACTTTCGGAAAGCCTCCTCCCAGTAGCCGCCCACCTTGCCGTCGGTGATGTAGTTGCTGCCCCAGACGCGAAGCGTGCCCTTCACCTTCTGCTTCGGCTCGTACTTCGGCAGCCCCGAAAGATCGAACTTCTTCGTGTACGCCAGCTTCGCGCCCCGCGCGCCCATCATCTTGGCGCGCGCTTCCTGCATGTCGAGGCCTTCGGTGGACGCGCCCGCCTCCTGCGCCTTCTGCTGCGCGAACGCGGTGATTGCGAGCAGCGACAGGGCTGCGCCGATTGCGATCTTCATGGTCCCGTTCCTCATTTGAGTTTCGCCAGCTCCTCGCGAGCGGCCTCGGCCGTGAGCGGGAGATATTTGCCGTCCTTTTGCACCAGTTCCTGTCCGTCGCGCGAGAGCACGAAGCGGATGAATTCGCGCACCTTCGCCGGAAGCCGTGCGCCTTTTTTCGCGCTCACCCAGAACGACTGGTCGCCCCAGAGGGGATAGGCGCGGTTCTGCACGTTTTCGATCGTGTACTCGTAGTAGGGCCCCTTCTCGTCGCGGGCCAGCGCGAGGATCTTGATGTCCTTCGGGAACCCGTCGTGGTAGCGCGCGTATCCGATCGCGGCCGGGTCCTGGCGCACCTGGTCGAAGATCTGGTCGGCTTCGAGGTACGTCGTGAAATCGGGCCGCTTGTAGTTCGCATACGTGTGCAGGTCGCCGTTCCACTTGTCGCTCGCCTGGAGCACGTGGTTGGAGAACTCGATCGCCGATGCGTATCGAAGGGCATATCCGTGCGGCGTGATGCGCCTTCCCGCCCAGTCGCCCGCGAGTCCCATCTGGCCCCACGTGCGGATGTCCTGGTCGGCGCCGCGCTTCATCTCCGGGTGCCAATCGGAGCCGACCCAGCCGCCGTCGCGCACCGAGCCGAAGATCCCGTCGAGCTGCTTCATCGTGATCTTCGTGACGGGGTTGTCCTTGTTCACGATGATCACGAGGTTGTTCTGCCAGCCCACATAGTTGTACGACCCCGTGAACACCGAGAAGCCGATGGGCTCGAATCCCTTGAGCCGCAGGTGCGCGAGGTAGTCGTAGAAGCTCGGCTCGTGGTTGACGCCGATGTCGGCCTTGTCGAAGTAGAGGCACGGTATGGCGATGGCCGCCGTCGGCGTGTAGAACTCGACCTTCACGCCGGGCTGGACTTTCTCGAACGCTTCCTTCCAGTAGCCGCCCAAGGGCGCGTCGTTCACGTAGTTGTTTCCGCACACGCGCAATGTGCCCGTCGCTTTCTCTTCGGGAACGTAGGCGGGCAGGCCGGAAAGATCGAATTTCTTCGTGTACGCCTGCGACGATGCGCGCACCTTCATGCGCTCCTTGCGTTCGGAGGCGGATCCTGTCGGAAGCTTCTTCGACTCCTCCGTGGCCTGCGACTGCGACGACGTCTGCGCCAGCGCGGGCAGCGAGACCGCGAGCGCGACGGCAAGGGCGTACTTCATTTCAGTCCTCCAGTTTCTTCATTTCGACGGCTGCCGCGGGCGCGAGGATCGGGAGATAGCCTCCGCCTTCGCGCAACACCGCGTCCTGCGCGTCCCGCGAGAGGATGTAGCGCAGGAACTCGCGAAGGTGCGGCGGGAGGGGCTTGCCCGGCGCGCGGTCCATGAACATCGTGATGATGCGGGTGAGGGGATAGCTGTGATCCATCACGGTCGACGCGTCCGCCGCAACGAAGGGGCCGCCATCTTCACGTGCCAGCGCAATGGGCTTGACCTCGGGGTTGCCGTAGAGGCCGCCCGAAAAGGCGATGCCGCCCGGGTCCTTCGCCATCGCGTCGAGCGCGCGCTGGCCGCCGTCGGTGGCGCCCCCGAGCGATCCGGGGAGATCGGCGAAGTCCCGGATGTCGGGGTTCCACCGGTGACCGCCCGCGAACACCGCGTCCTCCAGATAATCGGCGAATCCGCGCGCGAGCGAAAAGCCATACGGAGTGACGGGCCGCGAGGCCCACTCACCCGTCAATCCGAGATCACCCCACGTGTGCACGGGCGCGCCACCCCGCCGGCGATCGACACTGAAGATCGAATCGAGCTGCTTCAGGGTCACGCCCTGGATCGGGTTCGACTTGTGCACGAAGACGACGATGGCGTATCCGCGGTTGCGGGTCTTGTAGCTGCCGGTGACGACATCGACGCCGGTAGGCGCATAGCCCTTGACCTCCTTGAACGCCGCGATCTCGTGCGGCCAGATCTCGCGACCCATCAGGGCAAGATCGCCCTTGCCGGTATAGAGGGCCCCCATCGCCGACGCCGTGCCGTGCAGCCGGTTCTCGAAGGTCACTTCGGGGTGGTACTTCTGGAATCCCTTCTCCCAGGCCTTCACGAGGGCCTCGATGAAATCGAAGCGGCCTGCAAGAGCGCCGTGTCCCCAGATGGAGATGTGCCCCGACACGTTGTCCGCAGGTCGAGCGTATGGCGGCGGCAGGTCGGGCTGCGAGGCGAACGCACGCGCGCAGACGAAAAGCAGCAGCCAGAGCACGATCGATCGCATGGTCAGTCGAGCCGCTTCGCCTCTCGCTGCGCGTCGGCGGCGCTCAGCGGAACATAGGCGCCGTCGCGCGCAATGGCGGCCTGCCCATCCGCGCTCAGCACATATCGCAGGAACTCGCGCACCTTCGGATCGACCGGCTTGCCGTCCGGGCGGTCGATCGCCACGATCACGACGCGCGACAACGGATATCGACGGTCCGCCACGCTTTGCGCGGTGGGCGCTACGAAGTCCCCGCCCTCCTTGGCCGCGATCGGCAGGTCCTTCACCGCGCGACCGTTCGCCGCCGCGAGGGGCGCATAGGCGATGGCGGACGGATCGTGCGCCACGGCGTCGATCGCCTTGTCGGCCGACGCAAGCTCTTCGATCGCCACGTTCCACTTGAGGCTGTCGTGGAGCACCGCGTGGCGAAAGAACAGCGCGGAGACGCTGGTCACTTCGGGCGCCAGCACGCGAATCGGGCGATCACGCCACGCGCCTGAGAGGCCGAGATCGCCCCACGTGCGCAGGTTCGGCGTGCCGCGCTTGTGCTCGGCGCCGAAAATGCCTTCGAGTTGGGCGAGCGTGAGCCCCCGCACCGGATTTTCGGGATGCACGAATAACGCGAGCGTCGCCGCGGCGCGGCGTTCCGTGAGCGACGCGTTTGCGACCTCTATCGTCGTTGGCCTGTAGAGCTTGACCCATTGGAAGGCCATGTTCTCCACCGGCAGGCGCAGCTCACGACCCACGAAGGCGATGTCCGCGACGTCCGTGTAGATGCCGGCCATCGCCGAGTCCGATCCATGGAGCGTCGCGACCACGCGCGCCTGCGGCTGGAACTTGCGGAAGCCCGCTCCCCAGGAATTGACGAGGCTCGTGTCCTCGGGATTTCCCCAGATGCGGATATCGCCCTTCACCGTCGCCTGCGGCGAATACGCAACGAGCTGGGCCGCGGGAGCCACGGCCGCGCCGGCGCAAAGGGCCGCGCAGAGAAAGAGCGCTTGGGCCCTCATCGTCTCAATCGAGCTTCTTCAGCTGCTCGCGGATGTACTCCGCGGGAAGGTTCGTGTACGGCCCGTTCTTCTGGATGATCGTCTGACCCTCGCGCGAGAGGACGAAGCGCAGGAACTCGCGCACTTTCGGATCCATTGCGCGTCCCGGCCCCTTGTCCACATAGATGTAGGCATCACGAGCCAGCGGGTAACTGCGATTGGCCACGCTGTGCGCCGTGAGCGCGACCGGCGGGCCACCGTCCCTGGAAAGCGCGATCACCTTCACGTTGGGATAGCCCGGGCATTTCGTGCTGTCCGGGTTCACGCATGTCCCCTGGACGTGCATGAGCGCACCCCAGCCGATCGCATACTTGTCCCGCGAGATCGCCTCGTAGAGGCGCTGGCTCCTCACCGCGTTGCCGGCCGCGTCGTTCGTGGCCTCCTTCCATTCGACGAATTCCTGGAAGTTGGGATTCCACTTGTTCGACCAGTGCAGCACCATGCGCTGGAAGCTGGTCGCGAATCCCGGCGCCACGTAGCCGTAGGTCTTGATCTCCTTGTTGGCCCAGTCGCCTTTCAGGCCGACCTGGCCCCAGGTCCGGATGTTCTTCTCGGGGCCCCGCGCATATTTCGCGGTGAAGAGGAGGTTGTTCTCGGCATTCGCGCCGATCTCCCAGCCTCCGCTGCGCTCGGAGCCGAAGATGCCGTCGAGCTGTTCCATCGAAAGCTGTGCGAGCGGGTTGTCCTTGTTGACCATGATCGCCCACGCGAACAACACGCCACGCATGTTGTACCCGCCGGTGGCGATCGAGATCTCCGTGGGGACGTAGCCTTTCGAATTGAAGAAGGGCATCTGGTCCGGGATCTTCGCGTCATCGCCCATGGGCGCGACATCGGAAGCGCCCGCGTACATCATGCCGAGCGCGCCTTCGCTGCTCGTCATGTAGTTCGACGACACTTTCACGCCGGGCTGCACCTTCGCGAAGGCCTCGAGGAGCTTGTCCATCACGCCCTTGAGCTCGCTGCCCGCGACGCGCAGGCCGCCGACCCCTTCGAATTCCTTCTTGTACGGCGGGATCGAATCGAGATCGGGGGCTTGCCCGAATGCCGCCGTCGCGCACGCGGCCAGAACAGCCGAGATCGCCTTCATTGTCGTGTTCATCAGTCGAGTTTCCCCAGTTGTTCGCGCACGACGGACGCCGTGAGCGGCAAGTACGAAGCGTTGTCGGCCACGATCTGCTGCCCCTCGCGGGAGAGGATGAAGCGCAGGAATTCCCTCAGCTTCGGATCGATGGCGGTGCCTGGCTTGCGGTTGAGATAGATGTAGATGTTGCGGACCATCGGGTAGGTGCGGTCCTGGAAGCTTTGCGTGCTCGGCATCACGGCGCGGTCGCCGCCGCGCGGCACGACGGCGACCGGCTTGATGCCGTCGACGCCCTTGGCCTGCGGCATCACCGTCCAGGCCATGCCGTAGCGATCGTTCGCGAGCTCGTTCCTCAACATGGACTGCAGCCCGAGCCGCTGCGCGGCCCTGTCCTCGTCCGCGATCATCTTGCTGCCGGTCTCGACGTATTCGCGGTAGTTGGGATTCCACTTGTCGCCGTTGCCCATCACCTTCCACTGGAAGAAGCGCGTGGTGCCAGAGGGCGCGTGGCCGTAGGTCTGGATCGGCTTGTCGGCCCACTCTCCCGTGAGCCCGAGCTGGCCCCACGTGCGGATGTCCTTCTCGGGACCACGGCCATCGGAGGGAGCCCACTTGAAGCCGCGCAGGCCGGCGGTGCGCTCCGAACCGAACACGCCGTCCAGTTGTTCCATGGAAATCTGCTTCAGCGGATTGTCCTTGTGCACGAAGATCACCGGGCCGTTCGACTTGCCTTCGACGTCGAACGCTCCGGAGGCGACGATGATGTCGGTCGGGTGATAGCCGTACACCTCGAAGAACGAGAGCGCTTCCGTGATCGCGGGCTCGCCGCCATCGGGCGCCAGGTCGGTGACACCCGTGACGAGCGCGGGTATGGCCGCGTCGCTCGTGGGCAGCGTGTCGTGGAAGGTGATACCGGGTTGGATCCGGCGGAACGCATCTTCCCAGAGCTTGAGCACGCCGCCCAGGCCGAAGCCGTAGTTGCGGATGGTCCCCGAGACTCGCGCGTGCGGCTCGTAGGGGGCCAACCCGGAAAGGTCGAATGCCTGCGCAGGCCCCGTGACCAGCACGAGGCAAACAGCCAGCGTTCGAATCAGCTGTGGGTTCATCGTCCCTACTGCAGCTTCTGCAGCTGCTCGCGGACCAGACGGCCCGGCAGCGGGAAATACACTCCGTTCGTGCGCACGAGCTCCTGGCCTTCCGCGCTGAGGACGTACTCGATGAAGTCCTTCACCTTCGGCGAGAGCGGGCGACCCGGTTCCTTGTCCACGTAGAAGTAGACGCTGCGCGTGAGTGGATAGGTTCTGTCGGCCAGCGTCTGCGGTGTGGCCTGCACGGACGCTCCGCCGCCGCGAGCGGCGAGCGCGACGGGCTTGATGCCAGTGACCTGCGGAACCTGCTTCCACTGCGGCATCCCTGCCCACGCGATGCCGTATTTGTCGCGCTCCAGCTCGGCCAGCATGTGCAGCACGCCGCCGTCTTCGCGCCCCGGGGTGAGGATCTTCGTCCCGTTCTCCACGTACTGGCGGTAGTTGCCATTCCACTTGTTGCTGCCCTTGAGTACCGCGATCTCGAAGAAGCTCGCCATCCCGCCATTGGCGTAGCCGTACGTATGGATCTCCTTGTCCGCCCACTCGCCCTTGAGCCCGAGCTGCCCCCAAGTGCGGATGTTCTCGTTCGCGCCGCGCGCGTTCTCGGTTTTCCAGACGAAGCCTTCGTAGCCGCCGGTGCGCTCCGAGCCGAAGATGCCGTCCAGCTGCTTCAGCGTGAGCTTCGCGATCGGGTTGTCCTTGTTGACGAAGACGATCGGGGCCCAGCTGCCCCCGGGGATCTCGAGGGTGCCGCTCGCCACGGTGATCTCCGTGGGGTTGTAGCCCTTGTTCTCGAAGAACCCGAGATAGTCGTTGAGCTCCAACTCGCGGCCGAAGACGGCGATCTCCGCCGTGCCGTGCTGGAGGACGCCGATCGCGGCATCGCTGCCGCCCGGATTGTCCGCGATGCGCACGTCGGGGTTGCGCCTCATGTAACCCGCCTCCCACTCCTTCACGAGCCCCTTGAGGCCCGCGCCGAACACACGGAGCGTTCCCTTGTTCGGGGTGGAAGGCTTGGCGTATTCGGGAAGGCGCTCGTCGGCCGCGTGGGCACCCGCGATTCCGAGCGCGGCGACCAGGGCGAGCGCTCGCCCGGACTTGAACGGTTCGGTCATCGATTTCTCCTGCGAGTCTGCGTGCATGGTTTCACGAGATCCTTCCTATTCCAGTTTCTCGAGTTGCGCCTTCACGTTGCTGGCCGTGAGTGGCACGTAGCGCCCTTCGCGTTGCACGCAATCCTGTCCCTCGCGGCTCAGCACGAAGCGCAGGAACTCCTCGACTTTCGGATCGAGCTTCCCACCCGGCTTCTTGTTCACGTAGAAGAAGGAGTGGTGCGTGAGCGGATACGTGTTGTCGTGCACGGTTTCCAGCGTACGCTGCACGAACGGCCCACCCTCACGCGCCTGCACTGCGAGCTCCTTCATCTCGGGCGACAACGTGAGTGGGGAGGCATAGCAGATCGCGTAGGGATCGCCGGCGATGTCGCTGCGCACCTGCGAGCTCCAGGTCTTCACCTGGCCGTCGGTGGTGCGGTAGTTGGTGTAGGCGCGGTAGCCGTCGACGAACTGCAGGCTGCCCATCAGGACCTCGGTCGAGAACTGGAGCATCGCGCCGGCGCTCAGGTTCTGTCCGCAGACGCGGATCGGCTTGTCCGCCCACTCGCCGCCGAGACCGAGCTGGCCCCAGGTGCGGATGTTCTCTTCTGCCCCGCGTGAGTACGGATACTCCGTGTGCCAGACGCTTCCCGCGTAGCCGCCCAGGCGCGCGCTCCCGAAAACGCCGTCGAGCTGCTTTACGCTGATCTTCGCGAGCGGATTGTCCTTGTGCACGACGACGATCCCGGGCGGTCCCCATCCATAGACGTCGTACGAGCCGGTCACCACCATGATCTCCGTGAGCGGATAGTGGAACGTCTGCTCGAAGATGAGCCGGTCGCTCAGCGTGGCCTTGTAGTTCATGCCGATGTCGGCGACTCCCGCCGCGACCGCCGACACGGCGATCGTTCCCGTGGGCAGGTGGTATTCCATCTTCAGCCCGGGCTGGAATTTCGCGAACTCTTCGGCCCAGTACTTCCCGAGGGGCCCGTCGTTGAGATAGTTGTTGCCCCAGAGGCGGATCGTGCCGGTGAGGTTGCGCTTCGGCACGTAGTGCGGAAGGTCGCTCATGTCCCAGCGCTTCGTGTAGCCCCCGATCGCGCCGTGCTCCTTGCGCAGGCCGGTCACGTTGCCGGTCCAGATGCTCTGTCCGGAGTTCTCCGGTCGCGCGGATTCCTTTTGCGTCGAGGCCTCTTCGCCCGACGCAAGCGTAGACGCCGCGCAGAGGAGCGCGACGACAAGTGGACCAATGTGTGCATCAATGCGCATGGTTGGATTCCGTGATGAATAGTCAGTCGAGCTTCTTCCGCTGCTCGAGAACGGCGTCTTTCGGCAGCGGAAGCTGGTTGCCGCCCTTGGCGAGGATCTCCTGCCCTTCGTGGCTCAGCACGAAGAGGAGGAATTCCTTCACCTTGGGATCGACGGCCTCCCCCGGCTTGCGATCGATGTACATGAAGACATTACGGGTGAGCGGATAGTCGCGTCGCTGCATGTTCTGCGCGTCCGGTTCGAAGTAACGCCCGGGCGTGCGGCCGAGCGCGATGGCCTTCAGCCCGGGGACGCTGGCCGCCTGGCCGTTCCCGCTCCAGCCGATGCCGTACTTGTCATGGGAAAGTGCCACGAGCATGTCGTGGCTTCCGTTCGACGCGCCCGGTTCCACCATCTTCGTGCCCGTCTCGACGTATTCGCGATAGTTGGGGTTCCACTTGCCTCCGCCGTCGAAGACGTGAAGCTCGAAGAAGTGGCGCATCCCGGTCGGTGCGTAGCCGTACGTCTGGATGGGCTTGTCCTTCCAGTCGCCGCCAAGTCCCAGATCGCCCCACGTGCGGATGTTTTTTTCGGGGCCGCGTGCGCCGCGCGTGGACCACACGATGCTGTTTTCGCCGTAGCCGCCCGTCCTCTCGGCGCCGAAGATGCCGTCGAGCTGCTCCATCGTGAGGTGCGTGAGGGGATTGTCCTTGTGGACGAATACCACCGGCGACCAACTCGCGCCGCCTGGCGTGTTCCACGCGCCCGAGGCGACGACGAGCGACGTCACGCCATGCCCGTTCTTCTCGGTGAATCCGAGCACCTCCTCGAGCGAAGGCTCGCGGCCGCTCGAAGCGATGTCGGCCGTGCCCAGGATCATGCTCGCCATCGCGATGTCGCTGCTGTCGAGCGTGTTCGTGAACTTCACATCCGGGTGGTGCCTGGAGAACGCCGCTTCCCACGCCTGGACGGCGCCGCGGAACGGAGTGCCTACGATTCGGATGGTCCCGCCAACCTTGCGCTGCGGCTGGTATGCAGGCAAGTCGCCCAGGTCCCACTCGGCGCGGCAGATCGCGGCGCTCGCAAGCAATACGAGGAATATGCGTTTCATGGACTCGCTCGTTCGTTCGAAATCAGGGCTCGTCGCCCCAGGCCCTCTCCAGCTTCGCGCGCTCGCGCGCAATGATCGCGGCGCTGAGCGGCAGGTGCTTGCCGTCATGCACGACTTCCTGCTGGCCCTCGCGGCTGACGATGAAGCGCAGGAACTCCTTCACCAGCGGATTCATCGGCGATCCCGGGGTCGCGTTCATGTAGAACGAGTCCAGGTCGATCCATGGATAGGTGCGATCGCGCGAGTTCTCGATGGACAGCTTCACGTACGGGCCGCCGGTCTTCTCCGCGAGGTCGAGCACTTTCTGTCCGGGCTGCTTGTATTCCTCGCTGTAGTGGGTGAACGCGATGGCATACGGGTCGGTGGCCACTGCGCGCGAGATGAAGTCGCCGCCGACGACGCGCTTTCCATCGGGCCGCGAGTAGTTGCCCGTTGCGACGATGTCCTCGTTCCACTTGTCGCTGCCCTGCAGGACGCGGTCGGCGAAATTCAGCGACGTGTTGTAGCGCAGGTTGAACCCGTACACGTGGATCGGCTTGTCGGCCCACTCGCCGGTGAGGCCGAGCTGGCCCCACGTGCGGATGTTCTTCTCGGGGCCGCGAACGTATTCCGGATGCCAGACATCGCCCTTCCATCCGCCCTGGCGCTCCGCGCCGAAGATGCCGTCGAGCTGCTCCAGGCTGATGCGCGAAAGCGGGTTCTTCTCGTTCACGAGGATCACCGGCGTGTTCGCCCAGCCCGGCAGGTCGTACGAGCCGGTCACCGCCTGGATGGAGAAGGGCTTGCGGCCCTTGATCTTCTCGTACGCAAGGCTGTCGGTCAGGCCGCGCGCGCCGGAAAGGAGAAGGTCCGCCGCGTCGTAGTACAGCGACGAGTAACCCACCGCGCTCGTGGGAAGGAGCCAGGAGATCTTGATGTTCGGCTGGACCTTCGCGAACGCTTCTTCCCAGTACTTGCGCAGCTTCCCGGTCTCGATGTAGTTCAGGCCGTGGATGCGAATCCAGCCGTCGAGGATGGCCTTGGGCTTGTAGGGCGGCAGGTCGCCCAGGTCGAACTGGTCGGGCGGATACATGCGCTGCTCGCCGCGCTTGGCGATCGCGACCGCGCGTGCCGCCTGCGTCCGCAACGTCGCTTCCGCGTCCTCGTCCTTCGGCGGCGCCGGTGCGCGGGCCGCCGTGGTGACGCCGTCGACGACCTGCAGCTGCGATTCGATCGTCGCGCGATCGAGCGGCAGGTACTTTCCGTCCGCTCGCACTGCAGCTTGTCCGTCGCGGCTCAGCACGTAGCGGACGAATTCCTCGATGAGCGGATCGAGACGGCCGTTCGGCCGCAGGTCGATGTACATCGAGGCTTCGCGATAGAGCGGATACTTCCTCGTCCGGACCGACTCGTCAGTCGGGAGCGTGAAATCGCGTGACGAGCCCGGTGCGACGCCCAAGACCTTCACGTCCGGCGAATCGAACCCGCCGACCGTGAACCCGATGGCATGACGATCGGCCGCCACGGCCCGGTTGATCTGCTCCTCGGCGGAGACGATGCGGCCGTCCTTGTCGTGGAACGGACCATAAGTAGCGATCTTCTCGTTCCACTTGTTGCTTCCCTTGGTAACCTTGTCGTCGAAGACGCCGGCCACGGGATCGCGCATGCTCAAGCCGACGGGCTTGATCTGGTGCTTCGCCCATTCGCCAGTAAGCCCGAGCTGCGACCACTCGCGGATGTTTCCCTCCTTCCCGCGTGCGAGGTCGGTCCGGAACGCCGTTCCCACCCATCCGCCGTCGCGCGCGGCGCCGAAGATGCCGTCGAGCTGGTCCATCGTGATGCCGGTGAGGGGGTTGTCCTTGTGGACGATGATCTTGAACGGCGGCGCGTAGCCGGCCATGTCGACCGAGCCGGTGAAGGCGGTGATGCGCAGCGGCTGCGAGTTGAGGAGGCGCTCGTAGGGCAGGATGTCGTAGAAGCCGAGCTCGTGGACCAGCGCGATGTCGGCCTGGTGATAGTAGAGCGGCGTCAGCGCGACTTCCGCTCCGGGAAGGTAGAACGAGAAACGGACCCCGGGTTGGCGCACCCGGAATCCCTCCTCCCAGAGCTTCGCGAGGCGGCCCCGCGCCAACGTGCTTGCGCCGTGGATCTTGATCCAGCCCGACACCGACCGCCGTGGCCGGTAGGCGGGCAGATCGTCGAGATTGAACCGTTTCTCGGCGTACGAGCGGTAATCGCCCGGATATTTGTTCTCGAGCTGGAAGAGCTGCGCGTTCTTCAGGACGTCGGCCCGCGGCTCGTCTGCCGCCGTAGCGCGGGCCCCCGCCGCAATTGCCGCGGCGAGGAACAACACTTGCACTTTCATTTCTACAATTCGACTTTAACGTTGAACTTGACGCTGCGATCCATGCCGATGCCGTAGGTGCCGGTCTGCACGCCGTTCCAGTAGCGCAGGTTGCCGAGGTTATCGGCGTTGACCTGGATGGCCACGCGCTTGCCTTGGATGCGCGTCGTATAGCCCAGGCCCGCGAAGTAAAGCGCATACCCAGGGATCGTTCCCTGCTGCTGGTTGTTCACGTAGCGCGTCGCGATGCCGCTCACCCCCGCGCTCAGGCTGAGGCCGGGAATCGCGACCGGCCGCCACTGAATCGACGTGTTACCGGCGCTCTTGGGCGTATTCTCGGGCGCGAAGCCGTTGAAGGTCGGATCGGGCGTGACCTGCTTCGCCTTGAGGTACTGGCCGTTGGCGTTCCACGTCCAGCGGGGAATGAACTCCCAGCTCCCCGTGAACTCGACGCCGCGATACTCGATGTCACCGTTGGTCGAAAAGATCTTCGTCACGGGGTCGGTGACGGCGTTGGCGCGCGTGATGATGAAGGCCGAGCCGGAGAGCGACAAGCCGCGGATGTGGGAATCTCGGATGCCGAGCTCCTTCTGCTTCGAGACCGCGGGCGGAAGGATCTCGTTCACGTTGATCGCGCTCGCCGGCGCCGTGCCCCCGGCCTCCAATCCCTCCATGTAGCTCGCGAACACGGTGAGGCTCGGCAGGATGTCGTAGAGCATCCCGTACGCCGGCGAATTCACGTAATCGATGTTGATGTTGTTGCCCGATTGCTCGATGTCCTTCACGTGCCGGATGCCCGCCAGCAGCCTGAACTTCGAGGTGAGCGAGATCGTGTCGTAGCCGTAGTAGCCGATGTCCGTGCTGCTGTTGAACGGCGCCGGGGTGCCCGGCTTCAGGTTCGTCGGCTTCGGAAGCTCGATCGGGTCGAAGATGTTCTGCCTCTGCGGCAGGACACCGCTCGCGATCGACAGGTTGATGGCGTCGCGAATCGTCTTCGATGCGCCGATCGTGAGGTCGTGCCCGATGGACCACGTGCTCGCGCGGCCGAGGAGCTCGAACCGCGAGAACGCGTTCTTGTAGGCCTGCGTCGTGAAGTTGACGTTCACGACGCCATTCGCGCCGGTAACGATGTCGTAATTCCCGATGCGTACCGTATAGCGCGAGCGATCCGAATCCGAGCGTCCCGCCTCGGCGAGCATCTTCCAGCTGTCGGTGAGCACGTAGTCCGCACGCAAGACCTGGTTTTGCGTGTGCGGGAGGTATTCGTTCCACGGCCCGCTCAAGTGGTTGCGTGGATCGGGAACCGGGGTGATGGGCACGACACCCTTCACCGGGGCGAGCAGGCTGATGCCAGCCTGGTCCAACACATCCCGGCTGTAGTACTCATAGTCGCCCTGCAGCGTCAGGCGATCGGAGACCCTGAGGTCGGCGGCGATGCTGGCGAACTTGCCGCTGCCACCCGTGTCGCGGATGCCGTTCTCGTAGTGCGTGGCGGACGCATTGACGCGCAGGCCGAGCTGCTTCTCCGGCCCGAATCTCCGCCCCACGTCCAGCGAGCCGCCATACTGGCCGAAGGAGTTGCCGGCCGCGGTAAAGCTGGTTACATCGATGTCGCCCGCACGCTTGGTCACGAGGTTGATGATCCCCGCGGGGCTCGCCACGCCGAACATGAGCGCATTGGCTCCCTTCAGCGTTTCGATCCGCTCTTTGTTCTCGGTCGGGACGGTGATGACGCCCGTGAGCGGGAGCCCGCCGTTGATGCGGTAGTTGGCGAAGAGGTTCAGCTTGATGCCGCGGATGGTCACCGAGTCGTTCGCCGTTCCCTTGGAGTTCGCGGGCGTGACGCCCGCGACCTTCTGGATGGCCTCCGAGTAGCCCTCCTGCGATGCCTGCTCGAGCTCCGCGCCGGACGTGACCGCCTTGGTCATCGGCAGCGATTGCTTGTTGTCGAGCTCGCCTTTGTCGTAATCGCTCTGCGCCTGGACGCCCAGCGGGATCCCGACCGCGGCAGCGACGAGCAGCAGCGTGAGGGAAGCGCGCGCAGTGGTCATGCGGGTTCTTCTCATTTCAGTGCCCCTACGTGAATGATGGGGGCCACGTTACGAGGGACACCTGAAGCAACCCTGACTGGTTCCTTAATTTGCTTTCAGGCTCTGTCGCCCTTTTTGGCGCTAGCATAGCCGCGTGAAGGTCCTCATCGTCGAAGACCAGCTGCGCCTTGGCCAGTTCCTCGAACAGGGACTGAAGGAATGCTCGCATACGGTTCGCTGGGTCCGCAGCTGCGCGGACGCGCGCGATGCTCTCGCGGACTCGCCTTACGACGTGATCCTGCTCGACCTCGGACTGCCCGACGGCGATGGCATCGATCTCCTGCGCCAGTGGCGCTCCGCCGGCTTCAACGAGCCGGTGCTCATCCTCTCGGCCCGCGACACGGTCGCCGACCGCATCAAAGGTCTCGACGTAGGCGCGGACGATTACCTGCCCAAGCCCTTCAGCTTCGAGGAACTCCTCGCCCGGGTGCGATCGCTGGTGCGGCGCCAGTCGGTCGTGAAGCAGGTGGTCCTCGAGCATCGCGAAATACGCGTCGACCTGATAAGTCACACGGTCCAGTTGAACGGCGCGCCCATCGACCTCACGAGCCGTGAATACGCCCTGCTCGAGATCTTCATGCAGAACCCGGGGCGCATCCTCACGCGAACGCTGATCTCGGAAAAGATCTGGGCTTCGCACTACGACGTGGACACGAACCTCCTCGACGTCTACATGAGCCGCCTTCGCGCCAAGCTGGAGACCGTCCCGGGAAAGCCGCTCTTCAAGACGGTGCGAGGCGTCGGATACCAGTTGCTGTGAAGTCGATCAGCGCCCGCCTCACTTTCTGGTACGCGGTCACCGCCACCGCGACCTTCGCCGTGCTGTTCGTCGTCGGCTACTACATGCTGCACGACAACATGGTCCACCAGCTCGACCAGCTGAACGAGACGCAGTTCAAGCAGCTGCGCACCGCCCTTGGGCCGAATTACCCCACGCTCACGCCGGAAATCATCAACGGCCGCATACGCGATGTGACCGAGTCGGCCTCAACTCTTTTCTACATCGACATGCATGGCCCGATGACGAACACGTTCTTCAAGTCGAGCAACCTCCACGGCCAGGCGATTCCCGACATTCCCGGCCAGCGTGCCTACACGACGGAGCTCACCGGAATCGGCGTGCTTCGCGTGAGCGAGTTCCTGTTGCCGCCATTCGAGGTCACGGTTGCCACTCCGCTCGGTCCGGTGGAGGACGTCATGAGCGGCTACATCAAGGTGAGCGCCGCGCTCGTCGCCATCATGCTGCTGCTCAGCGTCGCGCTGGGTTTCGGGCTGTCGCAGGTGCTGCTGCGGCCGGTGCGCGCGATCCGCGACACGGCCAACCGGATCCGGTCGGACAACCTCAAGGAGCGCATTCCGGTCGAGAACGTCAAGGACGAGATTTCGCAGCTCGCGAGGTTGTTGAACCAGATGTTCGACCGGCTCGAGACTTCCTTCGATCAGATCCGGCGCTTCACCGCGGACGCGTCGCACGAGCTGAAGACGCCGTTGTCGCTCGTGCGCCTTCACGCCGAGCGCCTGCTCATGACCGGAGGCCTGGACAGCGCCCAGAAGGAGAGCCTGCAAGTCCAGCTCGAGGAGCTCTCGCGGATCAACCAGATCATCGATGAGCTTCTCTTCCTGTCACGCGCCGACGCGCAGGCGATCACGATCGCCGCCAGGCAGCAGGGTCCGGCGGGATTCCTGCACAGCTTCGCGCAGGACGCCGCGGCGCTCGCCGAGCATGACGGGCGGAAATTCGCCTACACGCACGAAGGCGAAGGCGAGGTCGCCTTCGAGGACAAGCGCATGCGCCAAGTGCTGCTGAACCTGCTCGTCAACGGCCTGCACGCCTCGCCGGAAGGGGGGCGCATCGTGCTGCACTCAAAGTTGGCCGACGGCGTGTGGCAGCTGAGCGTCGAAGACGAAGGCCCGGGGCTTACGCCCGAGCAGCGCAGCCAGATTTTCGAGCGGTTCGTGCGTTTCGGCCCGAAAGGGTCCTCGGACAGAGGCAGCGGCCTGGGCCTCGCGATCTGCCGGAGCATCGTGCAGCTTCACAAGGGCCGGATTTTCGCGCTCGACGGCGAGAACGGCCGCGGCCTGCGGATGGTGATCGAGATTCCCGCCTAGCCAGTTCCCTTCCTGCCCTCGAGGTCCACGCGCGGCGGCATCGAGAGGAAAGATTGAAGCGCGTGGTAGAAGCGCGCGCGGTTCACGCCGAGGATGGCCGTGTGCGCGAGCCCTCCGATCTTCACGATCTGCTTGTCGGGGTTCGGAAGCTGAGAAAAGAAATCGAGGATGTCCGCGTCGGTTGCGATGCCGTCGTGCTCTGCGCGGCAGATGAGCACCGGGCAAAGCACCTTCGCCGGATCGACCATCGGCAGCTTGGTCGTCATGTCCACATACGTTCCGGTGGGGACCGAGTCGCCGTACTTGAGCTCCTGGTCGGCGATGATGGCGCCGAGGAATGACTCCGCGGCGCCGGAGTGGTCGCGCGTGAAGATGCTCTCGTAGAACTCGCGGCTCACCGGGCGGCGGTTCGAGGCCTGGTAGCGCGGCAGGCCCTTCTTCCTCTCGGCGAGCGTGGGCGCGTCCTTGCCGGTGTACACGAACGCGTCGAGCGCCAGCTTCTCGACGTTCTCGGGATGCTGGTTCGCGAAGCGCGCGGCGCGCAACGCGCCCGACGATTGCCCGAAGAACGCGAGCTTCGCCGCGCCCGTCTCGCGCTGGATCACCTTCATCGCGGCGGCCAGGTCCTCGACGCCGCTCTGGATGTCGGAGTTGCCGGAGGTCTTGTCCGAATGGCCGTAGCCTTCGTGGTCCATGGTCCAAACGTCGTAGCCCAGGCGCGCGAAGTGATCCATCATCGAGTAGTCGTCGCGATCGGGCACCTGCAGGTCGAACATCGTCTTGCCCGAGTACGACGAGCCATGCACGCAGAAAAGACTCCCCCGGCCCTGCACGCCGCCCTGGCGCTTGCGATAGACCCAGAGCTTCACGCCGTTCTTGTCGGCCCAGTATTCGTTCGCGACGATCGATCCGGGCTTCGACGGCGTGGCCTGGGCCAGCGAAATCGCGGGCGCAGCCGCGAGGGTGAGCCCTGCGAGCAGGGCATCGCGACGATCGGTCATTTCTATTCTCCCGCTTGGAGGTGTGGGACGGCCTCGGCCTCGGCGGCCACGGGCGTCTTCACCGGCCCCTTGCCTGAATACCGGTCGAGATAGAGATAGATGACCGGCGTGATGAGGAGCGTGATCACCTGCGAGACGAGGAGGCCTCCGACCACGGCGAGGCCCAGTGGCTGGCGCAGCTCCGCTCCGGTGCCCAGGCCCGCGGCAATGGGCACCGCGCCGAAAAGCGCGGCGAAGGTGGTCATCATGATCGGGCGGAAGCGCAGCAGGCATGCCTGGCGGATCGCATCGTGCGCCGACCGGCCCTCCTCGCGCTGCGCGTTCAGCGCGAAGTCGATCATCATGATCGCGTTCTTCTTCACGATGCCGATCAGCATCAGGATGCCGATGGTGGCGATGATCGACAGGTCGTAGCCGAAGATCCAGAGCGCGAGAAGCGCGCCGACCGCGGCCGACGGCAGCCCCGCGAGGATCGTGAGCGGGTGGATGTAGCTCTCGTAGAGCACGCCCAGCAGCACGTAGATCACGAGCAGCGCGCTGATGATGAGCCACACCTGGCTCGACTGCGACGACTGGAACGCCGCCGCGTCGCCGCCCCAGCCCACGAGGATCGACGGCGGCATCGCGATCTGCTGCCGGTAGCTTTCGATCTTCTTCGCCGCGTCGCCCAGCGATTGCCCCTGCGGCAGGTTGAACGACACGGTGATGGCCTGCAGCTGCCCCGCGTGGTTGATGGCGAGCGGGCCCACCTTGCGTTCCACCGACGACACGGCGGACAACGGCACGAGGTTGCCCGCGCGGTTCCTCACGTAGATCTTGGAGAACGCGCTTTCGTCCCTGCGGTCCGGATCGCTCGCCTGCAAGATCACCTGGTACGAATCGACCGCCGTGTAGATGGTGGACACCTGGCGTTCGCCGAAAGTCGAGTACAGCGCCGTGCGGATGTCCTGGATGCTCACGCCCAGCGAATTGGCCTTGTCGCGGTCGATGTTCACCTGCGCCTGCAGTCCCTTCAGCTGCGCGTCGCTCGTCACGTCCCGGAACATCGGGTCGGGACGCATCATGGAGATCAGCTTGTCGGCCGCCTGCTGCAGCTCCACGGCGTTCACGCTCTTCATCACGTACTGGAAGCGGCTCTTCGAGACGCGGCCGCCCAGGCGCAGGTTCTGGATCGGGTTGAAGTACACGTTCACGCCGGGGATGGTGCGCACGTCGCGGCGCAGGGTCTCCAGCCCCTTGTCCATCGGCTCGCGCTCGCGACGGGGCTTCAGGTTGATGAACATGCGCCCGTTGTTGGTCTGGTCCGCGCTCATCACGACGGTGTCCACCGCGGGGTTGTCGCCGATCACGCGGCTCACGCGCTGCACGATCTCGGTCATCGCGGGAAACGAGATGTCCTCGACGGCCTCGGCGTTCACCGAGATCTGTCCGATGTCTTCGGTCGGGAAGAAGCCCTTGGGCATGAACACCACCAGCGCGACGGTGGCGACGAGCGTGCCCGCGCCGACCAGGAGCACGAGCGTGCGGTGCGCCAGGGAGAAATCGAGCGCGGTCTCGTACCTGCCCAGCATCCATCCGAAGAAACGCTCGAACCACGCGGTCCACTTGAGCGCCGGGTCGTCCGCCTTCGCGTGCCGGAGGTAGCGGCTCGCCAGCATCGGCACGAGCGTGAGCGAGACCATCGCCGAGACCACGATCGCGAGCGAAACGACGATGGCGAACTCGTGGAAGAGGCCGCCGATCACGCCCGGCATGAAGAAGATCGGGATGAAGACGGCGACGAGTGAGATCGAGATGGAGAAGATGGTGAAGGCCATCTCCCTCGCGCCCCGCGCCGCGGCGGTGAACGGGTCCATGCCGCCCTCCACGTGGCGCACGATGTTCTCCAGCATCACCACGGCGTCGTCCACCACCAGGCCCACGGCGAGCGTGATGCCCAGGAGCGAGACGTTGTCCAGCGAGAGGTTGAGCGCCCTCATGAGCGCGATCGTGCCCAGCAGCGAGATCGGCAGCGACAGCGTCGGGATGATCGTGGCCGACGGCAAGCGCAGGAAGAGGTAGATCACCAGCACCACGAGGAAGGCGGTGATCGCGAGGGTGACCTTCACGTCGTGGATGGCGCCGCGGATCGAGATGGAGCGGTCGTTGCGGACCTGGATGGTCACCGAGGCGGGAAGCTGCGCGATGAGGCCCGGCAGCGCCGCCTTGATCGCATCGACCGTGGCCACGGTGTTGGCGTCGGGCTGGCGCCGGATCTCCAGCGTGATCGAGCGCTCGTTGTTCACCCAGCTCGCGGTCTTGATGTTCTCGACGCTGTCCTCGACGTCGGCCACGTCCTCGAGGCGCACGGTGTTGCCGTTGGGCAGCGTCGTGATGATGAGCTTGGAGAATTCCGCCGCGCGCGTGAGCTGCTTGTTGGCCTGGATGGTGAGCGTCTGGCGCTGGCCCTCGAGCGTTCCCACCGGCGTGTTGGCGTTGGCGGCCTTGAGCGCGGTGGCGACGTCGTCCATCGTGAGGTTGCGCGCCGCGAGCGCATCGGGGCGCATGCGCACGCGCACCGCGAAGCGCTTCTGCCCGTTCACCTGGATCTGCGCGATCCCGGGCAGCGTGGAAAGCGTGGGCGCGATGAGGTTGTCGCCGTAGCTGTTCAGCTCCGAGAGCGCCATCGACGGCGACGTGAGCGTGACGAACATGATCGGCGAGTCGGCGGGGTTCACCTTGCGGTAGTACGGCGGCGTGGTCATCTCCACCGGCAGGTTGCGCGAGGCGCGGAAGAGCGCGGCCTGGACGTCCACCGCGGCCTTGTCGATGTCGCGGTCCTGGCTGAACTCGAGGGTGACCTGGGTCTGCCCCAGCGTGGACGACGAGCTGATCACGTCCAGGTCGGAGATGGTGGCGAATTGCTTCTCGAGCGGCGTGGCGACCGACGAGGCCATGTTCTCCGGGCTCGCGCCCGGCAGCAGCGCCGTCACCTGGATCGTCGGCGTGTCGAACTGCGGCAGCGCCGCGATCGGGATGCCGTCGTAGGCGAAGATGCCCGCCACCACCGCGGATGCGGACAGCAGGACCGTCATGATCGGCCTGCGGATGAAGAGCTCGGTGAGGCTCACGCGGCCTTCTTCCCCTTGCGGGGCTCGCCCTTCGGCGCGCCGCCCTTGTCGCCTTCGCGCTGGGCTTCCTGCACGGCGTTGCCCGGCCTCAGGTTCTGGGCGCCTTCCACGACGATGCGCGCACCGGCATCGAGGCCGTCGACGACCGCCTGGCCCGAATCCACGTACAGGAGGGCGACGGTGCGCTGCGCGACCTTGTTGTCGTTGCCTACGACATAGACGAAGCGGCTGTCGGGGCCCGTCTGGACCGCCTGCGCGGGGACGACCGTCGCGTTGCGCAGCGTGCGCGGCGAGACCTCGACGTTCACGTACATGCCGGGCCAGAGCTGCGCCTGCGTGTTGGCGAATTCCGCCTTCACCTTGATCGTGCCGCTGGTGGGATCGACGCTGTTGTCCACGAACGTGACCACGCCCTTGAACGCGGCCGGCGCGCCGTCCTTCACCGCCGCGGACACCGGCACCTTGCCGGCGGCGAGCGCGGTTTGCAGCGCGGGAAGCTCCTTCTCCGGAATCGTGAACGCGACGGCGATGGGATCGATCTGGGTGATGGTGACGAGCGAATTGCTACCCGGCTGCACGAGGCTGCCCTCGCGCACGGAGATCGCGCCGGCGCGCCCGGCGAACGTGGAGCGGATCTCGGTGTAGGCGCGCCCGACGCGCGCCGATTCGGCGGCGGCGGAGTCCACGGCGAGCTGGCCGTTCAGCGAGTCGACCTGGTTCTGCGAAGTGTCGAGCGCGGATTGCGAGATGAACTTCTGCTGGAAAAGCTCGTTGTTGCGCTCGTGGTTGCGCTTGGCGTTCGCGAGGTCGGCCTTGTCCTTCTCGACCTGCGCGGCGGCCTTC
>WNFL01315085.1_pt1 | contig 24966 bp, 22 predicted proteins | sample 5400361 | NCBI WGS metagenome assembly WNFL01 (sample SAMN13153351, study PRJNA577476) | soil metagenome | isolation source: 40 cm soil on Douglas fir-dominated hillslope | place: USA:California | collected 2013-09-17
CTACTGAAACGAGAACACCCACCTGGCACCGAGCGAATCTCGCTCACAAAAGAGTGCGGATGGAAGGATGGCGACAGAGGCGGCTTGGCTGAATGGGAATAGACTCATGTAAAGAAGAAAGCGAAAGTGTGCCTTGACATCAACCGGCCTTCTCATGGAAGGACTTTGTAAGAATTGGTATTTCTTCGCCGCTCCGTGCTTTCGCGCAGTGAGTGCTGAGGCAGCAGGCCAGATTCCAACTCAATAACGCTGTGGGTCGTCGCCAGAAGGACTGCCGTGTTCCTCCCTGGCTTCAATGGGTACTGCGCACATAGCCGCGAATCTTGTTACCCTGGCTTGCGTCTAAGAAAGCTCCCGTGACGTCACCACGGTTGTTGATGCCCGTGATGCCACTATCCTCCTGGAGACTCGACGCTGTTGGAGGACCGTCGAAAACGGTGAAATTCCCGTCCTGATCCCGCACATAGCCGCGAAACTTGTTACTCTGGCTTGCATCTACGAGAGCTCCAGTGACATTACTGCTGTCATTGATGCTCCTGGCAAACGTGAAGTTTGGCGCGACAGGACCGTTGAAAACGATCAAATCTCCGTCCTGCTCCCGCACAAAGCCGTGAGCACTGTTAGGCTGGCTTGCGTCTGAAAAATCTCCCGTGGCGTCACCGCGGTTGTTGATGCTGACGCTGTTAGTACCAAACGCGTTAGGAATATCGAAAACGGTGAAATTCCCCGCCTGGTCCCGCACAAAGCCATGAAGCTTGTGACCCTGGCTTGCGTCGAAGAAAGATCCCGTGACGTCACCGCGGTTGTTGATGCTCTGTACAAGCGTGGAGGACGCGTTGGGACCGTCGAAAACGGTGAAATTCCCTGCCTGGTCCCGGACATAGGCGTGAACCTTGTTGCCCTCGCTCGTATCCACGAAGGACCCAGCGACGTCACCCCGGTCGTTGATGCTCCTCGCAAACGTGACTGACGCGTTGGGAGCATCGAAGACGGTGTAGCTCTGCGCTGAGGTCGGGGGATTGGCTTGGCCCTGTGCCAGAGAATGTGAACCAAGGCTATAGAAAGAAGCGACAAGAACAACAAGCGCGATTTTGGGGGCATAGGGCGATTTCATCAGTGATCTCCTTATTTCATGCTGCTCGTTTACCGTAGCAGTCGGTGACAGTCGCTCTGATTCTGATGAATGAAAAGAGTGGCGCGGGCTACCCGGTCCAGTTCAATGATTTCCTTGCGGAATCAGGAAACTTAGAGGCAGAGGGATCGACCAATTAGCCCGCAGTGAGTGGATGCAGCATATTTCATGCCAAGCATCGAGTCCAAGCTCAAGGTTCCAAGGCCGAGCTAAGTCCAAGACGCGGCGCTACATACGGTCGAAACTGATAGGCGGTCAACGTCGCGCTCCAGAGTCTATTCCAGAAAGGGCAGGAGTCTGCCAAAGTTGTGCAAATGATTTTCGTGTCGGCTACCAACAACTCCTGATAATTCGGATCTGCGTCCTCACATGTATCTTTGTGGGAAAGACAAAGCAGTTCGCCGAATAGCCCGTTGAAATCGGCACGAACTCGCATCGTCTTGGATTCAGCCATAAGCGCAATCCCCGGATCGGCACTGCACAATCCTGCAAACCTAAATTTATTCTGTCTAACACTTCATTTTCCTTGCCAAAAAATCTTAGACAGTGATTCGTGGGAATTAGACAAGTGCGAGCCTTGTTTCTTGTGGCTTTGCACGTTGCGGAAAGGCTGCTAGTGGACACAGATCAAACTCTGGTTGGCAACGCGCTGCCCGGCGTTCCCAGCCATGATTGTTCGACAGGGCAGACACCAGTGCAAAGCGGCCGGAACAATGTGCTATCGTTCCCTTCGCCGCCAGTTCCAGCGAGAAAACGAGGAAAGTGCATGACTCGCAGAACTGGGCAGAATCCGAAGGTACGCATCGGCAAGCGTGCTAACGGGCGGAAGTACTTTTTCTTCCAATATTGGCTTGATGTCGCAGGCCAGGAAGAAAGACAGCGTAGGACAGAAGTAATCGGACTGGTAGGGCAGCTAACGCGAAGTGAAGCCGAACGGAAGAAATTGGACTTCATCCAAAAGCTAGAGATCAATTCGGATGACTACCAGATTCCCTGTTCGCAGACCTTCGCGGATGCGGTGAAGCACTATCGAGAGAAATTCGCACCTAAGAGGCTGCGTCCTTCCACGTTCTCTACCGGGAATGCGCGAATCAAAACGCATCTCGAAAAGGACTGGAAAGACGTACCGATAGAGCACATCCGCATAGATGCCGTGAACGAGTGGGCGTCAGGGAAAAGGGACGCAGGTGTTTCTTGGACTTCGATTAAGGACTCGCTGAGAACTATGCAGCGCGTTCTATCCTCATTCTCGAAAGACAAGAAACCGCCCTTCTCTTTGGGTGCGCTAGAAATACCCGAACGCGACAAGCTAGAAATGCGAATCAAGAGCCGCCGTAGAGTTTCGTACTCTTGGAAGCAGGCAGAACAAATCGCAGCGCATCTGCAAACGATGGACAGCTTAGGCGCTGCCCGTAGCGAGCAATACGCGACGATCATTCTGTTAGCAGCCGCATCGGGTTTGCGTTGTAGCGAACTGTTAGCTCTGAGGCTCAATGACCTGGACTTCACCGCGAGTATGATTCGAGTGGATGAAGCTTCAGACCAGCGCAGTGCTGGCAGCATCGGGCAATGCAAGAACGCAGCCGCCTACCGCTATGTGGTTCTATTGGACGCGGAGGGCAGGAAAGCAATGCGGTGTCTAAAGCACTTCGTTGGAAGTCTCTCAGACCCGAACATGCTTGTCTTTCGTTCCAAACGTGGCGGCCCACTTTTAGAAACCACGATCCTAAGCCAAGGAATACACCCGGCGTTAAGAGCGTTGGGGTTGGAACGAGGGGGTATGCACGCTTTCCGTAGAGGGTGCAACCGCCGATGGGAACTAGCTGGCATAAATCCCGCCGTCATCCGTCAGCAGATGGGACATTCATCCGCTACGATGACGCGGCTTTATACAGGAGAGATACCGCCAGAGGACGTAGCCTTAGCGTTTTCCACTCGATTGGAAAACATGGAAAACGAAGCGGCTGCGTAAGTTATTGATTTTATGGAGCGGCCTATCGGAATCGAACCGACACCTGAACCTTGGCAAGGTTCCGTACTACCACTATACTAAGGCCGCCCGACTTCAACTTCTTCATTTTATAACACGCGCCGCCGTTTGCCACAAGCTCCGCCGTTACAAGGCTTCCTGATCCGAGGCTGCCGTTTACGAGACTTGGCTGATGCGCGCCGCCTTTACGACCGGCGAGCGACGCTGGCGTTCCGCAAAGCGCGAAGCCTTGTCTTTGTCGGTGTACACGCGCCCGAACTTTTCCCCGTCTTCATAGAAGACGGTCACTAAATAGTGATGGTGCTTGCGGCGGCGGTCTTTCTCGAAGTCAGCCTTGGCTCTCGGCTTTTTTGGCGCTGTTTTCATGAAGTCTTCCTGTACTGGAGCAGGTCTGCGGCACTATCGCAGGGAACCCAAATCGCCGCAAGTACCAGCCCAGAGAGTAACGTGCAATGTATCATAACGACGTGAGGAAAGAAACCATTCTGCAAGATCTCCGTTGGCGCGGGCGTCGTAAAGATGTCTATGGGCGTAAAGATGTTTATGGAAATCCCTAAGCGAAAATATTGCTTCTTACTGGCTCGCCCGGCTGGCCGATTTGCGCGTCAAATGCCCAAATACAGACGCAAAGACACCGGTTTGACACCGACAACTGCCAGCCAAAAAGTTGCTCCTGATGAAACTTTTCCGCAGGTTTTGCGTCTTTATCTATGAGGCCAGAGCTAAGCTATATGCGGCGGAAAAACATCATGACCATACAGTTCACAAAACAGCCGCCTCTTCTTGAAGACCTCCGGAACCATACCCCGGAGCAGGTCGCGGAATTGCGCCTGCTCCTCAATTCCGGCGCGCCATCGCGTCCGGATCCTCGGCGCCCGGGCTTTTTTGAGATGGATGGCGCAGAAAACGTTTTTTACGTGTTCAAATATCCCACTGGCACGAAGGTTTTGCTCTTGGGAGTGTGGGAGCGAGATCGCGATCGCGTAGCCGAACTGGTTGCGTGCTCCTGCGTCACGGCAGCCTAATCCACATTTTTCAAAACATTTCCCGGCGCGCCGCTTTCCGAGGGCGCGCCTTATTTTTTGTCCTCATCCAGTTTGAGCGCCGCCGAATTAATGCAGTACCTTAGTCCGGTCGGCCGCGGTCCGTCGTCGAACACATGACCCAGGTGCGCTTCGCAGCGGCTGCACTTAACCTCCGTGCGTGTCATTCCGTGGGTGGTATCGCTCTTGGCCGCCACGGCTTCCTTATCGGCCGGGGCATAAAAACTGGGCCAGCCCGATCCCGAATGGTACTTTGTCTCCGACCGAAAGAGCGGCTGACCGCAGCACACGCACTTGTACGTTCCTGCGCTTTCCGTGTCCTCATATTCCCCCGTAAACGGAGGCTCAGTCCCCTTCTGCCTGGTGACAAAATACTGATTTGACGTTAATTCCTTCTTCCACTCTGCCTCATTCTTGCGGACTTTTTCGCTCATCGCGTCCTCCAGAATCGTCGCTGCATTGGTGGCACCGTGCTATCAGATTCGCAATCTCGCTCCAAAGATTCAAATATCTAAAACACGCGGCCCAGCTGAAAAAACCATTTGTGGTGGCTGCTATCTCCGACGCTGCCGCCGACAAAAAACGGTCCAAGCGCCGTCTCGGCCAAGACACCCGCAGCGAAGTCATTCGGAAATCTGCTTTCATTCACAGCTCCGTACACCTTGCCCGCTTCGTAGGACCCGACCGCGTAAACTTTCTTGCCCACGAACGGCGGGAGCGATACAAGCTCATGCAAGTATCCGCCTCGAAACAAATAATACTGGTTTCCGAACAACTCATTCACGCCGTAAGCGCTCAAGCGCCCAGGTCCGCCAAGGGAAAATTGCGGGACGCCCGTGTTTCTCGAACCAAACGTGCTGCCGCCTTCGCTGCTCAAGAAAAAGGATGCGGCTCGCGACACGGGCTGAAAAAACTCGATCCGCATATCTAACACCGGAAACGAACTCGTGGCACCGGGGCTGGTGTCAAACCAATGAAAATTCGACTCCACGCGGAAGCCACGCCGTGGAATCACCGGATCATCCGCGTGGTCCATTAAATAACGCATGTGCGCCGCACCTACGCGACCATCCACCATTGGAATTTGAGGCGTGCCCAGGCGCAATTTCGTGCTGAGGCTCCCCACGTCGTAGCCCACGCGCACTTCGCTGAAGCGGCTGAATGTGTAACCAAGGTCCGCCCCGATACTCGTCCGGTAAAACCGATAATCCGCCAGCGGATCATTCTTCGCATAAATCTGGAAGGTGCTGTCGCTGGCGCTGGCGTGCGGCGCAACAAACCACTTACTCTCCGCCCTGAACGGTCGATACAGCTCGCTCGACACTCCATACGTATTCCCGAACAGGAAATCCGTGCGCCACTCCGATCGGAATCCCGCGACGTCCATCAGCGTCAATCGCGTGCCCAGCGTGAACTCAATGTCCCCCGCTTCCGACCCGTCCACTTCAAAGGCGGGCTGCAGTGTCGGCGGGGCAAAATCTTTTTCCTTCACGACGATTAGCAGGCCCTGCCTCCCGTCACGCTCCACGATGCGGTAATTCAGCGTGTCGTAACGCCCGCCGCCGGTCAGTTGCGTCAGCGCCGGGTCCAGCTTTTCTGCGTCAAGGGGCTTCCCGACGAAATTCTTCAGGTAGCGCCGAATATCCTCCTGCGCCGCCGCGCTGGTCCCCTGCACCTTAATGAATTGCGGCACGGCAGTAGTCGTCCGCTTGCGACTGTCGCGCTCACGCACATATTCATTCCAGCCGGCATCGTCCAGCGCAAACCCGGCCAGCAATTTCGATTTTCCTTTAGCCGCGTCGTATCCCGCCTGCATGATGGGACCGTTCTTGCTGAAATCGCGCATCAGAAAATGCCCGAGCGGCACGGACACGACAGCATCGGCCTGCGCCAGCCCGCGCACTTCGCTCTCCGAAATGACCGCTCGGACGGATTGCTCAAGCACGCTCACCAGGGACTGAATATTTCCTGCCTCCGGCGGCTGCGTTTCAAGGTGCACCGCAATCACGATATCCGCACCCATCTGCCGCACCACGTCGGTGGGCAAATTGTTCACCAATCCCCCATCGACGTACACACGCTGCCCGTCGTGCACGGGCGTAAACGCCCCAGGGATCGACATCGTGGCGCGCAGGGCCTCCGCGAGCGACCCGTCCTTGAACACAAATTGCTTTGCGCTCACCAAATCCGTGGCCACCGCGCGAAACGGCACCGGCAGCGCGTCAAACGACGGCAATCCAAAGTAAGGAAGCGTCTCGCGATCGATCAGCAACCCGATCTGGTGACCCGCATTGAGCCCGGCAGGCAGATACAAACCCTTCCGTAATCCCAGCACCAGCGAATTCGGATACGCGCGCTGATCCTGCTTCCGCAAGAACGACAAATCCTCATAATGCGTGCGGTCGCGCAGGATCTCATCCCAATCGAGTCTCTCGATCAAATTCTTCATCGCCTCCGGACTGAGTCCTGTTGCATAAAAGCCTCCGACCAGTCCGCCCATGCTGGTGCCCGCGACGAAGTCCACCGGAACGTGTTGCTCCTCGAACCACTGCAGCACGCCAATGTGCGCGAGCCCCAACGCACCACCGCCCTCCAGGGCCACGCCAATCTTCAGGCGCTGCTTCGCCGGGGTCCGAGACTCGCCTTGCGGAGTAGCTGGTTCTTGCGCAGTGGCAAAAATGGGAAGCACAAACAGCACAAGAAAGGAAAAAGCACGGCGCATCAAGGTCCTCCGAGAAAATGCGAACAGGTCAGAGCTGGAAGTAAGTGTGTAGCAGGCTCGCACTTCCAGCAAGACAGGACCTCGGAAGAGTTTCAGAATCAGACTGATTTGTTTTCTTGCAGAATGTTCCCGCCGTCTACGACCAAAGATTGCCCCGTGATGTACGAAGCCGCCGGCGAAGCCAGGAAGCACACCGCCGCCGCAACTTCGTCAGGCGTCCCCGCGCGCCCCACGGGTGTATGCAATCCTGCAATGCGTTCCGCTTCGGTCGACGAGGCTGTTGCAATCCATCCCGGCGCTACCGCGTTGATCGTGATTCCGTCGAGCGCGGTCTCCAGCGCTACTGCCCGCATCATGCCGTCCATCGCCGCCTTGGCCGCCCCATACGCGGCCGACCCGCGATTGCTCACCAGCGGCCCGGTTACCGAAGACACATTCACGATGCGCCCGTATTTTCTCTGCGTCATCACCGGTAGTACGGCGCGTGTCATCAAGAAGGCAGTGTGCAGCGTGATCTCAATCTGCCGCTGCCAATCCGCGTACGAACTCTCGCGCAAGGTCTTCCCCTCGACCGGGCGCCCCGTCTGCGCCATCCCCGCGTTGTTCACCAGCACGTCGATCCGGCCGCTCCGCTTCATCACCATTTCGACGATCCGGAGCGCCCCGCCTTCCTCGGTCAAGTCCGCGACAACCGCCACAACGTTCTTGCCGCTCGCGTCCAATTCCCGCGCGCGCTCGTGAATGCGCTCGGTCGTGGAGGTGATTGCGATCTGCGCGCCGTCGCGCAGCAGCCTTCGGGCAATCGCAAATCCGATGCCGTCCGCGCTTCCCGCTCCCGTCACAATCGCTGTTTGCCCTTCCAAGATTTGCCCCATGGCGCCTCTGGCCAAGAATTCACTCATCCAATCGCACTCCAGCCTTGATTGTCCCCTTCGCCCAAGCAATTTTCAGCAGCTCCGGATAAAACTGCACAAACGAATGCTCCACCGCGGCATTCTGCTCGTGGCACTTCCAACAGTCGTTCTTGCTGGGTGAGTCCGCGCTTGCTGCTTTGGTCGCGCCGTCGAAATTGAAGTATGCCCACCTATCCGCGAAGCGCCTTTCGTCCTTCACTTCCACGTCCAAGCCTGAAAACTCCGTTTGATAGCTGCCATGCTTGTTGATCGAGCCGCGCGACGTCGACCCATAGACCTCGAGGACGAACATGGTCTTGTCCAGCCACTTGCCGTTGGCCACAAAGTAGTCATACGCGGCGGGCGTTACGAAAACATTGGTGAACATCTGCATCCCGTCCGGACTCTGGCTGTAGCTCATACCGTATCCCGACGAGACGTACACCCATTTTCGATACCCTTCTGGCCGCAACAGTTTTCCGTCCGCCGTAAATTGCGGCGCGACGATTTGCGCCTGGCCCGCTGCCCGCGAGAAGAAAACCAGGCAAACACTTGCCAGCGCGAAACCGCAAACGAGCAAAACTTTTCTCATCGTAACCTCTCCCGTCGCGCTCCTAAAACCCAACTATGTCGCGCGCCGCTATAGCTGTAGACGACCCATTCGCAAATTCGTTTCCGGGCTTATCCGTTTGGTCGCGCCTTCGCCGGCTCTCTCTTGTGGTAAACACTTCAACCTTCTACGTTTGCATAAGGTGAGGATCCTGCTTCGCCCCGCAAGGAGCCGCATTTATGAATGCCCCGGCCACCCCCAGCAGCGGTCAGCGCTCCGATGATCTGGCGCCGCGCAAGCTGAGTCCCTGGCGCATCGCGTTCCGCGTCATCCGCTGGACCACTTACGCCGCGGCAATTATCACCTTGCTGATGGTTTTTCACGCTGCGCCTCCCCCGGTCATCGTCACCAGCCCGCAGGCGGCGGCCCGCGTCGAACAGAAAGTCGAAGCCGTGGAACGAGCCGTGGCCAGCGGCCAGTCTGGGACGCTTCGCCTGGATCAGACCGAATTGAACTCGTATCTCGCTTCGCATCTGGACATTTCTCCCACCGCTCCAGCGAAGACTGCGCCGAACACCACTCCCACCGGCGATGCCAACTCCAATCTCCCCACGCCGTCCGGCACTCCCGCTGAGCAAATCGAGCAAGTTCGCTCCTCCGTGCGCGATGTAAAGGTCGAACTTGTCGAAGATCGCGTCCGCGCCTACGTGGTCTTCAATTTCCACGGCAAAGACATGACCCTACAGCTCGAAGGTCGCCTTACTGCCGCCAACGGATATCTGCGCTTCGAGCCGGTGAGCGGTCATTTCGGTTCGTTGCCGATTCCCCAATCGGCGCTGGAGACGGCAGTACAAAAAATGATGGAGTCGCCGGAAAATCGCGAAAAGCTAAAGCTGCCCCGAGAAATTTCCGACCTAAGAATCGAAAACGGCGAACTCTTGGCCACCTATCGCTGACTTAAGAACCGACGACTGCGACCTAAGAACCAGCCCCAAGACTGTGCAAAATCTCGGCCGTGTGCTCTCCCAACATCGGCGGAGGCAAACGATAACTCACCGGCATATCCGAAAACCTGACCGGATTTGCGATGCTGCGAACCTCGCGCAAAGCCGGGTGCTCAATTTGCACAATCAATCCTCGAGCCAATGCCTGCGGGTCGCGCAACGCCTCTGGTACTCCGTTGATCGGCGCCGCAGGAATGCCAGCCTTCGCAAGACGCTCCAGCCACGCGTCTCGCGGTTCCGCATCGAAACGCTCCTGCAACAGCGCCACCAATTCCACACGGTGCTCGATGCGCAACGGGTTGCTTGTGAACCGCGCGTCCTTGCCGAGCGACGCCTGGGCCTGCAACACGTCCACGAATTTCTTCCACAGCCCTTCTGTGCCTACTCCGACGACAAAGTATTTCTCGTCGCGTCCCCGAAACACCTGGTATGGCACGATGTTCGGATGCGCGTTTCCCCATCGTCGAGGTTCCGCATTGGCATTCAGGTAGCTGCTGCCCGCATTGGCCAACCACGTAAGCTGAGAGTCGAAAAGCGCCATGTCCAAAAATTGCCCTAGGCCCGTCTTTTCGCGCGCAAACAGCGCGCCCAAAATGCCCATCGCCGCGTACATCCCGCAGGTCATGTCCGCAATAGCGATTGGATAACGCATCGGGCCGCCCTCCGGCTCGCCCGTGAAGCTCATCAATCCGGATTCCGCCTGCGCCAAAATGTCGTAGCCAGGGCGACCCGCTTTGGGTCCGCTGAAGCCGTATCCGGTGATGCTGCAATAGATCAGCCGCGGATATTTCGAACGAACGGTTTCCGGATCGAGCCCGCGCCTCCGCAACGAATCGAGCGACGGCTGATTGCTGAGAAACACATCCGCCGATGCGATCAGCCGCCGCAGAATTTCCGCATCGTGCGCGTCATCATAGTTGAGGGCGATCGAGCGCTTGTTTCGGTTCGCCGCTAAAAAGTAGGCGGACTCCCCGCCCACGAACGGCGGTCCCCAGCCGCGTGCCTGATCTCCGGTGCCTGGGCGCTCCACTTTGATCACGTCCGCGCCAAAGTCGCCCAGCAGCATCGCGCAGTAGGGACCGGCAAGCGCCTCGGTAAGCTCAATCACGCGAATGCCTTCGAGAATGGTTTTCACGCGCCAGATTATAGCCGAGGGGAAGTGCAGCAGCACAAAAGTGAAAGTGCGAGATATCAGAAATTCAACTCTTGCTCTTAGACCTTTAACTCTTATACTTTGCCCTCCATGACTACGGTCGTAGGAATCGGAAGTTGCGGCATCGATTACTTCGCCATCGTCCCGCGCTTGCTCGGACCCGAGGAAAAAATCAACGCCGAGCGCATCGAAATTCACGCCGGCGGCGTCACGGGCAATAACCTTACGCAAGTGGCGCGTCTCGGAGCCAAAGCAGGCTGGCTCGGCCTGATCGGGGACGACGAGAGTGGCCGCTTGATTACGCGCGCCTTTGCGGAAGACGGCCTCGATCTTTCCGGAATCGAAGTTATCGCCGGAGAAAAATCTACTTTCACGTGGATTCCCGTCGATGCTCAGGGCGAGCGGTGCATCTACATGTTTCCTAATGTGAACGGCAAATTGAGCGCGGAGCAGGTGCGCACGCGCTTTGCCGCGCACATTGTCAAGGCCAGGCACTTTCACACGGAAGCCTCGCAGCTTCCTCTGCCACCTATCCGCGAGGGAATGCGTATCGCGCGCGAAGCCGGCGTCCGCGTGATCTTCGATCTTGATGTTGCGCCCAGTTATTTTGCTCAGGCCCAGCTTGGCTCCGAAAACGATCTGCTCGAAGCATTGCAACTGGTAGATGTTCTGAAGCCGTGCAAGGCGGCGGCCCGGGAAATCACCGGCGAGACCGACTATGAAAAAATGGCCGCCAAGCTGCTCGCTCTCGGCCCCCAAATTGTAGCCGTGACGATGGGCGCGGAAGGCTCACTCCTCGCTAGTGCCAACACCATGGACCACGTTCCCGCTTTCAACGTCAGCGTCGTGGACAGCACCGGTGCCGGGGACGCCTTCATGGGCGGCCTCTCGTTTGGCCTTCTGCAAGGCTGGGATCTCCCTAACTCCGCTCTCTTCGCCAATTCCTGCGCCGCGCTGTGCTGCACCAAAGTGGGCGCCCGTGCCATGGGCCGGCACGCCGAAGTTCTGGCGCTAATAAAAGCCCAGCGTCCTGCCGACGCCTCAGCTTTTTGAACGCAACGGCGACCTTCACGCTGGCAAAAATCCTAAACCGTCGCGGCAAGCGAACCTGCACATGTAGCGACGCCATTTTATGCACGTGAACCGAGATACTGCAGGGTCTGTGCTATCAGCGCGGCGGTTCCGGGATAGGGGTCGCTGTGAGTGTCAAATTCCATGGAGCAGTACCCGCGATAGTTGGCGCGCTTGAGGATTCCGAACGTTTTGGCCATGTCGACCCGGAACACTTCGCCCTTTTCGTTGGTCTCCATGTCCTTGACATGGCAGATGCCGTAAGCGTGCTGGAACATGGCGGCGATGCCTTTGTAGGCGTATTCCTCCCGGCCCGCTGCCAAGGTATTGCAGAAGTCGGGATTGGAGTGTAGCCAGGGGCTGTTCACCTTTTCAATCAGCTGCACCAGGAAGAAAGGATCTTCGGTGACGGCGTTGTCGTTTTCCAGGTACGCGACGACATTTTTTGTAGCGGCGTATTCGACCATGCGCTTTAGGCTCTCAGCGGCGCGGTCCAGGTCCGGCTTGGAATCTTTGGCTTCGGCTATGTTCGTCCGCACGCTGGGCGAGCCAATCGCCACCGCGACGTCGATCCACTTCTTGCTGAAGGCTACTGCCTGGTCGCGCTCCGAAGCATCCGCGGCATATAGGCTGTGGTCGCCGTCGACAGCGATGTTCACAACCGTGCCGCCCGTCTTTTCAATAGAGCCGCGAAATGCCTCCAGGTACTTTGCATCCGTGGAGCGGAAGTGCCGATTCCACGGCTCAATCTTGCGGACATTGAATTTCTCGCCACAATGAGCAGCGAAGTCCTTTAGATCCATCTTCTGCGCCGAAGCGGCGTCACCCGAACCCAAAATGAAGTCTCGGAACGGATACGACGCGATGGCAACCCGCTCCCGAGCCTCGCTGGGAAATTGAACATGGGGGCCGCTGTCTGCGGAAAAGGCGCACCGAGGGCACAGCGAAACTCCCGCCGCGGCGAGGGCGGACTGCGCGAGAAAGCGTCGTCGTGTGCTATGCGACAAAGCGCGCACAGTCTACCAGATTCAAGCCTGAAGCTAACGGCATTGAACTGAGAATCCCGCGGGGGCCTCTAAGACGTGCTCGGGTGAAGCGCCCCGAGAACTGGAGCATTTGCCGGATGGCTGCCGGCCACAATCAATAGTCTTCTAGGGAGCGCAAGATCGGACGAAGTGCACGGTGGGGACGACGTGCGCGGTGGGCAAGAAGGCATAAATTCAGCGCAAAGGAAGGGAAAAAGAAATGGACGCACAAGGACGAGACTCTGCGGGCGACGTAACGCGAGTGACAGAGCATGCCAGCCAGAAAGCGGCGCAAATAAAAGAAACCGTCGCGGACTTGGGAAGAAAAGCCGGCGACAAGCTCGACGAACAGCGAGTGCGCACGGCCAGCACCCTTGACAGCACGGCTTCGGCGCTCCACGAAGGGGGAGATCGCTTAGCTTCCACGGCATCGAACGCGGCGCACGCCACGGCAAACAAAATGCACGCTGCAGCCGATTATCTCCGTGACCACGACGCCCGGGCCATGATGGAAGACCTTGAGGGTTTGGTACGGCGTTATCCGGGGCAAGCACTCGCTGCTGCCGCGGTCGTGGGCTTCTTCGCAGGCCGCGCTCTCCGCAACGGCGACTGAGGAGCGGAGGGGACAGCGTTATGGCCATGCAAAATTTGCAGAACGGCAGGTCCATGACGGAAGTTCTGCAAGACATCGTCGGGAATATCCAGGAAATCTTTCGTTCCGAATTTCGACTGGCGAAAGTTGAAATCCACGAAGAAACGGCGAAAGCGTTGCGTTCCGCTGTACCACTGGGTATCGGCGCGCTTCTGGCGCTATATGGATTCGGCTTCCTCCTGCTGGCAATTGTTCATGCTTTGTCCACGGTGATGGACGCGTGGCTGGCGTCGCTGATTGTGGGTGTCACAGTACTGATCACTTCCATGGTTCTAGTAAGCATCGGACGAAAGCGGTTTAAGCAAGTGAAGGCCCCGGAGAAAACAATCGAGACCGTGAAGGAGAACGTCCAATGGGCGAAACACCAGATCAGATAGAGCGCCATATCTACGAAAAGCGCAACGAGCTGGGCGAAAACATCCACGAGTTGCAACAAAAAGTAAAAACGGCGGTGGATTGGCGCGCGCAGTTTGATCGGCGGCCCATGACCATGATGGGCCTAGCATTTGGCGGCGGCTTACTCTTGTCGATGCTGTTCCGTGGAGGGCACACGTCGCACCGCTCCTCAAGGCGATGGTCGCGCGACCGAGAGAGACGCGAATCGCAGCCTTCCGAGCAACTAAGCAAACCGAAGGCACAGGAATGGGAGAAAAAGGCGTCAACGACTTGGGGCGACATTCGCGCCGCTGTGCTGGCCGTCGCGGGCAGCAGGTTGGGCAGCCTGATGGAAGGAGTGCTGCCAGGCTTTCAGGAGCATTACAGAAGAAGACAGCACGAAAGAAGTTACACGGCGCGCCCCAACGGACCCGAATCGGCCTGGCGCAAAACCGCCAGCGGCGAAACTGATTACATGCCGCAACGCTAGTCCATCCTTTCGCTACCCGCCCCTCTCCGAAATTGATCTTGCTCAGGCGCGCCGGGATAGCCTTCCCGCGCCCGCTTGGCATCTAACCAGCAAGTGCGTCTTCGGATCCAAACAGCTTTATGGCTTGGCAGCGCCATCGTTCTATGGTTTGGCATCGGCTCGTGCAACGGAAGCAATTACGGAGTTTTGCAGCCGACTCCCGAAGATCTGTGCAAGTGCCTCCCGATTGAGCCGGACATCGCCGACTTTCGCCACATCGCCAAGCACGTAGCCATCCCTACTGTCGCCGCCCAAGAAATCGGAGTCGACACTATTTTGAGTTGGACACAGGACGCCTTCGTGGCGCCGGACGCTCCGCGGACTGGACGTGAACTCCAAGTCTTTCACATCGCGAACGCCTTCGTGCAGGAGGCCAGTGTGAATGCCGCTGACTGCGACGTGCACTTCGAAATTTCCCAGACGGCGGACAAAAATGCGCCTCGTGTCATTGTCGAGACGCCGGTGGATAGCGAATATTGCAGCGCCCGCCAAATGGCACAAGCACAGCTCGCAAAGCACGGATTTCGGCTGGATTCGCAGCACGGTGGAGAGCTGCCGCAAGCCTTGCCTGCTCAGGTGCTGGGCATGGCGTTCGAGGACTTCGATCACTCGCGCGGCTCCGCCCAAGTGGCCACGATATGGGAGCTTCATCCCGCCATCGTTACCATCCCCTGATCCAACCTGCGCCTGACCCTATTTTCCCGGCTTTTCCGCCTTTTTGCCGCCAGTAATCTCCAGGCCCGGCTGTGGGTGCGCATACGTCCCCGTTAATTTCACCGGAATCTCCGCGCCTTTCGGGTCCTTCTTGAAAATGGCGTCGAAAGGTTTCAGGAAGATGGACTTGATTCCGCCACCTCCAACTTTGGAGAATTCCGCGTCCGTTTTCAGCACACCGTGAAAATCAATCCGTTCGTTCAGCAGGTTGAAGGTTCCGTGCATGTAAGCGACGGCGCCGGGAACACTGAAAGAGATATTCGTGAGCGTGGCCACGCCATCTTTCAACACCACGTGCCCTTTCAGGCCCGAAATCACGCGCGAGGAATCCTCGTCATCCTCCTCGTCGTCTCCCTGGCTTTTGTCTTTTTCGTCGGCCTTCTTGCCTTGCGCACGCTCGCTGAGGCCTTCCACTTTTTTCTGCGTCTCAGTTTTGGTGAAGCGCCCCTCGTCAATGCCGAAATCGCCGACGAGTATTACTTCCTGCTCAAACGGGCGCCCCTCCGGCGGAATGGTGACGTGCGCGCGAAAGCTGACGATGCCCACAATGGGCGAGCGGGGCTCCTTGATGAAAAGCCGCAAGATGTCCTGGATGCGGCCATCGCGGACGTTTGAATCGAGAACCGTAACTTTACCGTGCCGGCCGGGAAACCCCTCGACGGCGCCCCGAGACAGAACGTTTGTTTTTACTACCGCGGTGTCCACATGCTCGAGGCGAACATCGCCATTGAGCGCGTTGACGAACGAGTGAAAACGGCTTTCGATCGGAGCGCTGCGCGCCGCACGGCGAACCTTGAAATCGGGAATGTCCACCGAGCCATGTGTTTCGACCTGGGCCAGTGTTCCCCCGAAATTGTCGTGCGAGGTCAGCACCCCGTCGATGCCACGAAAGACGCCGAGGTAAGCGTGCTCGAACTTGTAGGTGCCGGACACAGGCGTCTGGCCCGGGTCGGTGGAGTTCCACGGGCCGAAATGGCCGCGCGATTGGATTTCGCCGGGTGGCAGCGCGTTGAGGAAGGCGACGTCGTAACCAAATCCGGCTTTGCGACTGACCGAATCGAGGGTCAGCGTGTGAATCTCAAATCGCAGCGGCTTGCCGGCTTTGCGGGCGATTTCCAACAGCGCATTGTTGGCAACCACTTCCCCCACGCGGGTCGACGAGGGACTTTGGTCCGCCGCCACGGCAGTAGTTGACCCTCGCGCCGGAATGTGAATCTGCAAACCCTGGAGCTCTATGTGCGACACAAACCCGGGGCGCAGCAGGAGATCGACGTAGTGAGCACGGATGAAGAATTTATCCGCGGAGGCGAACGGCGGTGAACCCTCGGGAGCGCCAGGTCGCACCAGGGTAACGCCCTCGGCCACGCAACCCGGATGGGGCAAGAACGTCTTATGAAAACGGCTGAAGGTTACCGCGCCGTGGAAGTCATCTTGCAGTGCTTCGACCACGCGCTGGCGGGAGAACGGCCAGTGGCGGGCCAGCAGAACCAAACCAATCGCCGTCAACGCCAGCGCCGGAACGCCTATAACGCCAAGCCATCGCCCTCCCCTGAGATGAAATCGCCCGTGTCGCAGGGAGACGGACGGTTCAACGACGGCTGCGTGACCTTGGGACATTGCGCACAAGCGTCAGCCGGGCGGGTTAGTTGGCGTTGGAGAGCTCCTTCTTTTGAGTTCTTGAGCGCAGCCTGCCGGTTTCTGGGTCAAATTCCCGAAGCCAAACGGCGCAGGCTTCGCGCTGAGCCGCGAACTTGCGCTTGAAGCTGGGTTCGCCTTTGGATCTGATACACCATCCGGGCACATCGTTCCCATCGAAGGTGACCCGGGCCACTTCTTCCTGGTTCTTGTTGAAGTAGATCATAGTCGACGCAAGCATGGAATCCTCTGTGAGAGTGCAAATAAACCGGCTCGCTGCGCGTTGGGCTTGGCATGTGGCCGCGCTGCTGGGGAGTCAGAAATTAGACGCTGATGGCAGGCGAAAAGGACGCCAGATACAGGAAAGTGAGTAGCAAAACGGCACCATCACCTAGTATGGCAACCGTCGCGTGTGGATTGCTTGCGCGCGGTCAGGGTTCTCCCCGACAATATGTAATTCGACGAGGTGTGATTTTTGGTCACGGCGAGTGAGGTCGGGGTCCCCGGAGTGTCGAGGAAGATGGCGACACAGTTCAATTCACCCAAGCGTTTTGTTGCCTATTTTTCCATGGAGATTGCGCTGGAGAACGCCATGCCCAGCTACAGTGGCGGTCTCGGCGTCCTGGCGGGCGACACCATTCGAGCGGCTGCGGATATTCGCCTGCCGATGGTGGCGGTATCTCTTCTGTATCGCAAAGGATACTTTTCGCAGCGGCTTGCGGAGGATGGCACGCAGACGGAGGAGCCGGTCGCCTGGCGCCCCGAGGATTTTCTCACGGAGGAGGATGTACGGGTGTCCGTGCCTTTGGAAAATCGCCGTATCGAGCTGCGCGCATGGCGTTACACCGTTAAGGGGGTGCGCGGCTTTGAAGTGCCTGTCTACTTTCTGGACGCTGATTTGCCGAGCAACGCTGAACTTGACCGTAGTCTGACCGGAAGCTTGTATGGTGGCGATGCCTACTATCGCCTCTGCCAGGAAGTGCTGCTGGGCATCGGCGGGGTACGCATACTGCGCGCGCTGGGCTATAACGACTTGACGCGCTATCACATGAACGAGGGGCACGCGGCCCTGCTTTCCCTCGAGCTACTGGGGGAAGAAGCAGAAAAAGCGGGCCGAACGTCAATCCGCGGCGAAGACATCGAAAAGGTCCGGAGCAAGTGCGTTTTTACCACCCACACACCCGTTCCCGCCGGGCACGACCGCTTTCCGATGGAATATTTGACGCGGGTTTTCCCGGACCAGAATGGCTTTTTCGACCTGAAGGATGCCTCTTCGGCCGACCTCATGAAGCGCGTGCTGCAAGCGGAGCGCGATTTCCCAGATTTGCAGGAAGCCGCACTGGCCGGAGCCTCGTTGAACATGACGTACCTGGCTCTGAGCCTGAGCACCTACGTCAACGGCGTCGCCAAGCTGCACGGAGAAACCTCGCGCAAAATGTTTCCGCAGGTGCCTATCGAAGCGATCACGAATGGCGTCCACGCCGCTACCTGGGCTTCACCGGCGTTCCAGGAGCTATTTGACCGCTGCATCCCCTCCTGGCGCGAGGACAATTACAGCTTGCGTACCGCGCTCGGACTCCCGCCGGAGGAAGTCTGGTCCTCGCATTTAATTGCGAAGCACGAGCTTTTTGAAACTGTGCGCAAGAAAACGGGTTTGGCCCTGGACCCCGAAGCGTTCACCATCGGCTTCGCGCGCCGCGCCACGGGATACAAACGCGCGGACTTAATTCTTTCCGACCTGGACCGCCTGCGCCAGATTGCCAAAAGCGCCGGAAAATTTCAGATTGTGTATGCCGGCAAGGCACATCCGCACGATAGCGGCGGCAAGGACATCATCCGCAAAATTTTTCAAGCCAAGAAGGCTCTGCGCAAAGCCGTGCCCATCGTGTTTCTCGACGAATACAACCTCCAGGTCGGCGGGCAAATCACTTCTGGCGTGGATTTATGGCTGAACACACCGCAATACCCGCTGGAAGCTTCCGGAACGAGCGGAATGAAAGCGGCGCTGAATGGCGTGCCCAGTCTGAGCATTCTGGATGGCTGGTGGGTGGAAGGGCACATCGAAGGAATCACCGGATGGTCCATCGGCGAGCCGCACGTGCCGGGAGCCACCCCAATCGAGATGGACAATGCTAGCGAGGCGCAATCGCTGTACGCCAAGCTGGAAAATATAATCCTGCCCATGTTCTACAAAGAGCGGGCGCGCTATTTGAGCGTGATGCAGCACGCGATTGCCATCAACGGATCGTTTTTCAATACGCAGCGCATGGTGCAGCAATACGTCACCGACGCGTATCTGCGCTAAATCCCAGCCGCTTCATTTTCTTCAGCAACAATTCCATTTCCGCTTGCGTGCCGATGGTGATGCGCACAAATCCCGGGCCGAGGTCCTTGGTGCGCTCGCGCAGCAGAATCCCCTCGCGTTCCAGCCGGTGAAACAACCGCGGGCCCTGCGGTCCGAAATTGGCCAGCAGAAAATTCCCCGCGCTGGGGAAACTCCTGACGCCCAAATTGCGCAGCTCTGCTTCAAACCAGCCTCGGATACGCCGAATTCCACGCGCATAGCGGCGGATAGCGCCGCTATCGCGGACTGCGGCTTCCGCCGCCACCAGCGCGGCCAAATTCACGGGAAAGGGCGGCATCGCACGCCGCAGATAAGACAGCGACTTCGCGCCCGCGATGACCGCGCCAAGCCGCAGAGCGGCGAGCCCCGCAGCCTTGGAGAACGTCCGCGTGATAAACAAATGCGGGTATTTACCAATGTACGGGACGAGTGTGGTTCCGGAAAATTCGGCGTAGGCCTCGTCGATCACGACGGCGGTGTTGGTCGCCGCCCGCAAAATTTTCTCGACCTCGCCAACCTGCAGCAGCGTTCCCGTCGGATTATTCGGATTGCAGATGAACAGCACGCGAGGCTTCTTTCGCAGCGCCGCAAGAATGTCCGACATCGGGAATTCCATGTTGGGGCCGTACCGGTGCGCTTCGACCCGGGCTCCCGCGATTTCCCCGTAATAGCGATACATTGGAAAAGTTGGCTCGCAAATCAGGATGCTGGAACCCGATTCCACAAAAGTGTCGAAGAACACGCGCAGCGCGTCATCGCCGCCGTTGGTGAGCAGCAGTTCCTTGATCTGGACGCCAAAATGGCGCGCGAGCCGCGCAGTGCCGCGCTGGTATTCGGGATACATGGCGAGCTGCTTGGGAGACACCTTCCCGAGGGCGCGAATGACTGCGGCCGAGCAACCGGCGGTATTTTCGTTGAAGTCCAGCCGTACTTTGCCCTCGCGGCCCTCGGCGGGAGCCTCATAGGTCTGGCGTTCAAGAATGGCCTTACGCACGGGAAGATGAGCGGTCATGCAGAAAAAGGTAGCACACGGCCGCTCGGATACGCGAAAGAGCCGCGCCGGGCCAGGGAGCCATCGCTAGACAAAATGGTTGAAAAGGTTGTTTAAGGATTCGGCCAGCGTCGGATGAGCGAAAATGCCTTCCTGCAGGGTCGTGAATGGCAGACGGCCCATCATCGCCACTTCCAGCAGGGCCATGATTTCGCCGCCCTCAATCCCCAGAATGGCGGCCCCAAGAATTTGATTGCTCTCGGCGTCCACGATGGCCTTTATGAAGCCGCGGCTCTCATCAACTTCGAGCGCGCGGGCAACATAGGTCATGGGCATTTTGGCGACGCGAATTTTTCTGTTTTGCGTGCGCGCCTGCGCTTCCGTTATGCCCACGCGCCCGAGCTGCGGATCGATGAAAACCGTGTAAGGAACGAAACGATTTTCGGTTGTGACGCTTCCCTTCTCGATCAGGTTCGTGCGCAGAATGCGGAAATCGTCGTACGAAATATGTGTGAACGCCGGCCCGCCCTTTATGTCTCCGAGCGCGTAGATGCCCTCGACGTTGGTTTCCAGTTTTCCGTTTACCTTGATGAAGCCGCGCTTGTCTGTGGCAATTCCAGCTGCGCTGACATTCAGGCCGTCGGTATTTGGTGTGCGGCCCGTTGCGACTAACAGGTGGGAACCTTGAACGATGAGCGGTTCCTTGTCGACCCGCGCTGTCAGTTGAATTTGTCCGCCCGATTTAACGACGCGTTCCGTTCTGGCGTTCAGCAGCACTTCGATCCCGTCTTGCTTTAGGATGGCCCGTACTTCTTCGGCAACGTCCGCATCTTCACGCAGTAACAATTGCGCCGCGGACTGGACGATGGTCACCCGGCTGCCGAGCCGCCGGAACAGTTGCCCGAATTCCAGGCCAACGTAACCGCCGCCGACCACCAGCAAATGCTCGGGAACAGACTCCAGCTCCATGATCGAAGTGCTGTCGAGAAATGGCACGTCCTTGAGGCCCTCCACGTTGGGTACTGATGGGCGCGCCCCGGCGTTGATGAAAATGCGATCCGCGGAAAGCGTGCGTTGCGCCCCATCCTTCAAGCGGACGCTCACGCTCTTGGGGCCGGTGAAGCTCGCTTCTCCGAAGATCAGGTCGAGATTGGCCGTCTTTTCCAGGCGCCGTTTGCTGCCATTGCGAAAGCTATCGACAATCTCGCGCTTGCGCTGGCGCACCCGCTGCATATCGATGCGAACGTCGCCGGTATGCACGCCGTAGTCCTTGCCCCTGCGAGCGAGGTACGCAACGCGCCCACTCGCCACCATCGTCTTTGTGGGCGTGCAGCCCTCATTGACGCAGGTTCCGCCTATGTGGCTTCGCTCAATAAGCGCCGTCCGAAGCCCCGCCTCCGCCAATACTCTACAAAGAGGAGTACCTCCTTGCCCTGAGCCAATCACAATCGCCTGGTAGTGAGTGGATGCAGTCATGGGGGCTCCTCGTGCGCGATGATTCACGGAAGTTCGCAGATTTGATGCGCAGTGCGTTGATTGGAAGCAACAGGGCTGGCGCCAACCTTTTCGGAGCCGCGCGCGGTTCCACCAGCACAATTAGAATCGGGTGATTAGGTCATGCGAAGGTTCTTGACTTTCGCTTTTTATTCGCTATAATTGCGCATGGTAGAGGAAACGGGAAACGACTGGCGGCTCCATTGCCTTTGGGCTCTCCCGGGCCGCCAGCCGTTTGAAAATCGCGCCCTTGGCCCCACCCGGCCGATGCCAATCCGGCCCTCCAGCGGCAGCCAAAAAGCCACGTAATAGGGCGGACACATGCTCGCCGACCCTGTTGCGGCAGCACATAGCCAGGCACATACTCGGAGTATGGGCGTCTTCTTCAACCGCAGCTTCTTGTTAGCGGTAATTTGCGGCGTGCTCCTCGCGGCCATACCCGGCTCGGCCGATGAAATCCGACTAAAGGACGGCAAGAAGCTCTACGGTGTAATCGTCGCCTACGAAGAAAACATGTTTAAGGTCAAAACCGACTTTGGATATGTGCTGGTCGAGAAAGACAAGATTGCCTCGATCATCCCTAGCGCCCCGGCGAGTTCCGAGGCGCAGCCCGCCCCGAAAAGTGTAGATTCAGCCAAAAATAGCACGAATGCGCAGCCCAAGCCCGAAGCCGCCGTTGCCTCGGCAACGGACTCAACGCCTTCTGCCAGCAATGCCAGCGCGAAGGCAAGCGTCCCAAGCGCCGCCAAGCGGGACAAGACCGACAAGCCGGCGGGAAAGATCACCAGCACCACAGTAAAGCCGGAGCTTCCCGCAAATGCGCCAACTGGCGAACCCGCCGCGCCGGCGCTAAAAGGCTCCCCCGCCGCAGCCAACGCGGCTCTTCCCCCCACAGCCGCGCAGCCCGCGCTGCCGAAAGAGCCGGAAGTCCCGGCAATCCGCGAGGACGTACAGGGCAATCTCTACACGAATTACACCCACGGATTCCGGATGTACAAAGCGCCGAGCTGGCAACTTCTCGACGACGCACGCAATGCCCTCCCGAACGCGATCGTTGCCATGGGCACATCAAACGAATCTACGCTGATGGTGGTAGGCCGCGAGAAAACAAAGGAGCCGCTGGACTCGGCGGCGGTAACGGTTGAAAAGCGGCTGCGCGACATCTACGAAAATTATCAGCGCGTTTCGCAGCGCAAGACGGTTGTCGGCGGATCGCCGGCCGTGGAGTTTCGCTATGGGGGCAAGGCCGACGAGCACGATTGGTCCGGCACGCTGGTAGTGATTAGCCGTGCCGGCGACATTTTCACCGTCCTCGGCATGACCTACGCAGATAGCGATTTAATCCAAATCCAGGAAAATGTGATCGCCAAGGCCATCGGCAGTCTCAATTTCGACATCCCCGAAGTTAAAAGGTAAATTCCAGACAGCACTAGCTCACTCTCGGCTTCTTCCACTTTGCTTTTAGTCGGAATCCGCGGAGGAGTGGTCGGACGACTTGCGGTACTCGCGAATCAGCGCGATGAGCGCCTGCGCGGCGCGCGGAAGACTGCGGTCTCGCCGGTACACAAGCCCAAGCTCGCGATACAGGTCGACACCTTCCACGTTGAGCAGCTTCACTTCACCCGCTTTTACCTGGTCCTTCGCAAAACTTTCGCTGATGAACGAAACGCCCGCATCTGCTCCCACAAAGCGCTTGATCATCCCGATGCTGGGCAGTTCCATGGTGACGTGAATCCGCGATCGATACGGCCTGAACAATTTGTCGAGCACCTGCCGGGTGAAACCGGTACGCGGAAAAATCAGCGGCTGCGAGGCCACTTCCTCCAGCGTCAACTTCGACCGCTGCGCCAGCGGGTTTCGCGTGCTGACCATAAACCGCAAACGGTCGCGATGAATATGGTGGACTTTCAGGTTCGGCGATTTCGTCGGCAAAGTAACTATGCCGACGTCGATCGAGCCATCTTCCACACGCTGCAATATTTTATGGCTGAAATTCCGGTAAATACTGATGTGCACCAGCGGAAATCGCCGCTGAAACTCCGCAAAAATATCCGGCAAAAGATACAGGCAGGTTGCCTCGTTGGCGCCGAACACCACCGGACCCTGCACCACGTTGCCGCGATCCGCAACCAGCTGCACAGACTCATCGCGCAGCCGCAGCAACTTCTCCGCGTACTCGAATAGCACTTCCCCGGCCGGTGTCAGCTCCACGGATTTTGCCGAGCGATCTAGCAGCCGCGCGTGATAAGCCTGCTCCAACTGCCGTATCTGCGCGCTGACCGCGGATTGCGAGCGGAACACTTTTTGCCCCGCGCGCGAAAAACTCTTCAGCTTGGCAACGTAGACAAATGTAGCAAGTTGGTCGAAATCCATAAGTAAATCGCTCGACGTGGATTATAGCGGAATCGATGCGTCGTGTGCGGTCGTAATTCTCTTTCTAGGCATGCAGCGCTGCCTGTGAGATTACCGGAAGCTCCGGCCCAACAAGCAAGGGTTCGCCCTGTTGTACACGTTGCAAATGCTCCAGCACTGGCTTCCAGGTGTCCGCGATCGTGCCCTGGAAATGCACGGGCTGCACCCGAACGAGCGGCAGCGCCCCTTTCTTCGACAACAAACGCGCCGCGCGCGGGCTCGCAGTGAATTGCTGATGCGCTTCCAACGCGCGCCGTAGCCACGACTGCTCCTCAGGCTCGATATCCGCCAGCGCCACGAATTCACGGTGCAGAACATCCTCGGCCTCTGCGCGCAAAACGTACGCCAGTCCGCCCGTCATTCCGGAGCCAAAATTTAGTCCGAGCGGTCCAAGGACCAGGACCACTCCGCCCGTCATGTATTCGCAGCCGTGCTGGCCAACACCTTCCACAACGGCCAGCGCCCCGCTGTTGCGAACGCCAAAGCGCTCCCCCGCTCTACCGGCGAGGAACAGTTGCCCCGAAGTCGCGCCATAAAGCACGGTGTTTCCGGCAAGCACATCGCCACGGCGCGAAGCCGCCGAGCCCGCGGATATCGCAATCGTTCCGCCGGAAAGCCCTTTGCCTACGTAGTCGTTCGCTTCGCCAGACAATTTCAACGTCACACCGTCCGCAAGGAACGCGCCAAAGCTTTGCCCTGCCGACCCCGTGAACGCCTGCGTAAACTCCTGATCGAGGCAGTAGTCCCGCGCCCGCCGCCGCATTAATTCCCCGCTCAGTCCCGTGCCCACGCTGCGATCGGAATTGTGAATCGGCTGCGCCTCGGTTTGCGGCGCGATCGCATTATTGAAGTGCAGCGAATCCTCAAGCGCGGCGGAATGATCGGTCGGAACCTGCTGCGGCGCCACCCGCCGTGCCTGCGAAATCGGTACTACCAAAAACGCATCCATTCCCGACCGCGTTCCCAACCGGTCATACCATCCTCGAAGCTCTCCGAGCGACCGAACACCGAGCTCCGCCATTTTCTTGCGCACTTCCTCTGCCAACGCGCGAAAATAAGCCACCACCATCTCCGGCTTGCCATTGAAGCGCAGCCGCAGCTTTTCGTCTTGCGTGGCAATTCCCACCGGGCACGTGTTCAGATGGCACTGCCGCGCCATCACGCAACCTATCGCCAGCAGCGACGCCGTACCAAATCCAAATTCGTCCGCGCCGAGAATCGCCGCAATCAAAACGTC
>WNFL01416191.1_pt1 | contig 24965 bp, 20 predicted proteins | sample 5400361 | NCBI WGS metagenome assembly WNFL01 (sample SAMN13153351, study PRJNA577476) | soil metagenome | isolation source: 40 cm soil on Douglas fir-dominated hillslope | place: USA:California | collected 2013-09-17
TCCGCGCGCCCCGCTGAATCCCCAGGTGAAGGTGCTGTTCGACATGATGGGCGCCGCGCGCGCGACCCGCGTGTTGGAGCCCAAGGCGCTCCGCGAGGGCCTCGGGGCGCTGGCCGCGCTGCTCGCCGCCGGCGCGCCCGCGGTCGCCGCCGAGCGCACCCTCGAGATCCCCGGCCCGGGGGGCAAGATCCGCCTGCGCTTGTTCTGGCCCGGCGACCCGAAGCGCGGTCCCTATCCGGTGCTCGTGTACTTCCACGGCGGCGGCTACGTGGCGATGAGCCCCGAGACTCACGAGAAGCTGACGAAGCAGCTCTGCGTCGGCATCGGCGCGGTCGTGGTCTCGGTCGATTACCGGCTCTCGCCGGAGGCGCGCTACCCGGCGCCGCTCGACGACTGTCTCGCGGCGTATCGCTGGGTGCGCGCGAACGCGCAGGAGATCGGCGGCGACGCCTCGCGAATTCTCGCGGGCGGTGACTCGGCCGGCGGCAACGCGACGGCCGGGGTCGCCTTGCGCCTGATCGCGGCGGGCGAGCCGCTGCCCCGCGCGCTGCTGCTCTTGTGCCCGTGGCTCGACATGGCGCTGGACACCGACTCGATGCGCACCTTCGGACCGGATGATGGCGTGCTCGACACCGAGATCATGACGTACTTCCGTGACTCGTACGTGCGCCCGGCGAACTGGGCGGATCCGTTCGCGAGCCCGCTGCGCGGCGACCTGCGAAAGTTCCCGCCGACGCTCGTGGTCGCGGGCGGGATCGATCCCCTGCGCGACGACGGGCTCCGGTTCGCCGAGAAACTCGAGGCGGCGGGCCGCCAGGTGGAGCTCTCGAACTTCAAGGGCATGCCGCACGACTTCATGTTGTTCCCGGGCATCGACGACGGCGAGCGCGCGGTCAGCGAGATCGTGCGCTACGCGAAGTCACAGCTCGGGTAGGGGTCCGCGCGCATGGCCGACCGGCCCTGGATCTTCCGGACCTACTCGGGTCACTCGACCGCGCGCGCGTCGAACGAGCTCTACCGCTCGAATCTCGCCAAGGGCCAGACGGGTCTCTCGATCGCGTTCGATCTGCCGACGCAAACCGGCTACGACGCGGACCACCCGCTGGCCGCGGGCGAGGTCGGCAAGGTCGGCGTGCCCGTCGGCTCGATCGAGGACATGGACGAGCTGCTGCACGAGATCCCGCTCGAGCGCATGAACACCTCGATGACGATCAACGCGACGGCCGCGTGGCTGCTCGCGCTGTACGTCGCGGTAGCGGAGCGGCGCGAGGTGCCGCGCGCGGAGCTCCAGGGCACGACGCAGAACGACATCGTGAAGGAGTATCTCTCGCGCGGGACGTACATCTTCCCGCCCGGGCCCTCGCTAGACCTGACGCGCCAGATCATCGAGTGGACCGTGAGCTCCGTGCCGAAGTGGAACCCGATCAACGTGTGCAGCTACCACCTCCAGGAAGTCGGCGCGACGCCGGTGCAAGAGGTCGCGTTCGCGCTCGCGAACGCGATGGCGGTGCTCGACGTCGTGCGCGTGCCGCGCGCGGAGCTGGGCGCGGTGTTCGGCCGTATCTCGTTCTTCTGCAACGCGGGAATCCGCTTCATCGAAGAGATCTGCAAGCTGCGCGCGTTCACGCGCATGTGGGACAAGATCGGGCTCGAGCGCTACGGGGTCGCCGACAAGGACTCGCGCCGCTTCCGCTACGGCGTGCAGGTGAACTCGCTCGGACTCACCGAGGCGCAGCCCGAGAACAACGTGCCGCGCATCGCGCTCGAGGCGCTCGGGGTGACGCTCTCGCGCGACGCCCGCTGCCGCGCGCTGCAGCTGCCCGCGTGGAACGAAGCGCTCGGCCTGCCACGGCCCTGGGACCAGCAGTGGTCACTCCGGATCCAGCAGATCCTCGCGTACGAGACCGACATGCTCGAGTATCCCGACATCTTCGAGGGCTCGGTCGTGATCGAGCGCAAGACCGCGGAGATCGAGACCGGCGCGTGGGCGGAGATCCTCCGCATCGAGGAGGCCGGCGGCGCGATCGCCGCCGTCGAGTCGGGCTACATGAAGCAGAAGCTCGTCGAGTCGAACGCGCGGCGCGTGGCGCAGATCGAGTCGGGGGAGCGCATCGTCGTCGGCGTCAACAAGTTCAGCGAGGGCGAGCCGTCGCCGCTCCTGCAGGGGGCTGCTTCGATCCTCTCGGTCGACGACGCTGCGGGTCGCGAGCAGATCGAGCGCCTGCGCGCGCAGCGCGCGCGGCGCAACCCGCGGGACGTCGAGACGGCGCTCACGGGTCTCCGCGACGCGCTGAAGGCCGGAACGAACCTGATGGAGGCCTCCGTGCGCTGCGCGCACGCTGGAGTCACGACGGGCGAGTGGTCCGACGCGCTGCGCGCCGTGTACGGCGAGTACCGCGCGCCGACGGGCGTCGACGCGGCCCTGGCGCCGCGCGGCGACCTGGCGCAGCTCGCGGCGATCCGCGCGCGCGTCGACGAGATCTCGAAGAAGCTGGGCCGCAGGCTGAAGCTGCTCGTCGGCAAGCCCGGCCTCGACGGTCACTCGAGCGGCGCGGAGCAGATCGCGATCTTCGCCCGCGACGCGGGCATGGAGGTCGTCTACGAGGGCATTCGACTCACTCCCGACGAGATCGTGAACTCCGCCCTGCAGGAGGGCGTGCACCTGATCGGCCTCTCCATTCTGTCGGGCTCGCACCTGGCGCTCGCCCCCGAGATCGCGCGGCGGGCGCGCATTCCGGTGATCGTCGGCGGGATCATTCCCGACGAGGACGCCGAGAAACTGCGCGCCGAGGGCATCGCCGCCGTCTACACGCCGCGCGACTACGACGTGCTGCGCGTGCTGCGCGAGATCGTCGACATCGCCGCCGCCGCGCATGGCGCAAGCTGACGCGGAGCTCGAGTCACTCGTCCGCGCCGTGCGCGCGGGCGATCATGCGGCCATCTCGGCCGCGCTCGCGCACGTCGAGGACTCGCGTCCCGACACGCTCGAGCTGCAGCGCCGGCTGATCGGGCGGCTGGCAGAGGGCACGCTGCGCGAGCGCGCAGTCGTCGGCATCACGGGGCCGCCCGGCGTCGGCAAGTCGACCCTGGCGGGGCGACTCATCACGCGCTGGCTCGCGGCCGGCGCGTCCGTGGGCATGGTCGCGGTCGATCCCTCGAGCCGCCGCTCCGGAGGGGCCCTGCTCGGCGACCGCGCGCGGCTGCGCTTCCGCCCGGAGGAGCGCGTGTTCGTGCGCTCGATGGCGGCGCGCGACCAGCTCGGCGGGCTCGCGCCCGCGACGCGCGCCGCGGTGGCGGTGCTGCGCGCGGCGTGTGACTGGGTGGTGGTCGAGACGGTCGGCGTCGGTCAGAGCGAGGTCGACGTCGAGACCGTCGCCGAGACGGTCGTGCTGGTGCTGCAGCCCGGCTCCGGCGACACCCTGCAGTTCATGAAGGCGGGCATCCTCGAGATCCCCGACGTGCTGGTCGTGCACAAGTGGGACCTCGGCGCGCTCGCGGAGCGCACCCGCGCGGACCTCGAGGGCTGGCTCGCGCTCTCCCAGCTCGCACCCGGCGCGTGGCGCCCGCCCGTGATCGGCGCGAGCAGCGAGACACAAGTCGGTGTAGAGGCGGTGGCGAACGCGATCGACGCCCACCGCGCGCACCTCGCGGGCGGCGAGCTCGAGGCGCGGCGCGCGCGCGGGCGCGCAGCCTGGGCGCTCGAGCTGTTCGCGCGCCGCTTCGGGACGCTCGGCCTGGAGCGCGCGGGCGGGCGCGCGGAGGCGGAGCGGATCTGCGCGAAGACGCCCGGCTCGGCGCTCGACGCGTTCAGCGAGCTCGCCAGGCGAGCAGGGCTTCCCGAGTAGCCGCCGGCAGCTCGAGTGACTCGACCAGCGCCGCGAAGTTGGTGAGCGCCCGCAGCACGACTCCCGCCGCCGCGAAGCGCTCCACCGCTTTCGGGAAGCCGTACTCGAAGATCGCCTGCACGCCGACAACCACACCGCCCTCTTCGCCGAGCGCCTCGACCGCGGCCAGCGAGCTGCCGCCGAAGGAGACCGCGTCCTCGACCAAGGCCACCCGCTCGCCGCGCAGCGTGCGGCCCTCGACGCGTTTCCCCTTGCCGTGCTCCTTCGCGCTGCCGCGCACGTACACCATCGGCAGCTGCAACAGGTCCGCGACCCAGGCCGCGTGGGGGATGCCCGCGGTCGCGGTCCCGGCGATCACCTCCGCGTCCGGGAACGAGCGGTGGATCGAGTCGGCCAGCGCGGCGGCGATCCGCTTGCGCGCCTCCGGGAACGAGATCACCACGCGGTTGTCGCAGTAGATCGGCGCGCGCTCGCCCGACGCCCAGGTGAACCAAGTCGCCGGATCGCTGCGCACCTCGACGGCGCCGATCGCGACGAGCAGCTGCGCGCACTCCGCCGCGTTCACCGCTCGCGCCCGATCCACTGCGGCTCGGCGACGCCGGCGCGCCGGTTCACCACGCGCGCGAGCACGAACAGAAAGTCGGACAGCCGGTTGAGATAGCGCACGAGCAGCGGCTCGAGCGGCTCGCGCTCGCCGAGCGAGATCACCGCGCGCTCGGCGCGCCGGCACACGGTCCGGCCGAGGTGCAGGAGCGCCGCCGCGCGCGCCCCCCCAGGCAGGATGAAGTTGCGCAGCGGCTCGAGCTCGGTCTCGAGCTGATCGATCCAGGTCTCGAGCTCGGTCACGTCGCGCTCCGCCACGCGCGGGCCGGCCTTGCCGCGCGCCGCGCGCTCGGCGATGCCCGGAGTCGCGAGCTCGCCGCCAAGGTCGAAGAGCGAGGACTGGATCGTCTCGAGCTTCGCGGAAAGATCGGCCTGCGCGAGCTCCGCGCGCGCGAGCCCGAGCACGGAGTTCAGCTCGTCGACCTCGCCGTACGCCGCGACGCGCGCGGCATTCTTGCGCACGCGCTCGCCGCCGAAGAGGGACGTCTCTCCAGTGTCACCCCCGCGCGTGTAGATCTTCATCGCGGTCGAGTATAACTGGGCGCGGCTGACGGGGAGGGTCGCTTGGCGGTCACGGTGAAACGGGAAGACTCGAGCGTCTCGCTCGTCGGCGAGCGCGTGCGGGTGCGTCTCGAGCTCGCGCCGCTGCGTCTCTCGCTCAGCGACCCGAGCGGCGAGGTCGGCGTCTGGGGCGCGCGCGTGGCCGCGCTCGTCGACGGCAAGCCGCACGCGGACGGCAAGCCGAGCGGCACGCGGGTCGTCGCCAACCTCGTGCGCGACCTCGTCTTCGAGGACGACGTCGAGACGCCGCTCGGCCGAGCCGCGCGCGTGCGCGCGCGGCTCGCCGTCGCCGACGGGCTGGAGATGGGCATCGCGATCGAGCTGGGCAGCGACTGGCCCGGCATCTCGCTCGCGCTTGAGCTGCGCAACACCGGCGGCCGCGCGCGCGACGTGGCCGCGCTCGAGCCGTTCCTCTGGGAGCCGGGCGCGGGCGCACGCCTCGCGCTGCCGGGCGACGCGGGAGCGCTGCGCTTCCTGGCCCTGGGTCACCAGTCGTGGTCGCCGGCGCGCTGGCTGCGCCTCGGCGAACGGCCGCGGCTGCCGCGCCGCGTGGTGCGGCGCATATTCACTTCTCCTTTCGTTCCGCGCGCGAAGCGCGGCCGCTTCGTGTCGGAGTCCGCGACCGCGCTCGGCCAGCCGGGGCGCGCGGGCCTCGCGCTCGGCTTCACGAGTCACTCGCGGTTCCTGTCGTGGATCGAGCTCGCGAACGAGCCGGGGCGGGTGCACGCGCTGTGCGCGCGCTGCGCCACCGACGGCGAGTCACTCGCGCCCGGCGGCTCCCTTGCCAGCGAGCGCCTGTGGCTCGGCATCAGCGCGCCGCTCGAGGAGGCGCTCGGCCAGTGGGCGGAGCGCGCGGGCCGCGAGATGGGCGCGCCCGTACCCGCGCGCTCGCTCAGCGGCTGGTGCTCGTGGTACCGCTTCGGCACGCGCGTGCAGGCCGAGGACGTGCGCCGCAACCTGCGCACGCTGCGCCGGCTGGGCGCGCCGCTCGACGTGGTCCAGATCGACGACGGCTTCCAGTCGGCGATCGGTGACTGGCTCGCGCCCGCTCCCGGCTTTCCCGAGGGGCTCGCGCCGCTCGCGCGCGAGATCCGGGCCGAGGGCTTTCGCGCGGGTATCTGGCTCGCGCCGTTCCTGGCCGCGCCGCGCTCGCGCCTCGCGCAGGTCCACCCCGAGTTCCTGCTGCGCGACGCGCGCGGCAAGCCGCTCACGGCGCTCTGGAACCCCGACTGGCCGGGCGGGCGCGCCTTCGCGCTCGATGCGACACATCCCGGTGTCGAGGCGTGGCTCGAGTCACTCGGGCGCGAGGTGCGCGCGCTCGGCTTCGACTACCTGAAGCTCGACTTCTTGTTCGCGGGCGCCCTGCCCGGCGCGCGCCACGACCCGCGGGTGAGCGCCGCGGCCGCGTATCGCCGGGGCGTCGCCGCGCTGCGCCGCGGCGCCGGTCCGGGCATCTTCCTGCTCGGCTGCGGCGCGCCGCTGGGCGCGTCGATCGGCTTGTTCGAGGGCATGCGCATCGGCCCCGACGTCGCCGCGCGCTGGGCGAGCCCGAGCTTCGACCGCCTCGTCGGCGTGGAGTCCGGCGCGAGCGCGCGCAACGCGCTCGCCAACGTGTTCGCGCGCGCGCCGCTGCACCAGCGGCTCTGGCTGAACGATCCCGACTGCGTGCTGTTGCGCGAGCAGCGCTCGAAGCTCAGCGACACCGAAGTGCGTACCCTGGCGGCCTCGATCGCGCTCGCAGGCGGGCTGGTCGTCGTCTCGGACGAGCTCGCGGAGCTCTCGCCCGAGCGACTCGCCTGGCTCCTGCGCATGCTGCCGAGCCTGGGCCGCACGCCGACCGTCGGCCCGGCGCGCGGCGGCGTCCCCGACGAGCTGATCACGCGCTTCGACGACGGCAGCGCGCTGTGGCTGCGCGCCAACCTCGGCGAGAAGCCCGAGCGGCTCGACCTGGACCTGCGCGCGCTCGGGCTGCGGGGACCGACGCGCGTCTGGGACGTGTTCGCGGAGCGCGAGCTCGAGCGGGCGAGCGACGCGCTCTCGCTCGGCAGCCTCGCGCCGCACGCGGCGCGCCTGTTGCGCCTGATCCCCGACGACGGCACCGCGCGCGTGATCGGCTCGACGCTGCACTTGGCCTCGGGCGCGCTCGAGGTCGAGTCGGTCGCGCTCGAGGGTCCCGGCGCCGCGCGGCTGAAGCTCCGCCTCCCCGGGCGACGCTCGGGCGAGATCGCCCTCGCCCTGCCCTCGGCCCCGCGCCTCGTGCGCGCGCACGTGGCCTTCGACGAGGCGCTGGAGCTGCGGGTGCAGCTCGGGGGGGTTGTGAATCCGAGCGGGATTCCCGATCGATAGAGCTGGTGAGCGAGCCCGTTCAATCCGCACCCGTGTCAGGCAGCTGCGTCCGCTGCGGCTGTCCGCTCGGTTATGCCGCGGCGCGCGAGGGCGAGGCCTGGTTCTGCTGCGGCGCCTGCGCGGGCAGCGACCGCTGTCAGTGCGGCTGCAAGCCCGAGTTCGAGCGCGAGCTGATCGGCGACGTATTCGTGCCGACCCGTCGCATGTTCTCGGCGCGCCACCCCGACGGTCTGAAAGTCCAGGCCGACAACGTCGACCACCAGCGCGCCTTCCCGTTCGCAGACAAGCCTCGGGGGAGATAGCGCCAGCACTCGCCGCGCTGGCCTTGGTAGACTCCTCACACTCCACGGAGGGTCTGCAATGAGCGGTCGTCTCGAGGGCAAGGTCGCGGTGATCACGGGCGGCGCGAGCGGCATGGGGCGAGCGACCGCGTTCCGCTTTCTGGCGGAGGGCGCGAGCGTCGTGGTCGCGGATCTGAACGACGCCACGGGCAAAGAGTTTCTCGAGAGCGCGTCGCAGGCCGGACACGCGAAGGCGGTGCGCTTCGCGCGCACCGACGTCGCCGAGGAAGCCGACGTCGCGGGCATGATCGACCTGGCAGTTCGCGACTTCGGCCACGTCGACATCGTGTTCAACAACGCGGGGATCGGCGGCGCGTTCGGCCCGGTGACGAACCTCGAGGTCGAGGACTGGGACTTCACTTTCGCGGTGCTCGTGCGCGGCGTGTTCCTCGGCATCAAGCACGGTGCGCGTGCGATGAAGCGCCAGGGCACGGGCGGCTCGATCATCAACACTGCCTCGGTCGCGGGGCTCTCGGGCGGCTCGGGCCCCCTGTGTTACTCGGCCGCGAAGGCGGCGGTCGTGAATCTCACCCGGTCCGCGGCGGTCGAGCTCGCGCCCGACAAGATCCGCGTGAACGCGATCTGCCCGGGCGGGATTCTCACCCCACTCGTACACCGCGGAAGCCCGGAAGCGCTGCGCCCGCGGCTCGCGGGCCTGCAGCCGTGGGGCGAGGCGGGCGAAGGCGAGCACATCGCCGGGGCCGCCCTCTTCCTCGTGAGCGAGGACGCGCGCTTCGTCACCGGCGAGGCGCTCGTGGTCGACGGTGGACTCACTGCGGCGGGGCCGAACCTGATCTCGCGCCTGCGCGACCAGAGTCAGGAGAGCGCGTCGCCCTTCGCTTCGGGCCTGACGGGCGTCGACAAGGGATCGACCGGTCAGCCGCCGGTGATTCGCCCCAGCGCGAAGTAGTCGCGCGGCGCCACTCTCGGCGATTCAGTTGACAAGCCGGGACGCCTTGGGTCGAATAACCGGCTCGGGGTCACAACTCTCGGCCACGAGCTAGGGGGCACGCGATGTCGCTCTTCTCTTTCGATGGATTCATGTTCCTCCTGCGCTGGTTCCACTTTCTGGCCGGAATCACTTGGATCGGGATGCTCTACTACCTGAACCTCGCGCAGACGCCGTTCCTCGCGACGGAGCTCGGTGGGCAAGCGCGCGGCCTGATCGTGCGCGGCCTCTTGCCGAACGTGCTGTGGTGGTTCCGCTGGGGGGCGATGTTCACGTTCCTCACCGGCTGGACGATGGTGATCGCGAAGATCGCCGTCGGCGGATCGTCGATGCCGTACTACGCGACCATCCTGACCGGCGGAATCCTCGGAACCTTCATGTGGTACAACGTGTGGTTCGTGATCATGCCGCGGCAGCGGCTCGCGATCGCGAACGCGGAGAACGTCGCCGCGGGCAAGCCCGCCGATCCGGCCGCGGCCGCCGCAGCGCCCGTCGCGGGCCGCGCCTCGCGCACCAACGTGCTGTTCTCGATCCCGATGCTGTTCTTCATGGGCGCGGCGCGGCACCTCGCGCTGGTCGACAAGGAGATGCCGAGCTACGGGCCGTACCTGCTGATCGTCTTGGTGCTCGCCGTGCTGTTCGAGGCGAACATCTTCACGCGGGCCTCGGGCTCACGCTCGTGCTGTTCGTCGTAGCCTCGCTCTTGCTCTAGCGAGCGGCGGGCAGCGATCCGAGATATGCGGCGAGGTGCTCGATCTCGGAAGCGAGGAACGGCTGCGCCGGCATGAGGTGCGTGTCGCGCTTCGGCGTGTAGCCCGGCGGATAGTCCGCGCGCAGAACGCGCAGCCGCACGAGCTCCGGAGAGCTGCCCGCGACCGCCGGACCGACGCTGCCGTCTCGGGTCGGATCTGGGTTGTGACACGCGGTGCAGTTCGCGAGGTAGGCGCGGCGTCCGAGCTCGATCGCGTCGGCCTCGCCTCCTCCCTTGCAGGCGGCGGCGGCGACGGCGGACAGCGCGACGACGACCCGAACGGGGATTCGCACGGGCGCGGAGCGTAGCGTATTCTGCCGGCCCCATGAACGAGCTCGAAGAGGGAACGCGCGCGCGGCTCGACTTCGCGAAGCTGCGCAAGATCGCCGAGACGGGACAAGAGGTCCTGCCCGTGGTGCTGCAACACGCCGATACCGGCGACGTGCTGTTCATCGGCTACGCGAACCGGCACGCGCTCGCCGAGACGCTGCGCCTGCGCCAGGCGGTGCTCTGGTCGACGTCGCGCAACGAGCTCTGGCACAAGGGCGCGACCTCGGGTGACTGGCTCGACCTGGTCGACGTACGCGTGAACTGCGAGCAGAACTCCCTGCTCTATCGCGTGCGGCCGCGCGGCGGCGTGTGTCACACGAAGGACGAGGGCGGGAAGACGCGCGCGCTCTGCTACTACCGCGACGTCGTCGACCCGGAGACCCTCGCCGCGCCGCGGCGACTCACTCCGAAAGCCAGCTGATCAAGGTCTCGCGCAGCGAGCGGGGCGCGACGATCGCCTCGATCGAGCCGACCTCGAGCGCGCGCTCGACGCTGTGGATCGCGTCGAACTCCGCCGCGATCTCGGCCTGCTTCTCGAGCATGACCTCGGAGAGGAGCTGGTCGAGGCGCACGCGCCGCGCGACGCGCACGGCGGGCTCGATCGCGGACTCGACCGCGGCGCGCGCCGAGGCCACGCGGGGATCGCCCTGCGCGCGCTTGCGCACGTCGCGCGAGAAGATCACGCCCGCGGCCGCCGGTCCGCCGACCACCGACGCGTAGCTCCCCTCGAGCGCGGCGGCGCGCATGCGCGGGTTCAGCTCGCGCGAGAACACGACGTAGGCGCCGCCGTGATAGCGGGTCAGCACCGTGAACACGATCGGCCCGTCGAAGCGCACGATGGCGCGCGCGATCTCGGCGCCGTACTCGAGGATCCCGCGCCGCATCGATTCCGGCGAGCCGTCGAAGCCGGAGAGATTCGCCAGGATCACCGCGGGGCGGTTGCCGCTCGCCGCGTTCAGCGCGCGCGCGACCTTCTTCGACGAATACGGAAACAAGGTCGCCGCGGTCCACGCGTCGGGACCGTCGTTGGGCACGTAGCCGGTGCGCGGGATCTGACGGCTCTCGATGCCGATCAGAGTCACCGGCACGCCACCCAGGTGGGAGTCCCAGACGATCGCCGTCTCTCCGCCAGCCCAGTCACGCCAGCGTTCGAGCCAGCCGGCGTCCGAGTCGACCAGCGCGCGCAGCAGCGGCCGCATCGCGAACGGCCGCTTGCGCCCGGGGTTGGCCTCGGCGGAGAACACCTCGCCGATCGTCGCGAAGCCCTCCTCGCCCTCGTACGCCGCGAGCATGGCGTCGCGCTCGGGCGAGTCACTCGTCTTGAAGCGGCGCGGCGTCTTCTCGCCCGGCGCCACGTAGCTGCACGCGTAGTGCTCGAGCAGGATCGAGTACGCGTCGCCCAGGTCGCGAGCCTGGAACTGCGCCTCGCCGTTCGGGCCCATGATGCGCTCGTAGCCGCCGATGCCGATCTCGTCCTCGGCGGCGACGGCGCCGGAGAACTCGAGGATGGCGCGGCCGGTCAGCACCATGTACGAGTTCTGCAGCATGATCAGGATGCCGCGCGAGTGCAGCTCCATGGAGGCGAGCGCGTCGAAGTAACTCTGCGCGCCGACGTTCAGCCCGCCGAGGATCAAGTTCACCTCGCCGCCACCGTCGGTGAACGTGACCAGACGCCGCACCACGCGCGCGGTGGCGTCGAGGTTCTCGGTGCCGCTGTCCATCGCGATGCGCGCGCCGGCGGACACGGCGACCCATTCGACGGGCAGATGCTCGCGCTCGGCGAGATCGATCGCCGCGACGATGCGATCGCACTCTCCGGCGGACAGCGCACCCATCTCGCGCGTCGAGTCACCGAGGAGCAGCACGCGGCGCATCCCCTCGGGGTGCTTCGCGGTCGGCGTGGAGATCGTGCCGAAGACGACCCCCGCCCGGTTCAGGCCCGGCTCTCGGTCGACGGCGACCGCGCGTCCGTCGAGGAGCTCGAACTCGCGGAAGCTGCCTGCGCCGATCGGCTGGAAGAGACCGCTCGCGCCGCGCTCGGGCGGCGAGGTGAACAGGCGCACGATCTCGTACGGATAGGTGAGTCCGCGCGCGCGCGCCGACGCGACGCGCTGCGCGTACGGCGTCGCCGGATCGAGCGGGCGGTCGTGCGGAACGCGCAGCGTCCACTCGACGCGGCTGCTGGTCGGATTTCCGGCGAGTAATTCGACCTTGCGCGGCGCGTCCGGCGCGTCGCGCTCGAAGCTCGCGAGCCGCACGATGACCTTCTCCAGCCCGAGGTGTCCCGTCTCGGGCGCGAGCCTGCGCAGCGCCTCGGTCATCAGCTGATTCGTGAGCGCGATCGGCGGCCGCACGAACAGATACAGCCGGTTCCACTGCAGCCGGTGGTCGGGATCGCGCTGGCCCTGCACGCGGCGCATGGCCTCGATCGCCTCGTGGAAGCGCTCCTCGAAGAGCGCGAGGTCGGGAGCGTGCGGAACGCCGGGTCCGACATCGCTGACCGCCGCGAAGCAGATGATGCGCTCGTCGCGGTTGTCGTCGCGCGAGACGCCGTAGAAGGCGTGGATTCCCTCGAAGCCTCCGACGTCGAGCCGCTCGAGCTCGAACTTCGCGAGCCGCCACAGCTCGATACGCCGCGCCTCCTCGACCGGGAGGCCGACCTCTCGGGCCAGTTTCTCGAGCGCCGCCGGCTCGGGCGGCTCCACCAAAGTGTGTCGGATGTCCCAGCGCGGTCCCGGCTCGAGCTCGACCTCCGCTTCGGCCCGGCGCGGGCGCTCGAACAGGAGGAAGCGCGCCTGCGCCGCCAGGTCCGCGACGCTGGGCGGGACGGTGCCGCGCAGCAGCGAGAGCCCGTCGAGCGCGAGCGCGAGCTCCGGACGGCGCACGAACGTCTCGCCGCGCTCGGCGAGGCCGATCAAGAGGTGCAGCAGCGCCACGATCACGCGGCTGCGGCGGCCGGCCATGGTGCGGGTCGCGTACAGGCGCAGCACCGCGCGCTCGAGCGTGTCGGAGTGCTCGAGCGAGCGCAGGTTGTAGTGAGCCAGCGCGCGAGTCAGGAGCTGCAGAAATCCGGGATCGATGCCCGCGCCCTCGACGCCGATGCGGCGCAGATACATCGCCATGCGCGCGTCGTTCGACGGGCCGAGCTCGTCCTCCTCGAGGCGCGTGGGCGCGCGCGAGAACAGCGTCTCGATGTCCGCGTACAGCTCGACCGCGTTCGCGAGCCCCGCGAGATCGGCGCGCAGCGCGTCGGAGATCTTCGCGACGGGCGCCTCGAGCACCGCGACCAGCAAGTCGGCGCGCTCCGCGTTCGCGTCGTAGCCCATCAAGATGCGGCGCGTCTCGGTGCGCAGCGCGTTCGCGGCGGCCGCGCGCACCGACGCCGGCTCCGCGCCGGCGCGCTCGAAGTCCGCGAGCCCGTCCTCGCCGCGGAAGATCTCGAGCGGATCCGGCTCGAGCGGCAGCTCGACCTTGCCCTCGCCGTGAGTCAACTGCGACGCGCCGGCTTCGGGCTCGATCACCAGGATCACCTCGCCCGCGGACACTCTCTCGCCGGGGCGCACGAGCACCTCGCGCACCACGCCCGCGACCGGCGCGTAGAAGGCGGTCTCGGTCTTCATCGCCTCGAACAAGCCGAGGCGCGCGCCGGCTTCGACGCGCTGGCCCGGCTTCACGGCGACGTCGATCAGCAGCGCGGGTGACGACGCGCGCACCTTGCCGCCGAGGTCGCAGAGCACGCGGTGCAGCCGGCCGTCGAGCTCGACCTGCATCTCGACCCCCGAGCTCGACATGATCACCTGCGAGCGCTTCTCGCCGAGCACGAGCACGCCCGAGTACGGCCCCTGCTCGAGCAGCGCCACCTGGATGACTCGCTCGCCGAGGTGCACGCGGTAGGTCCAGCCGCCGACCGCGAACAGGCGCACTCGGTACGGACGGCCGGCGTAGACGAGATCGAGCTCTGCGCCGTCCGAGGGCGGGATCTCGCGCGGGCGGCCGCGCGCCGCGGCGCCGAAGAAGTTCGAGCGCACCTTCGCGCGCTCCGCCTGGTAGGTCTGGATGGCCGCGACGATCAGCGCTTCGACGGCCGGCGCGGGCGCGGACGCGAGATCGCTCTGGTCGAGCCAGGTCGTCGTGACTCCGCCGCGGCGGAAGTCCGCGCTCTCGAGCACGTCGAGCAGGAAGCCCTTGTTCGTCATGCCCCCGAGCACGACCACGCGCGCGTCGGAGACGGCGCGCACCAGCCGCGCTCGCGCCTCCTCGCGGGTCGCCCCGCGTGCCAGGATCTTGGCGACCATCGAGTCGAACTCCGACGGGATCGTGCCGCCCGAGGCGATGCCGGCGTCGACGCGCACGCCCGGCCCGGCGGGCAGCTCGAGCAGCGCGATCTTGCCCGGGCTCGGCGCGAAGGCGTTCGCGGGATCCTCCGCACAGAGTCGCACCTCGATCGCGCAGCCGCGCTCCTCCGGATGGATCGCGGGCAGGCGCTCGCCGCGCGCGATGCGGATCTGCGCCTTCACCAGATCGAAGTCGGTGAGCAGCTCCGTGACTCCGTGCTCGACCTGCAGGCGCGGATTCACTTCGAGGAAGTAGAAGCGCTCGGCGGGATCGTTCGCGACGACGAGATACTCGCAGGTCGCCACGCCGACGTACTTGGTCTCGCGCAGCAGGCGGATCGAGGCCTCGCGGATCCGCCGCACGACGTCGTCCGAGAGGCCGGGCGGCGGCGCTTCCTCGACGACCTTCTGGTGCTTGCGCTGCACCGAGCAGTCGCGCAGGCCCAGCGCCAACACCGTCCCGTGTTGGTCGGCCGCCATCTGCACCTCGACGTGCCGCGCGCCGAAGACCGCGGCTTCGGCGAACAGAGTGCCGTCGCCGAAGGCGTTCGCCGCCTCGCTGGTCGCGCCGTCGAATGCCGCGTGCAGCTCCTCGCGCGTGCGCACCAGGCGGATGCCGCGCCCGCCGCCGCCCGCGGTCGCCTTCAGCATCAGCGGGAAGGTGATGCGCGCCGCCACGCGCTCGAGCTCGTCGCGCGCGATCGGCCCGCCGCTCCACGGCGTCACGGGCACGTTCGCGGCCTCGGCGATGCGCTTGCTCGCGATCTTGTCGCCGAGCCGGCGCATCGTCTCCGCGCTCGGGCCGAGAAACAGGATGCCGGTCGCCTCGAGCTTCTCCACGAAGCTCGGGTCCTCGGCGAGGAAACCCCAGCCCGGCCAGACCGCGTCCGCGCGCATCGCGCGGAGCGCGGCGAGCACGCGCTCGTGGTCGAGATACGCGGGCCGCAGCGCGCCGTTTCCCGACGGCCGCAGGGCGGGGCCCAGCGAGAGCGACTCGTCGGCTTCGCGCACGAACGGCGCGGTCGCGTCGGGCTCCGTGTAGAGCGCGATCCCGATCAGGTCACTGCCTTCCTCGCTGCGGAGCTCGCGCAGTGCGCGGAGCGCACGCGATGCCGCTTCGCCGCGATTCAGGATCGCTATCCGATGGATGCCGCTACCCAACGCTCCTACCCGTGTCGGCGATGGTAGCAGAGCGCGGAGCTAGCCCTTGGCCGGAAGTGCGCCCGGGAAGACCTTCGCGAAGGACAAGAAGCACAGGAAGAACAGCCCGACAAAGCCCGCGGCGATGCCGAGCTCGACGGGCGAGAACGGCGTGATCGCCGAGCCGAGCGCGATCGGGCCGAGAATGGCGGGCGTCTTCTTCGGCTTCTGACCGAGCAACACCCAGAACGGAAACACCCAGATCAGGAACCACACCGTCAGCGAAACGTAGACGTAGGGCTGCCGCAGCCGCTCCCAGAAGCCGCTGAAGTACCAGGTGTCCTGGACGAACTGGGTGCCGAGCCGGTTGATCACGAAGCCCGTCTCTTCCGGGATGTTCGCGTACCAGATCACGAAGTACTGCGACCAGAACAGGTACATCCAGAAGATCGAGAACGCGAAGATCATCTTCCCCATGTCGTGCATGCGGTGCGGGGTGATCTCGCCCGAGAGCTCGCTGCCGTTGCGCATGACCAGGCAGATCACCGCGAGCATGGTGCAAGCGCACAGGAAGCCACCCCAGCTGTAGTAGGCGGGGAACATCGTGCTCACCCACTCCGGGGCGAGTGACATCACGAGATCGATCGCGATCAGCGAGTAGCAGATGGCGTACGAGAGCACGAGCACCGCGGCGAGCTTGCGCCCGCGCCGCACGGCGAGGTCCCGCTCGCGCTCTTCGCCGCGCCAGCCCGCGGTCCAGCGCTGGTACAGGCTGCCGCGCAAGCCGGTCGCGCTCTCGCGCACGCCGCCGAGCATCGGGCGAATCGACAGGTAGAGATAGAAGACGGAGACGAAGGCGATCCAGCAGAGCGCGAGCGTGTCGCGCGTGAACGCGAACGTGGGCTCGAACCAGAACTCCTTGCCCGCGACCGGGTGGTCGACCCACTCGAACACGTTGTGCCGCCCGAGGTAGATCACCGCGAAGAGCGCGACCGACACGGGCACGTACGCGCCCATCGACTCCGCGACGCGCTGGATCGGCCCCTGCCAGCGCGCGTTCGTGAGTCGCATCGCCGACGCCAGCACCAGGCCGCCGTTGGAGAGCACCGCCCAGAAGAGCCAGTTGTGCAGGAAGACGCGGTACGTGCGCCTGTTCAGCTCGGGGTCCGAGCTCGACGCGCCGAAAAGCAGCGTGATCACGCCGATCGCGAAGAGTCCGGCGAAGATCGCGGCGGGGCGCGTCGGGAGCGATCTCGGAGTGGCGACGTCTTGACTCACGATATCCCTTTGAACAGGGTCCGGATGTAGTTGATGATGTGCCAGCGATCTTCCGGCGCGATCTGCGGATACCCCGGCATCAACGGCTTCCCGTAGCGGATCTTCGTGAAGAGCATGCCGTCGGTGTAGCTCGGCGTGGCCGCGAGCGGGAACGGCGGCGCGCCGTTCGCGCCGAGCTTCACCGCGACCGGGTGCTCGGGCGTCTGCGCGGCCATCCCGTCCTCGCCGTGACACACGGCGCAGTAAGTCTCGAACTCGTGCTTGCCGCGCGCGATCGACTCCGGCGTCGAGGCAATCGGGTTCTTCAGATCGCGCACTTCGGGCGCGTACATCGGAGCTGCGAACATCGGGTTGCCGGGACCGATGCGCTCGGGCATGCCCCCGGCGGGGATCGTGCCCTCGGGCGGATCGAACGGCGCCTGGGCGTAGGTCTGCACCGCCGGCTCGTTCTTCATCTGATCGAACCAGTGCTTGTCGACCTGCTCCCAGCAGCCCGAGCCCACGAGCGCCGCGAAGAGGCCGGCCTCGACCAGCCGTCTAGCCCTCGACAACGCGCACCTCCGTGGAGCCCGCGCGCCGGAGCACGTCCTGCGCGCGCGGGATCTGATCGCCGTGACACGCGACCAGGCAGCCGAACAGATTGCCCGAGAAGCCGGGCTGATACGCGTCGTGCCCCTTCCGCGTCTTCCACATGCCGAAGAACATCAGCCCCAGGACGGTGAAGAGACCGCCGAGGAGGATGTTGAGCTCGAAGCCGATGATCGTGTCCGGGACGATCGATGCGAACGGCTTTCCGCCGATCACGAGCGGCCAGTCGTACGCGACCCAGATCTGCATGAAGTACGCGAACGAGACACCGGTCAGGCAGCCGATCAGCGTGAGCAGGCGGATCGGCGAAGGCCCGCGGTCGAGCGCCTCCTCTATCTCGTGACTCGGCACCGGCGAATAGATCTCGAGCTCGCGGAAGCCCGCGCCCTTCAGATCGCGGACCGCCGCCGCCAGATCGTACGGTGACGTCATCACGCCGAGCACCTGGGCCATCAGTGATGACCTCCGCCGTGCGCGCGGTCCTCGTACCAGAGCTCCTTGATCTCCTGGATCGCGATGACCGGGGCGAGGCGCAGGAACACGGTGAACATGGTCAGGAACAGGCCGAAGCTCGCGGCCAGGATCGTGAGCTCGGTGACGCTCGGCACGTAGTAGCCCCAGGCCGCGGGATCGTACTCGTGAGACAGCCCGGTCATGATGATCACGTAGCGCTCGAACCACATGCCGATGTTGATGAAGATCGAAGTGATCCATATCCACAGCACGTTCGTGCGACACCACTTGAACCACAGCGGCAGCGGCGAGAGCACGTTGCAGCTGATCATGATCCAGGTCGACGTGGAGTGATACCCGAAGCCGCGCCACCAGAACGACATCTGCTCGTACGGGTTCGCGGAGTACCAGGCCATGAAGTACTCCATCCCGTACGAGTACCCGACGATCGACGACGTGAGCAGGATCAGCTTGCCCATGTTGTCGAAGTGCTCTTTGCGCAGGTACGCCTCGAGATGGAACGCCCTGCGCACCGGCACGAGCACGGAGATGACCATCGCGATGCCGGAGAAGATCGCGCCAGCGACGAAGTACGGCCCGAAGATCGTCGTGTGCCAGCCCGGCACCATCGAGGTTGCGAAATCCCACGACACGACGCTGTGTACCGAGAGCACGAGCGGGGTCGACAGACCCGAGAGATGCAGCACGGTGCGCGACCAGTGGCGCCACTGCTCCGACGAGCCGCGCCAGCCGAGGGACAGAGCGCGGTAGAGATACCGGCGCCAGTCGCGCACCCGGTCGCGCGCCGCGCCCAGGTCGGGAATCAGCCCGACGTAGAAGAACATGATCGACGTGATCATGTAGGTGTTGATCGCGAACAGGTCCCAGACCAGCGGCGACTTGAAGTTCGGCCACAGCCCGCGCTGGTTCGGATACGGGACCATGAAGTAGAACTTGTACACCCGGCCGATGTGGATCAGCGGGAACATCGCCGCGATCAACACCGCGAAGACGGTCATCGCTTCCGCGCCGCGGTTCACGGCGTTGCGCCACTTCGCGCGGAACAGGAAGAGGATTGCCGAGATCAAGGTGCCCGCGTGCGCGATGCCGACCCAGAACACGAAGGTCGTGATGTACACGCCCCACATGACCGGGTGCGTGAGTCCAGTGACTCCGAGGCCCCAGTACGTCTGGTACAGGAATGCGACGAGGCCGATGCCGACCAGGGTCGCGAAGAACAGCACCATCAGCACGTAGATCGGAGTCGGCGGCTCGAGCACGCGCAGGATGTCGTCGTTGATCTGGTCCGGGCTCTGCGGGACCGGCTCGGTGATTGCCGCCATGCTCAGGCTTCTTCCACGCGCCGGATGTTCATCAGGTACGAGACCGCCGGGCGCGTGTAGAGGTGCTCGAGCACTCGGTACGCGCGCACGTCGTTGCGCGCCTCGGTCACGACCGCCGCCTCGTCGCGCAGGTTGCCGAAGCTGATCGCGTTCGACGGGCAGACTTGCTGGCAGGCTGTCGCGATCTCGCCGTCGCGCACGTGCCGATCTTCCTTGCGCGCCAGGTCTTTGGCCCCGTTGATACGCTGCACGCAGAACGTGCACTTCTCCATCACGCCCTTGGCGCGCACCATCACGTCGGGATTCAGCGCCCAGTTCTCCGGCTCGGGCACGTACCAGTCATACGACCAGTGATTGAAGCGCCGCGCCTTGTAGGGGCAGTTGTTCGAGCAGAACCGCGTGCCGATGCAGCGGTTCTCGACCATCACGTTCAGGCCTTCCTTGCTGTGATACGTCGCGAGCGCGGGGCAGACACTCTCGCAGGGCGCGGCGCCGCAGTGCTGGCAGAGCATCGGCGTGTGGCGCACGTCGACCTCGCGCTCGTCCGCGGCCTCCACGTAGCGCTCGATGCGGATCCAGTGCATCTCGCGGCCGATGCGGATGTTCTCCGGACCGACGACCGGGATGTTGTTCTCGGTGATGCACGCCGCCATGCACGCGTTGCAGCCGGTGCAGGCGTCCTGATCGATCGACATGCCCCAGCGGTAGGGGCTGTCGGGATGCGCGTCGGCCGCGGGGTCGTACTGTCTCGTCGGGAGGTGAGCGGCGTCGCCCTGCAGCGGCAGCGGGTACAGGCGGGGCGGATTCGACGACTCACCGAACCGGGGATGCTCCTCGGCACCGATTCGCCGTGACCCTCGCCGTGCTTCGCCTCGGCCTCCGCGAGCGCGCCGGTCGTGCAGGCCATGCCGAAGCCGCGTCCCTGCTGGTCGAAGGTGAGCTGCGCGCGCAGCACAGGGGCGCGCCCCTTCGTGTTCGAGACCGAGGCGTGCGTCGAGAGCCAGGCGAGCGCGCCGCTCTGCGGGTCGAGCTTGCCGGGGATCAGTGAGTAGGCGTTGACGCCGATCACGTCCCGCTGCCAGTACGAGTGCGGCTCGAGCGGCGCGTCGGGATTTCGCGGCAAGCCGCCGCGGCCGACCTGGAGCGCGATGACTCCCGGGCGAATCGTATCGTGCGGGTAGGCCGCGACCTTCAGCTCGCCCGCTTCGGTCTTGATCTGCAGCACGTCGCCCATCTCGATGTCGAGGACGGCCGCGGTCTCGGGATGGAGCTCCGCGTAGCTGCCCCACATCGTCTTCGTCACCGGGTCGGGAATCTCGTGCAGTGCCTGCACCCGCGAGAGCCGGCCGTCGTACAGATGGTGTGACGGATACACGACGAGCACGGGGTCCGAGGCGTTGCCCGCGAGCGGCGCGGGCTCGAAGTCGAGCGAGGCGACGCCGCCGGCCAGCGAGACACTCGTCGCGGCCACGTCCTTCCACTCGCCGCCGCGGCCGAGCGCCGCGTCGAAGCTGGCGCGTCCGCCCCAGGCCGCGACGAGCAAGTCGCGGAAGCTGCCCGCGGGAACGCTCGCGCCGAGCGCGCGCGCGGCGTCGAGCAACACGTCCGCGGTCGGGCGCGTGTCGAAGAGCGGGCGCACGGTCGGCTGCTGCAGCGTCTTCACGCCGCGCACCGGCTCCCCGTCGCCCCAGGACTCGAACGGCGTGTTGTCCGGGAGGATCAAGTCGGCCAGCTCCGCGGTCTCGTCGGGCGCGAACGCGAAGCTGACGGTGAAGACGTTTCCGCTGTGCAGCGCGTCCGAGAGGCCGACCTGCGGCGCGCTGTACGCCGGGTTCGAGCCGTGCACGAGCAGCACGCCGACCTCGCCGCCGCGCATCTTGCCGACCAGCTCCCGGAGCTCCGCGAAGCGGGCGAGCTTGCCCAGGTTGTGATCGGGTCCGAACACCAGAGTCTTGCCGACGGCGCCGGAGACGACGTTCAGGATCTGCACCGCGGCGGCGAAGCGCGCCGCGTTCGTGCCCTGCACCTCCACCCCCGGCGGCAGCGCGAGCGGCGCGCTCGCAGCGGCGATGCGCGCCGCGACACCTTCCAGTGTCGCCTGCGAGACACCCGTCTTCTCGGCGACCGACGCCGGCGTGTACTTGGCCAGCAGGCCGCGCAGCGCCTCGGGCCCGCCGCCCTTGCGCTTGGCGACCTCGCTCGCGAGCGCGAGCGCGACCAGCACCTCGCTGCCGGGATTCGGCGCGAGCCACTGATCGGCGTTGGATCCCGACAGACCGAGCCTCGGGCCGACGAAGATCGCGAAGCCCTTGCCGTTCTTGCGCGACTCGATGAAGTCGAGCTGATTCGCGAGCGGCGACAGCCAGGTCTCGAGGAAGTCCGTGCCGAAAGCGATCAGCACGTCCGACGCGCCGATCTTGAACTGTGGCACGGCATCCGTGCCGAACACGATTTGATCCGCGCTGCGCAGCGCTTCCTGCCCGAACGGCTCGAAGCGCAGGCGGTGCGGAGAGCCGATCGCGGCGAGGATCTGATCGATCAGCGCGTCCTGTGTGCCGGTCTCGGCGCCGCCCAGGAACACGGTCTTGCTCGAGCCCTTGCGCAGCGCCTCGACGAGCAGCGTCATGCCCTCGTCCCAGGTGATCTTCTCGAGCTTGCGCGCACCGCTCGCGTCGACCACGCGCTTCATCGGGCCGGCGAAACGCGCGGTGTCGTAGGTGCGCATGTGGCCGAACTCGCCGCGCACGCACAGCTTGCCCTTCGAGAGCGGGTGGTCGGGATTGCCGTCGACCTTGAGCGGCCGGCCCTCGCGCGTCTTCACGCGGATGCCGCAGCCGCCCGGGCACTCGCGACACGTCGAGTTGTAGTAAGTCGCGATGCCCGGAGTCACCTCGTCGGGCTGATTCAGGTACGGGATGATCTTGTGGACCGGCTCCCTGCACGCGACCGTGGCGGCCGCGCCCGCGGTCATGCCCGCGATCTTCAGGAACTCTCGGCGATCGATCTCCGGCATCTTCGTCTCGGTCCCCGGCTCAGTAGTGACAGGCGACGCAGTCGTCGGTCGCGCCGCGCTGCAGGTGGCACTCCATGCACCAACCCATTTCGAGCTTCGCGGTGGGCAGGAAGAAGCTGCGCTTCGTGTAGCGTGTCTGCGGCACCAGGTACACGCGTTTCTCGTCCTGCACCGGCCCGTGACACTCCTGGCACGCGACGCCCGCTTGCACGTGCCGCATGTGTTTGAACTGGACGTAGTCGGGCACGCGGTGGACGCGGATCCAGGGAATCGACTCTTTCTTGTCGTAATACTCGTGGATCTTCGCGATTTCCTGCTCGGAGCCGGGCGTGCGTCCCTGCTTGACGTACTGGTGACAGCCCATGCACACCGAGACCGCGGGAACCGCCGCGTTCCAGCCGCGTTCGGCGGGGCCGTGACAGTACAAGCAGGGGATCCCGAGATTTCCGTCGGTGATCGCGCCCGCGTGTATCTGATGATTGAACGCGATCGGCTGTTCGGGGCCGGTCAGCTCTTCGGGCGTGTACTGATACAAGCCCGTCGCACCGGCCGCGGCGACGACGGCACACACAGCGGCCACAACGAGCCCAACAGCGGTGCGCTTCCCCGATCCCATGCGACGGGCCGATGGTTACCTGTGACACCAATGCGGGTCAAGGCGACGGGGCCGAAAAGCGAGCGGTGCAGCAAATCGCTGCGTCCGATCAGCTTCGTTCGGCTTCGCCTCACTGCGCGCGACTGCATCGCTTGCGGGCTCCGCTCGGGGCGGCCCTCGCCTCGCCGGACTGGCTTCGTTCGGCTTCGCCTCACTGCGCGCGACTGCATCGCTTGCGGGCTCCGCTCGGGGCGGCCCTCGCCTCGCCGCTCACGAAGCGCTCATGGCGCCGAGAAGTGGAGCACCGCGAACGGTCCGTACTCCCGCTCTTCGCGATACGCGACGATGCGCGCGACCGCGCAGTTGTCGAAGCCATACGTGGCCTGGTCGCGGGGTTCGTGCCCCAGCAGATGGGCCAACAGCAGCTGGAGCAGTCCGCCGTGCGAAACGACGAGTGCGCGCGCGCGCGGAGCGAAGAGCGGCTGGCGCACGAGCGCGTGCGCGGCGCCCGCGCGCGCGACGAACTCCGCGCGCGTCTCGCCGCCGGGCGCCGTCCGCCCCGTCGCCGCGAGCCGGGCCAGCACGCTGTGCCCGAGGCGGAAGTACTCGGGGAACTTGCGGCGCGCCTCGTCGCGCGCTTGCCCGTCGAGCGCGCCGAACTCGCCCTCCGCGAGACACGCGTGCGTCTCCAGCTCGACCTTCCGATCGGTCACGAGCGCGCGCGCGGTCTCCTGCGCGCGCGCGAGCGGCGAGACCAGAACGCGATCGAAGTGGACGGGCGCGAGCCGCTCCGCGAGCGCCGCTGCTTGCGCGCGTCCCAGCTCGGAGAGCGGCGGATCCCTGCGCCACGTCGCCGGATCCTCGACGAAGGCCGCGTGGCGGACGAGATACAGCTCCACCCTCCGGAGTCAGCGCCCGCGGCGGCGGCGCGCGGGCGCGGCGGCGACGCCTTCGTGGTCGAGCGCGTACGTCATCAGATTCCTCACGTCGTAGCAGATTTGGCGGATGTCGTAGCCCATCGTCAGCTCGAGGTGACTGTTGCCGCGCACCGGGCGCCAGAGCAGGTAGTCACTCGACGCCGCGCGGTACACGCTGCGCGTCGTGCGCACCGACGCGAGCGGATCCTCGTCGCCGAAGAAGATCGCGAGCGGAATCCGAATGCGCGGGAAGGCCGCGGCGATGTCGTGGCGCAGCGCCTGGCTGGTGAGCTCTCCGCGCCGGGCCCAGCGCGCGAGCTGCTCGAGCGTCGCGCGCGGCTCGTCGTTGGCGCCCTCGCGCAAGAGCGGCCGCAGCGCGCCGAGCGCGACGTTGCGCGGCTGATACAGGAGCGGCCCGCTGAACGGCATGCGGCTGGTGAGTCGCGCGTGCATCGAGCCGCGCAGATTCTGCTCGAGCCAACGGAACGCGGCGCGAAACGGCAGGCGCTTGAAGCGCCAGGGCGTGAACGCGGGCGCCGGCGGGCGCATGCCAGGCAGCCGGCGCAGCGCGCGCAGCGCGACGCGCGCCGTGTTCGCGCTGGCAAGCAACACGTCGAGCGCCGGGAACGCGACGACCGGCCCGAACGAGATCGCGCGCAGCCAGAGCGGCAGGCGCGCGAAGTCCGATGGCGCGCCGATCGTGATCAGCCCGAGTAAGTCGTCGAACAAGGTCGCGTACGCGTAGCCGAGGATGCCGCCCAGGCTGTGACCGCAGTAGAAGATCTTGTCGCGCCCCGATGCGCGCTTCACCGCGGCGACCGCGGCGGGAAGATCGAACAACAGGTGTGAGTCGAGGTCCCAGCCGTAGTCGAGGTCGTCAGGCGGCTCGCTTCCCGCCGCGCGCGCGCGCCGCCGCGAGAGCTCCGGCGTGCTCTTGCCGTGACCGCGCAGCTCGAGCAGGAACAGGTCGGCGCCGAAGAACAGCATGTTCTTCACGAACTCACCCGCGCTCCAGGCGCGGCGGTTCTGGGTGTAGCCGTGCACGAGCAAGAGCGGCACGTCGCGCAGCGGCTGCGGGAACGGCTGCGGGCGCGGACGGTAGCGAGTGAGCACCAACGTCCAGCCGTCGTCGGTGGCGACCTCGATTTCCTCGGGGTCGTACAGCTCCGCGAGCTCGAGATCGTCGATGCTCGGCGCAGACGGGCGCTGCGCCGCAAGGTACACAGCGGACTCGGACACCCTTCCCCCCTTCGGCCGAGGGGAAGTTTAGCGCGCTCCCAAATTCTTCGCGAAGTGCTCGAGCGCGCGGCGCCAGCCGTCGCCGGCGGCGGCCTCGCGATACGCCTCGGGGCGCGACTCGTTCGCGAAGGCGTGGCCCGCGCCCAGGTACACGACGACCTCGATGGGCGCCGGCCAGGCGCCCGCGCGGCGCCGCAGCTCCTCGACGTCGCTCTTCGGAATCAGCGCGTCCTCGGCGCCGAAGAGGCCGAGCACGGGACAGCGCGCGCGCTGCAGCGCGTCGAGCGCGTGCTCGGGATTCTGCGCGTCCAGCGCCGGCGCGCGCAGCATGCCGTACCA
>WNFL01447745.1_pt1 | contig 24946 bp, 22 predicted proteins | sample 5400361 | NCBI WGS metagenome assembly WNFL01 (sample SAMN13153351, study PRJNA577476) | soil metagenome | isolation source: 40 cm soil on Douglas fir-dominated hillslope | place: USA:California | collected 2013-09-17
TGCCTGCGCGTCTCGGGCATGCGCTTCTTGCCAACGAGCAGCCGCCGGTACGCCTGCTTGCCGCGCGGGGCCAAGACGACGTGGAGCCGCTGCACGTCGCGGGGTCCGGCGACCCGCTCGTCCGCCTCGAACGGCGGCTCCAAACGCCGACGCACGCGGGGCGTGTAGAGGAAGTACAGATCGCCTTGCTCGAGCAGCTCTGCCTGGGCCACTTCCACAACGTACGGCAGGGCCGGGCCGCGTCAATCGCCCCCTACTGGGGGAACGCAGCCTTGGCGGTGAAGGTCAGGACGGGTTCGAGCTCCAGATCCGCATACTTCTGCTTCACCGTCGCGATCAGTTCCTCGGCGCTGTGGGAGGACGCCCTCGCCTTCTCGAAGGCCCGGATGTAGTCGCCCGTGAACTTGATCGCGCCCGGGCTGTCCGGCGAGTCCGGGCTTCTCTTGTGTCCGGCGACCACCGCTTTGGGGTGGCGCTTGTCGAGCTCGCGCAGAGACTTGAGCCACGCCTTCCGTGTCTTGGGGGTGGACTCCGCCAGCCAGACATGGGTTCGCTGGAAAACGATGTCGCCCGCCACCTCGGCCTTCGCAGAGGGCACCCACACGTAGCTGTTCGTCCGGTCTTTCGCATCGCCCTGGAGGTCGCGAACCACCTGGACGAGCTGCCCGTCCACCTTCATCTTCCGGCTGGGAAGCGGCTGCGGCGCTGGCACTTCGGTGGGGATCTCGTCCTTGTAGATCGGGCCCCACTGCTTGATCTTCGCCTCGACAGTCGCCTTGAACTCCTTGAGGGCGGCCTTGGTCATGTACACCGGCACGCCGGGAAACCGCTTTCGCAGCACCGCGGTGCCGAAGTAGTGGTCGGGGTGCGCGTGCGTGACGAAGATCGCTTTCAGCTTCTTGCCGCTCGCGACGACCTTGTCGGCGACCTTTTCCGCGTCGCTGTTCCGGAACTGCGCGTCCACCAGGATCGCCTCCGTCGGCCCGGAAATCAGTGTCGACGTGACGCCGAAGCCTTCCGCGGGGGCCGTGTAGACGTCCAACTGCAGGTCGGCGGCCGCGGCGTTCGCAGCGGGAACAGAGATGGCGAGCAACAATCCAGCGAGCGCTTCCGTTTTCATGGCACCTCGACTTGCGCGACCCTACCGCGCCTGAAGCTGCTCGCCGAGTTTTTCGGCCAAAGCGCCAGGCAGCTCGCGTGGTTCCGTACGGTGCGGGGTCGACGCGCGTCGCTGTCCGTACAGGCGGGGTGCCGCGTGTTCAATCGTTAGCGGCAATTGGCTGAGGAGAACTGGCTCCATTGCGAGGCCCACGATGAGCATGCGGGGAAGCTTGCCGGCGCGAGAGGAAACTCAACAGCGAACGCGAGCGCCGACGCGCTGGAGCATTGGCAGAAAAGCAGGCCGCCCACGATCTGAGGATTCGTCTCTGGACAGGGATTGCAGTTGCCAGAGGTAAGCGTCGGAAGGTTCGGTCCGCCGCACGCGGCGCAGAGCAGGAGCGCAGCGACCAGGCGATGCATTGAAACCCCTCCTTCCGCAGCATCGCGCCAGGCGATCCAGGAAGGCAAGAGCGGCCGCTTTCCTGGACAACTCGTCACGCGCATGGATGCGCAGGCGGCGTTCCGTTCCGGGATCGCCGGCATTCCTGGCGCCGTCGGACGTACGGACCTGTTGAGGCTCATCCTGGGGAAGGGCCTCCCCGAAATGGAAGGCGCGGAAGAATGGTGCGCCCTGCTGGTTTCGAACCAGCGACCCCCACCGTGTCAAGGTGGTGCTCTACCGCTGAGCTAAGGACGCAATCGGGTTGCGGGGTGTAGCAGGGGCCTTTGGGAGGGTCAAGCGCCTCGGCGGGCGAGCCAGTCGAGGATGCAGGAGTCCACCCCGGAGGGGGCGACCAGCACCTCGTCGGCCCCGGAGCGGCCCTGCAGGGTGGCGTCCGGGCAGGGGCGATCCTTCACGGGCAGCGGGGTGCGGGGCATCGCCTTGACCGAGTCGGCGTGGACGCGGCGGAGCGACCGATCGCGGATGCTGCCCTGCACGACGCGGGCGTTGAAGCGCGGGACGCGGTTGAGCCGCGCCGCCTCCTTCCGCGAGATGGGCATGCGCAATTCGACCGCCACCTGGCCACGCCAGGCGCGCAGCTCGCGCACGGCGGACTCCGACAAGAGATTGCTGCTGCCGGGGCGCACCACCAGCCGCACCTGGTCGGGATTGAGCCTGCGCAGGTCGCCGCGGGCGACTGCGTCCTGGCCGAGAACGAGCACCACGAGCGCGAGGATCACGTCCGTTCCCTCTGCGGCGGCAGCCGCATCAGACGCACGAACAGCCAGAGGTACTGCGCCCAGCTCACCAGCACGCACTCCGCCGAGACGATGCCCAGCGCGATGACCAGCGGTCGCGTCGGTGCGGCGACCTCGGTGGCGCCCTGCACCAGGGCGAGCACGGTGGTCGCCGCCAGCGCCGCGGTGGCGTACTTGCCGAAGCGGGTCGGCCGCACCGTATACCCGTGCCCGGTGCGCTCGAGCAACCAGATGGCGGTGAAGATGCAGACGTCGCGGAAGAGCGTGATGCCGAGCAGCCACCAGGGCAGCGCGCGCGACCAGCACAGCAACACCAGCGCCGCCAGGCCGAGCAGCTTGTCGGCCACGGGGTCGAGCATCGCGCCGATGCGGGTGAACTGCTTGAGCGCCCGCGCCAGGATGCCGTCCAGCGCGTCGGTGATCATCGCTCCCACGAAGACCGCCAGCGCGGTCTTGCGGTCGCCGCGCAGGAAGAACCCGACGAACACGGGCACCGCGACCAGCCGGGCGCCGGTCAGGACGTTCGGGACGTTCACTTCCCCTGCCCGTCGCGTTTCCGGTTCCAGGCCGCCCAGCCGTCGTCCTTCTCGTCGGCCTCGCTGAACGGGGTCGGGATGCCGGGCGTGCCGTCCGCCGAAATGAGGATCTGCATCTGTTTCCCGACCCGCTTCTCCCACGCGGGCTTGCGCTCGACGGACACCGCGCCCGAATAAGCGCGCACCAGCACGCTGCGATCCTCGTGCGCGTCGACGCGGAAGGTGGTGCTGCGGGCGCTTGCGACGGCGTTCTGAGTCTCGATCTGGAAGCCCCGGTCGCGCCCCGCAGCGGACGCCCAGACGTTCCCGGAGAAGACCTTCACGGAGAGCTGCGCACCTGCCCGCCCGCGGTCGACAGCGGTGAGCGCGACGCGCGCGCGAGGGCCGATCCGAAGCGCGCTCGCATCCGGAAGCTTCAGCTCCAGCCGCGAATCGTCGCCCGTCTCCACCACGTCGCCCTGCCGCACGCTGGACCCTTGCCGCAGGTCCTGCGGCGCCCCTGGCCCGCGTCGGACCTGCGCGCTGCCCTCCAGCAGCGAAACCGTAGCGGCCCGGCCACGCTCCTGCGCGCCGGCCGAGGGGGCCCAGAACGCCAGGGCGCTCGCGACCGCCCGTGGCACCGCGCGCATCATTTCGCTCCAGCGTCGGGTGCAGCGCTCGACGCCGTGCCCGGGCTCGTTTCCGAGGTCGACGAAGCTTTCGCGGCCGCCCCCGCCGGCGGCTTCAGGGCTTGCGCAATCTCCGGAGGGAGCTCGTCGAGCGGCACCTCGACGTCCATCGATATGCCTCCGTCGGAGAAGTACCGGGTCTTCACGGTCCGCAGGGCGCGCAGCTTGCCCTGCAGCTTGGCGCGCAGCGCATTGTCGTTCTGGAGCAGCGCGCCCACCGTGCCGCCGCTCTCCAGCGCCGCCTCCTTCAGCGTCTCGAGCGCGTTCCGCTGCGCCGCCGCGATCGCGGCGCGCTCGGCCGCCAGCCGAGCCACTGCGATGGAGGGGGCGTTCAGGTCGGGCGCTCCCTGGCCGCTGGCCTTGAGCACGCGGCGCTGCCAATCGATCGCGCCGCTGGTCCCGGCGCGCGCGGCGCACGGAACGAGGAGCACCAACGCGAGCGGCACCCACCGAGCCACCGGGACCCTCCTTCGCCCTTCAGGCATGGGCTGCCTTGCGCTTCCTCTGCACCAGCGCCTCGACGGTCTGGCCGATGCGCTGGCTCAGGATGAGCATCTCGCCCACGTCGGTCGGGGCCTGCTGCTTGTGGCCGTTGTCCACATACAACAGGTGCGAGACGCGGCCGCGGTGCAGGATGGGCACGATCATCGACGAGAGCGGCACCTTCTTGCCGAGCTGCGCGAGGAAGCGGATGTTGAGCGGCGTCTTCTGCAGCGGCCCCAGGAAATGGCTGCGCGTGTTCACCACCAGCTGGAACGCGCTCGGCGCCGAGAGCGGGATGGCGACGATCTGCGCGGCCTGCTCGAGGCCCTCGCCCAGCCCGTCCCAGCCCAGCGCCACTCCGCCCTGGACCTGCAGCAAGAGCGCGCGTTTCGCCTTGCTCCGCGATGCGCGCAGCACGAGGTGCGCGATCGCCTTGCGGTCCGAGACACCCTCCAGGAGGCGAAGCGCTTCCTTGAAATCGAGCGGCGCGTCCTCCACCCTGGGCTGCGGCGGAGGTGGCGGCTCCTCCCAGGAAGCCGCGGCCGGAGCGCGAGGCGGCACGGCTTCCGCCGCCGCGGGCTCCGCGGACAGCTCGCCGAGGATGGCGTCCTCGGGCAGCGCCTCCACCGCCTCGGCCGGCGGCGGCGCGGCCTGCACGGGAGCGACCGGAGCAGTCCCGCGCGGGGGCGTCGGGGCACGGCCCTGGACCACGCGGTTGTAGATGTCGTTGAACGCCGCTTCGTCGATCAGCTCGCTCCCGAGGTGCGCGGGCCCGCTCTCCTGCTTCTGCTTCTTGCGCCGCCGCTCCTCGCGTCCCTCGGTGGGCACCACGCCGAAGTCGAGCGCGCGCATCTGCCGGGTGGCGCCGTAGTTCGCACGCAGCAACTGGAAGATGCGGAACTCCGGCGCGATCACCGGCAAGCAGGTACGGCCCAGCTTGTAGCCGAGCTGATCCATCTTCTCGGGGTGGATCTCGGTGCAGAGGATCTTGAGACGCCGCTTCTCGATCTTCCAAGGGACCATCTCGTCGCGGTCGGCGACGTGCTTGGGGAGCAGTGGGATGACCTCGTGCTGCGGCTCGAGCTCGCCCCAGGCGACCTCGCAACCGAGCTGCTTGCCGAGCGCCCGCGCCACCTGCTCCTCTTCCACGAGCTTCAGCTCGAGCAGGTTGGAGCCGAGCCGGCCACCGTAGAGCACCTGCCAGTCGAGCGCTTCCTCGAGCCCGTCCTGCGTGAGGTGGCCCTCGCGGATGAGGATCTCGCCGATGCGCATGCGCGCCGTCTTTTGTAGCACAGCGGGCCTGGCCGCTCGCGGGCCGTGGGCCTGGTCCGCGCTCGGTCAAGGGAGGGAAAAGCGGGCGGGCTCTGTTCCAGTGCGCGAGATGAGAGCATCCGTCCATGCCCTGGCAGGGCTGCTGTGCTTGAGCGCTTGCGCACATTCGCTCACCCCCGATCAGCAAGCGATGATCGGTCGCGCGGATTGCGCGGAGCTCCTACGCGCCGCCGACGCGGCGCGGGCGCGCGACGAAGCCGGGCTCGCCTCGCGCCTCGCGGCAGGATGCGCGCAGGACAAGCTCAACGCGCTGGTCGCCTCCGCGCCTGATCCCGGGCAGGCGATGCTCTGGTGTGGGCGGATCAAAGCCGCCGGGGGCGCCGTGGCTTGCGATGCGGCGACGGTCGCCTCGCTCGCCGGCCAGCTCCGCCCGCACCTCACCATCGGCCCACCCGAGCCGGGCATGACCGCGGACCCCTTGCTCGCCGCCGCGCTGGCCGAGCTGGGGCCCGCGTACAACCTCGGCTGGGATCCGAACGACCCCGACGTGATCATGGGCCGCGTGGCGATCACCATCGACCACGCCGTCAACAGCACCGTCGCGCAGGTCTCGGATGCCAAGGGCGGCAAGCAACGCGTTCCGGCGGTGCAACACCGGTTCATCGCCCGCGCGGAGGGCGAGGTGGAGCTGGCGGGAAAGACGCGCGTGCTCCGCGCCGTCGACGAGGCGCGCGATCTCACCTGGGCGGCGTCGCCCAGGACGGCGGTGGCCGCGAAGGCCGATCCGCAGGTCCCTGCAGAGGCGGAGCTGAAACGGCGCGCCGCCCTCGCCTGGGTCAAGGCCCTGGCGAAGGCGCTGGCCGCCGCGCCGCCGGAGGCGGTGGACGTGACCGACGCGCGCGGCTGCGTTGCCTACGGCCTCTCCCTCAACTTACTTTCCGGCGATTCCCTCGCGGCCTCCCACGGGCTCGGCGATCCGGTAAAGATCGCCGCCTGCGAAAGGCTCCTGGACGAGCCGGCCGGCGCCGGCATCCCCGTGCCCTGATGAAGAGGACTTCCATGATCGAAAAACACGACTGGCGACTCACGGGCAACCAGGCCAACTACCTGCACGGAGAGCTGTTGCGCTATGCGCCGTACCGGCCGCCCCGCCCCGGCTGGACGCACGACCGCTGCGAGTTCTGCTGGACGCGGTTCGCGCCGCAGAAGCGCGAGGGGTTCGCGAGCGAAGGCTTCTACACCGAGGACCGCCGCTGGATCTGCGAGTCCTGCTACGAGGACTTCAAGGTGCTCTTCGACTGGCGGCTGGAGGCCTAGCCGGCGTGGGGTTCAGCCCACCCGCGCCAGGCTGAGGCGGCCGCGCCAGCGGTTCTGGAAGGCGTCGCGGAGCGCGGCGTTCTCGGGCTTGCGCAGGTCGGGATCGGACTGCACCAGCGCGAACGCCTCCTCGCGGGCTTCCTGCAGGATGGCCTGGTCGCGGGCCAGCTCAGCGACGGCGAAGTCGGGCATCCCGCTCTGGCGGGTGCCGAGGAACTCCCCCGGCCCGCGAAGCTCGAGATCGGCCTCGGCGATGCGGAACCCGTCGGTCGTCTCCTCCATCACCTTGAGCCGCTCGCGCGCGGCCGGTCCCCATTACTTCGCCGCGCCCCGGCCCACGCGGCCGCGCAGCTGGTGCAGCTGGGAGAGCCCGAATCTCTCGGCGTGCTCGACCAGCATGACGGTGGCGTTGGGCACGTCGACGCCCACCTCGATGACCGTGGTGGCGACCAGGATGCGGTCCTCGCCCCGCACGAACCGCTCCATCGCCTCGTTGCGTTCGTGCGCGCTCTGCCGCCCGTGCACCAGGCCGATGGGCACTTCGGGAAACACCTCCACCGCCAGGCGGTCGCGCTCCTTGGTGGCGGCCCTGAGGTCGGCGAGCTTCTCGCTCTCCTCGACCAGCGGCAGCACCACGTACGCCTGCCGCCCGGCCTTGAGCTCCCGGCGGACCACCTCGTAGGCGCGGTCGCGCTGCGCGTCGCGGTACACGCGGGTGGCGATCGGCGTCCGGCCCGGAGGCAGCTCGTCGAGCACGCTCACGTCGAGGTCGCCGTAGAGCGTCAAGGCCAGCGTGCGCGGGATGGGCGTCGCCGTCATCACCAGCACGTCGGGGCGGCGTCGATCACGGCGAGGCCCAGCTTGTGGAAGCCGGTCTCCTCCTCGGCCAGCGCATGGGTGCCCACCACGATGTGCGCCGCCCCGCCGCGCACCAGCCGCTCGGCATGGGCACGTTCGCGGGCGCCCAGGCTGCCGGTGACCAGCCCGACGTGCACCTCCCGGCGCTCACGCAGCAGCCGGCGCAGGGAGCGGGTGTGTTGCTCGGCGAGGATCTCGGTGGGCGCCATCAAGGCGACCTGGTAGCCGTCCTCGACGGCGAGCAGCGCCGCGCAGAGCGCCACCGCGGTCTTGCCGCTGCCCACGTCTCCCTGGAGCAGCCGGTTCATCGGCTCGGGCTTGCGCATGTCCTGCGCGATGCCCTGCACGGCGCGGCGCTGCGCCCCGGTGAGCGGCCACGGGAGCGACCCGACGATGCGCTGGATGGAGGCATCGGTGGCGCGGAACGCGATGCCCGGCTCCACCTTGACGCCGCGCCGCCGGAGCGCGAGCCCGAGCTGCACCATGAACAGCTCCTCGAATGCCATCCGGCGGTGCGGTTCTCCGGCGGGACGCTGCGCAGTGGCCGCCACCTCCGCGCTGCGATCGGGGAAGTGCGCCTCGCGCACCGCCTCGGCCAGGGGCCAGAGCTTGCGGCGCTCGAGGACCCCGTGCGGGAGGACGTCGGCGAGATGCGCCGCGTACTCGTCCACCGCACGGCGAGCGATACGCCGGTACGTGCGCGCCGGGACGCCCTCCACGTCCGTGTAGACCGGCACCACGCGGCCGAACGAATCGTCGGAGCCGGGATCCAGCGGCAGCTCCCCGTCGCCCCCTGCCTCCAACGGCTCGACATCGGGATGCGACATGGTCTTGGCGCCGCCCCGATAGCCCGCACGCACGTCGCCGCTCACCACGATGCGGGCGCCGGTGCGCAATCGCTGCACCAAGGAGGGGCGGTAGTGGAACCAGAGGAGCATCAGGTAGCCGCCCTCCTCGTCGCGCAGCCGCACCTCCAGGCGCCGCCCGCGCCGGGCGCGCACTTCGTCGACCCACGCCACCGTCCCGGCGATGACGCTGCGCTCGCCCAGCGGGGCCTCGGCGACCGTGCGGCGCTTGCGCCGGTCCTCGTAACGGCGCGGCAGGTTCAGCAGGACGTCCTGGACGGTCGCGAGACCCTTGCTGCGAAGCTTTTCGTGGAGCGCCGGCCCCACGCCCCGCAGCCGGTCGACCGGAGTGAGCAACGGGTCGGGAGTGAGGCCCGCCTTCTGGGGGGCGGCCGCGATAGCGGCGCGGCGGGAGGGCGCGGTCGAGGTGGAGGGAGGGGTCGCGGTCGGTGGGGACGGCGAGGGCAGGGACGGTCCGTCCGAACGTCCCAGCGCGGCGATCTCTGCGGGTACGTCCAGCAGGCAGGAGAGCTCGCGGACGAGCGCGACGATCGCGGTCCTGCGGCTTGCTTCCGTGGCCGAGTCGAACCCGCGCGCCGTCTCTTCGAGACGGTCCAGGCCCTCCGCTCGATCCCCGGCGTAGGGGCGGGCCTGCTCGACCACCCGCTGGACGAGCGGCTCGATGTCGCGCAGCGCAGCGACCCGTTCGAGCCCGGTGCGGCTGAGGAAACGGAGCGGCGAAAGGAGCGGCGAGAGGGCGAGCGCCAGCGCCTCGGGCGCTCCGCCGCCGCTCACGGAGCCTCGGCCTCCTCGGAGTCGAGCGCGTACTCGACGAAGACCACCTCGAGGATCTCGTATTCGCGCTCGCCGCCGGGCGTGCGGATCTTCGCCGAGTCGCCGACCTCGCGCCCGATGAGGCCACGGGCGATTGGGCTGGTGATGCTGATGCGGCCCTTCTTCAGATCGGCCTCGGTCTCGCCCACGATCGTGTACTGGGTACGGGCGCCCGAGTCGCTGTCCTCGAGCTTCACCGTGGCGCCGAACACCACCCGTTCGCCGGAGAGCTTGCTCACGTCGATGATCTGCGCTCGCGCGAGCCGGTCCTCGAGCATCTGGATGCGCCCTTCGATGTGCGACTGGCGCTCCTTGGCGGCGTGGTACTCGGCATTTTCGCGCAGGTCGCCGTGGTCGCGGGCGACCGCGATGTCCTGGACGTTCCTGGGGCGCTCGACCGACTTGAGGCGCTTCAGCTCACGCTTGATCGCGTCGGCGCCGGCGCGCGTCATCGGAATGTTGTCAGCCATGGCACGTCCGTGAGCTGGAAACGAAGGCGGCCGGGCCCAGCCGGGTCCAGCCGCGCCGGAAGCATCGCAAGGCGGGCGGGGGGCGTCAATGAGAAATGACGTGCCGGGGCCGACCGGAAGGGCTGCTTTTCCACCTTGGCCGCGGGGCTATGTTGCCAGCACGCCCGCTCGGGAGGGGAGCATCGGACGAATCTGCTTGCGTTCTGCATAAGCTTGCATAATTATGCGGACCCATGGAGCGCATCCCCATCGCCGTGCTGGGCGCGTCGGGCTACTCGGGCATCGAGGCGACGCGCATCCTCGCCCAGCACCCGCGGGCCGAGCTCAAGGTGGTGGCGAGCGATCGCTGGCAGGGGGATACGGTCGAGCGGCGCGCCGGCGTGCGCGGACCCGCCGGCCGGCTGCGCTACGCGCCCCAGGAGCGCGCGGTCGAGCTGGCGCGGGAGTGCGCAGCCGCCCTCCTCTGCACGCCCGTCGACGCTTCTTTGCAGCTCGCCCCGGCGCTGCTCGCCGCCGGGCTCAAAGTGGTGGATCTGTCCGGCGCCTTCCGCCTGGCCGACGCGAGCGCGTTCCGCGCCGCGTACGGCCTGGACCACCCCCACGCGGGCCTCCTGGCCGAATCCGTCTACGGAATGCCCGAGCTGGCCGGTCGCGAGGGGATCGCCAAGGCGCGGCTGATCGCCAACCCCGGCTGCTACCCGACCGCCGCTTCCCTGGCCCTGGCGCCGCTCCTCCGCGCCGGCGTGCTCACCCCCGGGGAGCTCATCGTCGACGCCGCCTCGGGCACCACGGGCGCGGGCCGGAAGGCCAGCGAGGAGATGAGCTTCAGCGAGGTGATGGACGACTTTCGCGCCTACCGCACGCTGCGCCACCAGCACACGCCCGAAATCGCGCAAGCGCTGTCGCGGGCCGCGGGCAGCGCGGTGCCGCTCACCTTCACTCCGCACCTCCTGCCGCTGAGGCGCGGGATCCTCGCCACCTGCTACGCCCGCCTGGCGGCGGGCAAGTCGGCGGCCGACGCCGGGGCCGCCTTCGCGCATAATTATGCAAACGAGCCCTTCATCGACCTGGCGCCGGGGGCGGACGAGGTCTCGCTCAAGGCGGTGGTGGGCACCAACCGCTGCCAGATCGGCTTCTCGGCGGGAGGCCCCGACGGCCGCCGCGTCGTGGTGATCGCCTCCATCGACAACCTGGTGAAGGGCGCCGCCGGTCAGGCGGTGCAGAACTTGAACCTGGTCCTCGGCTGGCCCGAGACCAGCGGCCTCGATACCTTGAGGGGGTTCCATCCGTGAAGATCCCCAGCGGCTTCCAGTTCGCCGGCATCCAGGCCGGGATCAAGCCCAACCGCAAGGACCTGGCGCTCGTCTACAGCCAGGCCCCCTGCTCCGCTGCGGGCTGCTTCACCCGCAACCTCGCGCGCGCGGCCCCCGTGCTGGACGCCGAGGTGCGCCTGCCGGCGGCCGGGGTGCACGCGGTGGTGGTGAACAGCGGCAATGCCAACGCGCTCACTGGTCCCGAGGGGCTGCAGGACGTCAAGGCGGTCTGCGAGGCGGTGGCGCGCGCCCTGGGCGTGCCCGCCTCGGCCGTGCTGAGCGCCTCGACCGGCGTGATCGGCCACCGCCTCCCGGCGGCGAAGATCGTCGCCGCGGCGCCGCTCCTCGCGCAGTCGCTCCGCCCCGAGCCCGAGCGCGCCGCGGAAGCCATCCTGACCACCGACACGCGCATCAAGATGGCGGGCCGCACGGTGCGCATCGGTGGCAAGGACGCAACCATCTCGGCCATCTGCAAGGGCTCGGGCATGATCGCCCCTTCGCTGGCCACCATGATCGCGGTGGTCACCACCGACGCGGCGGTCGGCCCGACGGCGCTGGCCGGGGCGCTCCGCCACGCGATGGCGCGCAGCTTCAACGCGCTGACCGTGGACAACGACATGAGCACCAACGACGTCGTGTTCGCGCTCGCCAACGGCCTGGCCGGGAACACGCCGCTGGTCGATCCAGGGCCCGACCTGGACCGGTTCGCCGCCGCGCTCACCGAGGTGTGCAAGGAGCTGGCGAAGGAGATCGCTGCCGACGGCGAAGGCGCCACCAAGCTGCTCGAGGTGGCGGTGGGCGGCGCGCCGAGCGACGAGATCGCCATGGAGCTGGCGAAGAGCGTCGCCGGATCGAGCCTGGTGAAGGCGGCCATCTTCGGCGCCGACCCAAACTGGGGCCGGGTGCTGGCCTCCATCGGCGCGCGGGCCGGGACGGCCGGATACGACGTGGCGCCGGCCGAGGCGCGGGTCTCGGTGCAAGGCGTCGACGTGTATGACCGCGCGCCCACCGTGCACGAGGGAGCAGTGCTCAAGGCGCGAATGCGCCAGCCCGAGGTCCGCGTCGAGGTGGATCTGCGGCGGGGCGCCGGCAGCGCGGTCGCCTGGGGCTGCGACCTGTCCTACGACTACGTGAAGATCAACGCGGACTACACCTCGCTCATCGTCCCGCGGCCGGACGGCGGCGTCGCCAAGGACGACCGCCTGGCGAACTACAGCCCGGGCTTCAAGCAGCAGCTCCTGGTCGAGGCGCTCGGCTACATCCGCCGGTTCACCGGCACGCGCTGCGTGGTGAAGTACGGCGGCGCGGCGATGGTCAAGGAGTCGCTCAAGAAGTCGTTCTGCGACGACATCGGCCTGCTGCGCAGCGTGGGCCTGCGGCCGATCGTGGTCCACGGCGGCGGCCCCGAGATCACCCGCACGCTGGAGAAGCTGGGCAGCAAGCCCGAGTTCGTCGACGGCCAGCGGGTCACCAACACCAGCGACCTCAAGGTGGTGGAGATGGTGCTGACCGGCTCCATCAACACCGACCTCGTCACCTTGCTCAACCAGGAGTACGGCCACGCGGTGGGCGTCTCCGGAAAGGACGGCGCGCTGCTGCGGGCGCGCAAGCTCCAGCCGGAGATCGGCGGGCGCGACCTGGGGCAGGTCGGCGAGGTGACGCGCGTCAACAAGGACTTCCTCGACCTGTTGCTGCAGCAGGGGTACGTGCCGGTCATCTCCCCCATCGGCATCGGCGAGGACGGACAGAGCTACAACATCAACGCCGACCAGGTCGCCGCCGAGGTGGCCATCGCGGTGGGCGCGCAGAAGCTCATCTACCTCTCCGACGTCCCCGGCATCCTCAAAGCGGGGGAGCTGGTGGAGGAGCTGAACGGCGCCGGCCTCGCCGCCCAGCTCGAGGACGGCACGGTGCAGGGCGGAATGCGGGTGAAGGTCCGCTCGATCTTGAAGGCGCTGCAGCACGGAGTGCAGCGCGTGCACCTCATCGACGGGCGGGTCCCGCACAGCATCATCGGCGAGCTGTTCACCGACAAGGGCGTCGGTACGCTGGTGACGCCGTGAGGACGCTCAAGCTGGTGCGGGACAAGTCCTCCCGGCACGAGGCCATCCGCAGGCTGATCCGCAGCCAGCGCATCTCCACGCAGGAGGAGCTGGTGGGCCTTCTGACGCGCGAGGGGTTCGAAGTGACGCAGGCAACCCTCTCGCGCGACCTGGCCCAGCTCGGCGCGCTGCGCGTGTCGCGGCCGGACGGGACGGTCTACGAGCTGGAAGCGGTGGGACTCCCCGCGCCCGCCCAGCGGCTCCACGAGCTGGGCGAGCTGATCACCTCCTGGGCGGAGAACGACGCGCTGGTCGTGCTGCGCACCCCGCCCGGCGCCGCGTCCTCGGTCGCGCTGGCGATCGACGGCGCGCGCCTGCCGGAGTGCCTGGGCACCCTGGCGGGAGACGACACCATCTTCGCCACGCCGGTCCGTGGCGTCACCACGCGGCGGCTGGCGCAACGGCTGCGCGCACTCTTCGGAAGGGAGCTGACATGAGCAGGCAGAAGATCGTCCTCGCGTACTCCGGTGGCCTCGACACGAGCGTCCTGGTGCGCATCCTCGGCGAAGAATACGGCTACGACGTCGTCGCCTGCCACGCGGACGTGGGCGAGGCCAAGGACCGGGAGAAGCTGGCGCAGAAGGCGCGGCAATCGGGCGCGGTGGCGTGCGAGATCGTCGACGCGAAGGACGAGTTCGCCCGCGAGTTCTGCTTCCCTGCCCTGCAAGCCAATGCGCTGTACCAGGGCGTCTACCCGCTCTCGGCCGCGCTCTCGCGGCCCCTCATCGCCCGCCACCTGGTCGCGGCCGCGCGAAAGCACGGCGCGAGCGCGGTGGCCCACGGCGCGACCGGCAAGGGCAACGATCAGGTGCGCTTCGATCTGGCGGTGAAGGGCCTCGCCCCCGATCTCAAGATCATCGCCCCGCAGCGGGAGCGGAACATCACGCGGGACGCGGCCATCGAGTACGCGCAGAAGCACGGCATCGAGGTGCCGGCCAGCAAGAAGAGCCCGTTCTCCATCGACGAGAACCTGTGGGGCCGCAGCATCGAGGGCGGCGCGCTGGAGGATCCGAACGTCGAGCCGCCCGAAGAGGCGTTCGCCTGGACCAAGTCCTCGAAGGACGCGCCCGAGAAGCCCACCTATCTCAAGATCGCCTTCGAGAAGGGCCTGCCGGTCAGCGTGGACGGGCAGGAGCTGCCGCCCGCCGAGGTGATCGCGCGCGTGGGCAAGGTCGCCGGCGACAACGGCGTAGGCCGCATCGATCTCATGGAAGACCGCGTGGTCGGCATCAAGAGCAGGGAGACGTACGAGTGCCCGGCCGCGGTGGCGCTCATCGCCGCTCACCAGGACCTGGAGCGCTTCACCACCCTGCGCCAGTCCCTTCAAGTAAAGCAGTTCCTCGAGCAGAAGTTCGCCGAGCTGACCTACGACGGTTTCTGGTTCTCGCCCCTGCGCCACGCGATCGAGGCCTTCAACGACGAGCACGCCAGGACCATCGACGGCGAAGTCACCCTCCGGCTGCACAAGGCGTCGCTGCGGGTCGTGGGGCGCACATCGCCGCACGGCGTGTACAACCACGGTCTCGCTACCTACGGCACGGCGGACAAGTTCGATCACAAGGCCGCCGAGGGGTTCATCAACCTGCTCGGGCTCTCCCTGCACGAGTTCAGCCGGCTGCACGGCGGGGAGCAGAAGTGATCCTCGCCAAGACCGAGGCGGCCGGCGAGCGCGGGCTCCTCCCCGAGGTGCTCGCGTTCACCAGCTCGCTGCCGCTCGACCGGCAGCTCCTGCGGGAGGACCTCGCGGGCAGCCTCGCTCATCTCACCATGCTGGCCCGCTGCGGGATCGTGCCGCGGCAGGCGGCGCTCGCCATCCGCGGCGAGCTGGTGAAGCTGTGGGACCTCGATCCGCTGCAGCTTCCTGCCGAGGAGGACGTCCACATGGCGGTCGAGGCGCGGCTGACCACCGCGCTGGGGGAGACGGCCGGCATGCTGCACACGGCGCGCTCCCGCAACGATCAGGTGGCGCTCGACCTGCGGCTCCACGTGCGCGAGCAGACCGCACGGGCGCTGGACGAGGTGGCGAGGCTCCTGGGCTCGCTGGTCGCGCGCGCCCGCGAGGAGAAGGACACCATCCTCCCTTCCTACACGCACAGGCAGCGTGCACAGCCGGTGAGCCTTTCGTACCTCCTCTGCGGCTACGCGGCGATGTTCGCGCGCGACGCGGACACGCTGCGCGCGGTGCTGGACGCCGCGGACGCCCTTCCGCTGGGCGTGGGCGCCATCGCGGGGACCTCGCTGCCCATCGACCGCGAGATCACCCGGAAGCTCCTGCGCTTCGGGCGGCTGACGGAGAACGGGCTGGACACGGTCGGCGACCGCGACTTCGCGCTCGATTTCGCCTACGCCGCGGCACGCGCGCTGCTGCACGCCTCGCGGGTGGCCACCGACATGATCGACTTCAGCAGCGCGGAGTTCGGCTTCGTCAGGCTCGAAGGCAGCATCGCCTGCGGCTCCTCGATGATGCCGCAGAAGCGGAACCCGGACGTGTTCGAGCTGATCCGCGGCAAGGCGGGACGCGCGGTGGGCAACCTGACCGGCCTGCTCGTCACCGTGAAGGGCCTTCCCGGAGGGTACAACCGCGACTTGCAGGAGGACCGGCAGCCGCTGCTGGAGACGGGTCCGCTCCTCCAGGCGGTCTTCTCCGTGCTGCGGCTCGGTCTCGAGCACGTCCGCTTCGACCCGGAGCGCACCCTGCGCGCCGTGGAGTCCGACTACACGCAGGCAACCGACCTGGCCGAGGCGCTGGCGCTCAAGGGCGTGCCGTTCCGCACCGCGTACCAGCTCGTCGGGAAGCTGGTGCGCACCTGCCAGGAGCAGGGGCTGCCGCTGGCGAAGGCGACGCCGCAGCTCGCCCGCCAGATCGATCCGCGATTCGACGACGAGGTGATGCGCGCCACCGATCCGCGCGCCTCCGTCGCGCGCAAGCGGAATGCGGGCGGCACGGGACCCGCCCAGGTGCAGGAGCAGATCGAGGCGCTGGAACAGAAGGCCGGCCGGGCCGCCGAGGCCGGCCGCGCGGTGCCGAGGCTGCACGACTTGTTCGCGCAGCTGCGGGAGGCGGACCTGTGAAGCGCGACTTCCTCGAGCTGTCGGACTTCAGCGTGGCCGAGCACGCCGCCTTGTTCCGCCGCGCGCGCGAGCTGAAGGAGGCGCGCCGACGGGGCGAGGTGGCGAGCACGCTGGCCGGCCGGACGCTCCTCCTTCTGTTCGAGAAGCACTCCACCCGCACGCGCCTCAGCTTCGAGGCGGCGATGGGTCAGTTGGGCGGGACCGCGATCACCTTGCCGATGCAGGACAGCCAGATCTCCCGCGGGGAATCGCTCGCCGATACGGGCGCGGTCGCCTCCCGCTACGTCGACGCGATCATGTACCGGACCTTCGGCGACGACCGCCTTCGCGAGCTTGCCCGCGCCGCCACTGTCCCCGTGATCAACGGCCTCTCCGACGGCGGCCATCCTGTGCAGCTTCTGGCTGACCTGTTCACCGTGGAGGAGCGCCTCGGATCGCTCGGCGGCAAGGTGGTGGCCTGGGTGGGCGACGGCGCGTCGAACATGGCGCTCTCGTGGATCGAGGCCGCCCGGCTCTTCGGGTTCACTCTGCGCATCAGCGCTCCGGAAGGGTTCCGGCCGGCGCGCAGCGCCGGGTCGGAGCTCGTGGCCGACCCCCGGGAGGCCGTGCGGGGCGCCGACGTGGTGACCACCGACGTCTGGACCAGCATGGGCCAGGAGAAGGAGGCGGCCGCCCGACGGAAGGCGTTCGCGGGCTACTGCGTCGACCAAGCGCTGCTCTCCCGGGCCAAGCCTTCGGCGATCGTGCTGCATTGCCTGCCGGCCCACCGCGGCGAGGAGATCAGCGCGGGAGTGATCGACGGGCCCCAGTCGGCGGTGCTGGACGAGGCGGAGAATCGGATGCACGTCCAGAAGGCGCTGCTCGAGGCTCTCATCCTGCGGCGGTGAGCCGCAACGGGCGCCCGCAGGCGGCATCGGCTATGGTGTGCGCCCCATGACTGCCCGCCTACCCGTCCTGGTGCTCCTCTGCGCCGCGGCCTGCAAACCGCAGGCGAGCACGACGACGATGCTGCGCGTCAGCATGATCCCCACCACCGACCCGTCGAAGGCGACCCGGGAGATGCAGCCCCTGGTCGACTATCTGGGAAACCGGACGGGGACGAAGGTGGAGATGACCATCCCGACCAACTACGCCGCGGTGGTCGAGGCGCTGGTGAACGACCAGGTCGACGTCGCGCACCTGGGCGGGTTCACGTACGTGCAGGCCTCGAGGCGCGCCGGCGTGAGGCCGCTGGTCCAGCGCGACCGCGACCGCGATTTCCACAGCAAGTTCGTCACCCAGCCCGGCTCGCCCATCCAGTCGCTCGCCGACCTGAAGGGGCGGTCGTTCGCATTCGGTGACGTCAACTCCACCTCCGGGCACCTGATGCCCGAGTACTTCATGCGGCAGGCGAACGTCGATCCATCTGTCATGGCCAAGGCGATCTACACGGGCGGCCACGATGCGACGCTGCTCGCCGTCGCCAATGGAAAGGTCGACGCTGGCGCGCTCGACGAAGCGGTCTTCCAGCGCCTGACCACCACCGGGAAGGTGAATCCCGCGAAGGTGCGCGTCTTCTGGACCACGCCGCCGTTCCTCGACTACGTGTGGGTGGCGCGCAAGGGGCTGGACACCAAGGTCTCCGGCGCGGTGGCGAACGCGTTCCTCGCGCTCAACGACGCCGATCCGCAGCAGAAGCATATCCTCGAGGTGCTCTCGGCGAAGAAGTACCTGAACGCCGACGACGCGAGCTACGACAGGCTCCGGCAGGCCGCGGAGCAGGCCGGTCTGCTGCGGTGATCTACGAGCTGCGAGGCGTCGGGCACGTGTATTCAGGGCGCGCCGGAGCGGTGCGGGCCCTGGAAGACGTGACGCTGCGCGTGTCGCGCGGCGAGCGGGTCGCGCTGCTCGGCCCGTCGGGTGCGGGGAAGTCGACGCTCCTGCGCCTCCTGAATGCCACGCTCCGGCCCACCCGCGGAACGCTCTGCTTCGAGGACCGCGACCTGTGTGCGCAGGCGCCCGGCGAGCTGCGCGCCGTGCGGCGGCGCATCGGCACCGTCTTCCAGCATCCCTCGCTGGTGCCCTCGTTGACGGCGCTGCAGAACTCGCTGTGTGGACGGCTGGGCAGCTGGAACCTGCTGCGCTCGATCCGCGCTCTCATCGCTCCGGTGCAGGACGACGTTCGCGCGGGACTGGCCGCGCTGGAGACGGTCGGGCTGTCCGGCAAGGCCTCTGCCCGTGCCGACGAGCTGTCCGGCGGGCAGCAGCAGCGGGTCGCCATCGCGCGCGTCTTGGTGCAGGACCCCGAGGTGGTCCTCGCCGACGAGCCGTTCGCCTCGCTCGATCCGGGCCTGACGGTCCAGCTCGCCGACCTGCTCTTCGCCGTCACGCAGCGGCGCACACTGATCGCCGCCATGCACGACGTGGACCTGGCTCTGCAGCGCTTCCAGCGCATCGTCGGCATGCGCGGCGGGCGGATCGTCTTCGACGTGCAGACCGCGGAGGTCTCGCCTTCGCTGCTACAGGAGTTGTATGCCCGCGAGGCGAGGCGGGCCGGGTGAAGCGCGCCGCCCTCGCAGGCGCCGCCTGCTCGGCCCTGGCGCTGTGCATGGCCGGCGTCGGCGTCCACCCCGCCTTTGACGCGCGGGCGGTGGGCAGTTTCGTCCGCGGCGTCTTCCCGCCCGACCTCTCCCCCGCGTTCTTGCAGGTGGTCGGGCTGGCCGTGGCGCGGACCCTGGGCATTGCGTTGGCAGGCACCGCTCTCTCGGTGCTCGGCGGCCTGCCGCTCGGCATCCTCGCCACCCCGTCGCTCTTCCGGCGCGGCCCGCTGCTCGCCGGCGAGCGCCCCGGCGTGCTGAGCGCGCTTCTGGCAGGGTCGAGCCTCGCCGCGCGCGCCTTCCTCCGCTTCCTGCGCGCCGTGCCCGACCTGGTCTGGGCACTTCTCTTCGTGGTGGGCTTCGGCCTGGGGCCCCTGCCCGGAGCGCTCGCACTGGGGGTGAGCGCGGCGGGCATCCTCGGCCGCGTCTACGCGGATCTGTTCGAGAACGTGCCGCCCGGCCCGGTGCTCGCCCTCCACGCGGCGGGTGCCTCGCGCATGCAGGTGTTCGCGGCGGCGATCTGGCCCCAGGCGGCGCCGTCGGTGGCGGCCTACACGCTCTACTCCTTCGAGTGCTGCGTCCGGGCCGCCGCGGTGCTGGGCTTCGTCGGCGCCGGCGGCATCGGGGGAGAGATCAACCTCTCCATGCGGCTCTTCGAGTACGGCCAGGTGCTGACGCTGCTCTTCGCCTTCGTCGCGCTGGTGCTGCTCACCGACGCGGCCAGCCGGCGGCTGCGCGGCCGCTTCCAGCGCAACGCGGTGCACGGAAGCGGCTTCTTGCGCGGGGCCGTCGAAGGCCGCGTCCTCCGCCGTGCCCCGGCGCTGCTCTGGATCGCCATCGCCGTGCTCGCCTTCCAGCAGGCCGGCTTCCTCGGGATCGCCGCGCCGGGCCTGATCGCGCATTTCGGCCGCTTCGCCCGGCAGCTCTTCCCGCCCGATCTGTCCTCCGGCTTCCTCGCCAGCCTGGTGGAGCCGCTCTGGCAGACGGTGTCCATCTCGGTGGTGGGCACCGCGATCGGCATCGCGCTGGGCGGCGCGCTGGCGCTGCCCGCCACGGCCACATTGCTGCTCGACCGGCGCGACGCGCCCGGCGTGGCCGGCCGGGCGCTGAGGATGCTCGCCTACTCCGGATCCCGCCTGCTGCTCGCGCTGCTCCGCTCCATCCCCGAGCTGGTCTGGGTACTGCTCTGCATCCTGGCGGTAGGGCTGGGACCGTTCGCGGGAGCGCTGGCGCTGGGACTGCACACGGCGGGCGTGCTCGGGAAGCTCTACGCCGAGACGCTGGAAGAGGTCCCCGACGGCCCGGTGGAGGAGCTCCGGGCCGCCGGCGCCACGCGGCCGCAGCGGCTCTTGTGGGCGATGTGGCCCCAGGCACGCGAGATGCTGCTCGGCTACACGCTCCTGCGCTGGGAGACCAACCTGCGCGTCTCGACCGTGGTCGGCCTGGTGGGCGGCGGCGGGCTCGGGCTCGCGCTCTACAACAACGTACAGCTCGGGTTCTACCCGCGCGCTGCCACGCTGGTCCTGCTCATCTACCTGCTCGTCTCCGTCACGGACTGGCTCTCCGACCGGCTGCGCAAGCCGGCCACCTCGACCGAGGCGCCGCCGGCGAGCGCGATGGAGCTGATCAGCGCTGCTTCTGGTAGTCCTGCAGCGCCTTGACGCTGAGCGGCCCCTGCTGCAGCGCCTCGATCGCGGCCACCGCCGCGCGGCAGGACGTCAGCGCGGTGAAATACGGGATCCCGTGCATCAGCGTCTCGCGGCGGATGCTGTAGCTGTCGGCGATGGCCTGCTTGCCGGAGGTGGTGTTGAACACCAGCGCGATCTCGCCGTCGATGATCTTGTCGACGATGTGCGGCCGCCCTTCGGCCACCTTGAGCACCGGCGTGGCCGGGACGCCTCGCTCGCGGAAGTAGCGGGCCGTGCCCTGGGTGGCGACGACCTCGAATCCGCAGGCCACCATCCGCCGGGCCAGGTCGACGCTGCCCTCCTTGTCCTCGTCGCGCACGGAGATGAACACGCGCCCGGACAGCGGCAGGCCGTTGCCCGCGGCGATCTGCGCCTTGGCGAAGGCGCGCGCGAACGAGTCGTCCAGCCCCATCACCTCGCCGGTGGAGCGCATCTCGGGTCCCAGGATGGTGTCGGCCCGGGAGAAGCGGTGGAAGGGGAACACCGCTTCCTTCACGCTCAGGTACTCGGGCACCACCGTCTTGGTGATCCCCTGCTCCGCCAGCGTCTTGCCCACCGTGCACAGCGCGGCCACCCGGGCCCAGGGGATGCCGGTGGCCTTCCCCACGAAGGGTACGGTGCGCGAGGCGCGCGGGTTCGCCTCCAGGATGTAGATGCGGCCTTCCCGCACGGCGAACTGCACGTTCATCAGGCCGACGACTTTCAAGTGCCGGGCCAGCGCCATCGCCTGCCGGGAGATCTCCTCGATGATCTTCGGCTGCAGGCTGAATGGAGGCAAGGCGCAGGCCGAGTCGCCGGAGTGGATGCCCGCCTCCTCGATGTGCTCCATCACGCCGCAGACGACGTAGCGCTCGCCGTCGCCGACGCAGTCCACGTCCACCTCGATGGCGTCCTTGAGGAACCGGTCGATGAGGATCGGCCGCTCCTCCGAGGCGCGGACGGCCTCCGTGGAGTAGTGCACCATCCCCTCGTCGTCGTGCACCACTTCCATCGCGCGGCCGCCCAGCACGAAGCTGGGGCGCACCATCACCGGGTAGCCGATGCGCCGGGCCGTCGCGAGCGCCTCCTCCGTGCTGCGGGCCACGCCGTTCTCCGGCTGGAGCAGCTTCAGCTCCTCCACCACCCGCGCGAATCGCTCGCGGTCCTCGGCGGCATCGATGGCGTCCACGCTGGTGCCGAGGATGGGAATGCCGGCGTCGAGGAGCCCCTGCGCCAGCTTGAGCGGAGTCTGCCCCCCGAACTGCACGATGGCGCCGATCGGCTTCTCGCGCCGCGCGATCTCGACCACGTCCTCCAGCGTGAGCGGCTCGAAGTAGAGGCGGTCGGAGGTGTCGTAGTCGGTGGAGACCGTCTCCGGGTTGCAGTTGACCATGATGGTCTCGATCCCCACCGCCCGAAGCGCGTAGCTGGCCTGCACGCAGCAGTAGTCGAACTCGACCCCCTGGCCGATGCGGTTCGGCCCCGACCCGAGGATGAGCACCTTCTTGCGCGCGTCGGGGCGCACCTCGTCCTCGTCCTCGTACGAGGAGTAAAGGTACGGCGTGTTGGCCTCGAACTCGGCCGCGCAGGTGTCGACGCGCTTGAACACCGGATGCAGGTCCCGCGCCTCGCGCTGCCGCGCGATCTCCTTCTCCGGCTTGCGCGAGAGCTGCGCGATTCGCTTGTCGGAGAAGCCCAGCCGCTTCCACCGCTGGAGCTGCGAGATGGCCTCGCCGGAGGCGATCTCCCGCTCGGCGCGGATCAGCTCCTCGATCTCGCGCAGGAACCACGGGTCGATCGCCGAGAGCTGGCCGATCTCGCTGGTCGGCATGCCCGCGCGATACGCCTCGCCCACCCAGAACAGGCGCCGTGGCGTGGGCGTCTTCACCTCGGACCGGATGCGCTCCAGCTCCTGCGCGCTGTACGCCGCCTCGGGCGGCGCGTCGCGCCCGAGCGGGCTGTGCAGGCCGGTGGTGCCGTTCTCCAGGCTGCGCAGCGCCTTCTGCAGTGCCTGGTTGAAGGTGCGCCCGATGGACATCACCTCGCCGACCGACTTCATCGAGGTGGTGAGCGTCTGGTCGGCGTTGGGGAACTTCTCGAAATTGAAGCGCGGGATCTTCACCACGCAGTAGTCGATGGCCGGCTCGAAGGAGCTGGGAGTCGACTTGGTGATGTCGTTCTGGATTTCGTCGAGCGAGTAGCCGACGGCGAGCTTGGCGGCGATGCGCGCGATGGGGAACCCAGTCGCCTTCGAGGCCAGCGCCGAGCTCCGCGACACGCGGGGGTTCATCTCGATGACCACGATGCGCCCGGTGCGCGGATCGACGCCGAACTGGATGTTCGACCCGCCCGTCTCCACGCCGATGGCGCGGATCACCTTGCGCGCCATGTCCCGCATGTCCTGATATTCGACGTCGCTCAAGGTCTGCGCCGGCGCGACGGTGATCGAGTCGCCGGTGTGCACGCCCATCGGATCGACGTTCTCGATCGAGCAGATGATCACCACGTTGTCGGCGTGGTCGCGCATCACCTCCAGCTCGAACTCCTTCCAGCCGAGCACCGACTCCTCGATGAGGACCTCGTGCGTCGGGCTGTAGGCAAGCGCGCGCGCGCCCATGTCCGACAGCTCCTCGCGGTTGTAGGCAATCCCGCCGCCCAGGCCTCCCAGGGTGAAGCTCGGGCGCAGGATGAGCGGGAAGCCCAGCTCGTGGCCGACCGCGTTGACCTCGTCCAGGGAGCGGGCCACGCCGGACTTCGGCACGTCGAGGCCGACCGCCGTCATGGTGTCCTTGAAGCGCTGGCGGTCCTCGGCCTTCTCGATGGCGTCGAGCTGGGCGCCGATGAGCTGGGTGCCGTACCTCGCCAGGATTCCCTGCCGGGCGAGCTGCACCGCCAGGTTCAGCGCCGTCTGGCCACCCAGGGTGGGCAGCACGGCGTCGGGCCGCTCGGCCGCCAGGATCCGCTCGGCCGACTCGACCGTGAGCGGCTCGATGTAGGTGCGGTCGGCCCACTCCGGATCGGTCATGATGGTGGCCGGATTGGAGTTGAGCAGGATCGTCCGGTACCCCTCCTCGCGGAGCGCCTTCAGCGCCTGCACGCCCGAGTAGTCGAACTCGCAGGCCTGCCCGATGACGATGGGACCGGAGCCGAGCAGGAGGATCGATTTCAGGTCTTTGCGGCGCGGCATCCCGGGGCTGTTCGTCTAACATGGGAGGCGCATGGAATCCATCGAAGCCGCGGCGCTCGCCCGCAACGACCGCTACCTGCGCGAGTTCGTCGAAGCGCTCGAGCTGTGCCCCTTCGCGCGCAAGTGCCGCGAGAGCGGCCGCCTGGCCCGGCGGGTGCTGCGCGGCGAGCGGCCGGCCGAGGCCACGGCGGCGGCCGTCCGCGAGCTGGAGCTGACTTCCGAGGAGCAGGTGGAGGTGGCGCTGCTCATCTACCCGGAGTTCGCCGGCGACCTGCGCGCGTTCGAGGAGGAGCTCCGGGACGAGGTCCGGCGCTCGCTGCGGGTCTTCCACTGCGTGGCGTTCCATCCAGCACTACCGATGGACGTCTCCGACCCGAACCGCGCCGTCGCCTTCCTGCGGCGGAGCCCGGACCCCACGCTGCAGCTCGTCCGCGTCGCCACGCTGGACCGCGTCCGCTCCGGCCGACCTTCCGGGTCCACCTATCTGGATCCCGCCCGGCTGTCGCCGGACGAGCTGTGCTCCACGGTCCGGCGGCTCAGCGTGTCCGAGCAGATCGCGGAGGCCAATCTGGGCACCTTGCAGCGGGAGGACCCGGCCCGGATTGCGCAACTGCTGGCAGACCTGCGCCCCGGATAGGCGGGCGCGTTCCGGGGCCGGCAGGGACGTTCTCGCCGGACCCGGATGCGCCGGTGCACTAGAACATCTGCGACAGCCGCACGTACCCGAAGCGGCCGACCACGTCGTAGGCGGTCGGGTCAGTGGCTGCGAGGAACCCGTTGTAGATGACGGCGGGCTTCCGATCGAACACGTTGTTCAAACCGGCCGCCAGGGTGCTTCGGCCGACCGGGCTGCGCAGCGTGTAGCTCGCGAACACGTCGTACGTGTTGTACGCGGGAACCAGCCGGCGGAACGGCGGGACGAACTTCGTGTTCACTCCGGCCGCGAGCCCGGCCAGCTGCCAGCTCAAGCCCGCGTTGAACTTGAACGCTGGATAGACACCTCCGACGCTACCAGAGCCCAGATCGAACGTTCCCCGGCCCCGGATGACGGTGCCGTCGCCCAGCGTCCGGTCGAACTTGTGCAGCCAGGTCCCGTCGAAGATGAACCCGAAGCGGCCGTAATCGGTCGGACGGGCGTAGCGCACCGCGAGATCGACGCCATCCGTCCAGTCTCGGCCCACGTTCGTGGTCGTGTTGACGATGTTCTGGATGATGCCGGTGCTGGGATCGCGGCTGATGAGGTTGCAGTAGCCGGTGTTCGACGCCTTATTGGGGTCGCTCGGATAGCACCCGCTGAGGATGACGTCCGCGCCGATCGGCAGGATCGACTGGTACACGCGGATGTTGTAGTAGTCGAGGGTCACCGTGAAGTTCTTGATCATCGCCGGCTCGATCACGATGCCGGCGGTGAAGATCCGCGCCGTCTCCGGCCGCAGGTCCGGGCT
>WNFL01321262.1_pt1 | contig 24940 bp, 21 predicted proteins | sample 5400361 | NCBI WGS metagenome assembly WNFL01 (sample SAMN13153351, study PRJNA577476) | soil metagenome | isolation source: 40 cm soil on Douglas fir-dominated hillslope | place: USA:California | collected 2013-09-17
CGCCGGAGACGAGGTGGGCCGCACCCAGCAGGGCAACAACAACGCCTACTGCCAGGACAACGAGATCAACTGGCACGACTGGTACTGGGGCGACGAGCGCTGGGCGCTGCTCAACTTCACCAAGAAGATGATCCGCATGCGCCAGGAGCACCCGATCTTCCGGCGCCGCGATTTCTTCCACGGCGTGCTGGTGGGCGACTCGGGCAGGAAGGACGTGGCGTGGCTCGCGCCCGACGGGCACGAGATGACGGTCGAGGAGTGGGAAAAGGAATTCGCGCGCTGCCTGGGCATGTGGCTGAACGGCGAAGGCCTGCCGGAGACGGACATCCGCGGGCGCGAGCTGCACGACGACAGCTTCCTCGTGCTCTTCAACGCGCACCACGACGCGATCGACTTCGCGCTTCCGCATCTTCCCGAGGGCTGGGGCTGGCGCGCGGACGTGGACACATCGTTCGTGGACGGCACGCCTTCGGGCGAAGTCTCGTCGCCGCAGGGCACGTATCCGCTGCAGGGCAGGTCGCTCGCGATCCTTCGCGAAGTCTCGACGCGCGACCAATGAAGCGTGCGCATCGCATGCCCTTCGGCGCGGAGCTGGCCGGGGGCGGCGCCAGCTTCCGTCTCTGGGCGCCCGCGTGCGAATCCGTCGAGCTCCTGCTGGCGGGCGAACGCAGCGTCCCGATGCACGGGACCGCCGACGGCTGGCACGCGACCGAGCTGGAGGACGTCGCCGCGGGAACCGCGTACTCGTTCAGGGTGGACGACGGCGAACCGGTTCCCGATCCCGCTTCACGCAGCAACCCGTGGGATCCGCGAGGCCCGAGCGTGCTGGTGGATCCGCGCGCGCACGAGTGGCGTGACGGCGATTGGCGCGGCCGGCCGTGGAACGAGGCGGTCGTCTACGAATTGCACATCGGCACCTTCACGCCGGAAGGCACGTTCGCCGCGGCGATCGGCAAGCTCGACCACCTGGCGCGCGTGGGCGTGACCGCGCTCGAGATCATGCCCGTCGCGGATTTCCCCGGCGCGCGCAACTGGGGATACGACGGCGTGCTGCCCTACGCGCCCGATTCGGCGTATGGGGCGCCCGAAGACTTCAAGCGCCTCGTCGAGGAGGCGCACGGGCGCGGGATCATGGTCCTGCTCGACGTGGTGTACAACCACTTCGGCCCCGAGGGAAACCAGCTTCATCGCTACGCGCCGCAGTTCTTCACCGAGGCGCACCAGACCCCTTGGGGCGCGGCGATCAACTTCGACGGCGAGCACTCGGGCGTGGTGCGCGACTTCTTCATCCACAACGCGCTCTACTGGGTCGAGGAATTCCATCTCGACGGCCTGCGGCTGGACGCCGTGCACGCGATTCACGACGATTCGCCCACGCACATCGTGCGCGAGATCGCGCAGGCGCTCGGCCTTGGGCCGGGCCGCGATCGCAATGTTCATCTCGTGCTGGAGAACGAGCGCAACGATCCGGCGCTGCTCGATCGCGGCGCCCCGCACGCGACGGCGCAGTGGAACGATCCGTGGCATCACTGCGCGCACGTGCTGTGCACCGGCGAGACGTCGGGTTATTACGGCAACTTCACCCGGGACACGGCGCGGCTCCTGGCGCGATCCTTCGCACACGGTTTCAGCGAATCGCTTCCCGCGATCGCCTTCATGCCATTCCTGCAGAACCACGACCAGGTCGGCAACCGCGCCATGGGCGAGCGCCTCGCCCTCCTCGCGCCACCCGAGGCCCTGAGGCTCGCGCAGGCCGCGCTCCTGCTCACGCCGCAAGTTCCGCTCCTCTTCATGGGCGAGGAGATCGGCGCAAAGACGCCGTTCGTCTTCTTTTGCGATTTCCAGGGCGACCTTGCGAGCGCGGTGCGCGAAGGACGGCGCAAGGAGTTCGCCGCGTTCCCGGAATTCGCCGCCGAGGAGGCGCGCGCGCGAATTCCCGATCCGAATTCCGCGGATGCGTTCCTCGCGTCGAAGATCGACTGGGACAACGCCAACGCCGGGTGCCTCGCGCGGTTCTCGGCGCTGCTCGCGCTTCGGCGCAGCCACATCGTGCCCCGCCTCGACGAGGCGATGCGCACGGCGCAATTCGATGCGACCGCTCCCGGCGGCGTCATGGTGGACTGGACGCTCGCCGACGGCGCGCGCCTTCACCTGCGCGCGAATTTCAGCGCCGAGGCCTTGCCCATCGAGTCCGCGCCGGGCGCGATCCTCCACGCGGAGGGAAGCAGCAACGGCGGCCTGGGCCCATGGAGCGGCACCTGGACGCTGGAGGCGGCGCGATGAACGAGCGGCTCGCGAAGCTCGCGCAACTGCACGGAGTCGAGCCCGGCTACGAGGACGTCTTCCACCAGTGGCAGGAGACAACCGAAGGCGCGATGAGCGCCGTGCTGGCCTCCATGGGCGTAAAGACCGCAAGCAATGCCGAGATCGAAGCCTCCATCGCGGCCCACGAACGCGAGTCGCGCCGGCGCGTCGTGCCGTACGTCTGGGTACGCCGCGCCGCGAACCTGCGAGAGGGAATCCCGATCCACCTGCCGGACGAGGCGCTCGCCCACACGCTCGCGTGGCGGATCGTCGAAGAGGACGGAGACGTGCGCGAGGGTGGAGTCGAAACGCTCGCGCAGGCATTCGATCTTGCGTTGCCCGACGACTTGCGCGAGGGCTACCACCGCATCGCGATCCTCCGTGGCGGCGCGGCGATCGGCGAAGGCATCCTCATCGTGGCGCCCGACGCGTGCTACCTGCCGCCGGCGATCGCCGCGGGCGCGCGAATCTGGGGCGCGTCGCTGCAGCTCTACGGTGTGCGCTCGGAACGCAACGCCGGCATCGGCGATTTCACCGACCTCGCCGTCGCCGTCGAAGCGTGGGCCGAACGAGGCGGCGGGATCGTCGGCACCAGCCCGCTGCACAGTCTCTCCCTTCGCGATCCCGGCAACGCGAGCCCGTACAGCCCCGGCAGCCGGCTCTTCGTGAATCCCATCTACATCGACGTCGAGGCCGTCGAGGATTTCCGCGAGCTGGGCGAGCACGACGCCGCCTTCGTTCGCCGCTGGCACGACGAGAAGGAGCGGCTGCGCGCCGCGGCGCAAGTCGATTACGCGGCGGTGGCGGCGGCCAAGCGCGCGATGCTCGGCAAGTGCCACGCGAGCTTCGCGAAGCGCCACATGGCGAGGGGCACGCGGCGCGCGCGCGCGTTCGCGCAGTTCCGCGCGACGCGCGGCCAGGCGCTGCGGCGACACGCGATCCACGAAGCGCTCGAGGAGCTCCATCGCGCCAAATGGCCGAAGTGGCCCGAGGACCACCGCGATCCGGCATCCGAGGGCACGCGCCGCTTCGCCGAGGAGCATGCCGAGGACGTCGTCTTCCACGAATACCTCCAGTGGCAGGCCGACATCCAGCTCGCGGCGGCGCATGCGCGCGCGCGCGAGGCGGGAATGACGGTGGGCCTTTATGCCGACCTCGCGATCTCGGTCGCGGGCGACGGCTCCGAAGCGTGGGCGAACCAGGGCGGCTACGCGCTCGGCGTGAACGTCGGCGCCCCGCCCGACGAATTCAATCCGCGCGGACAGAACTGGGGACTGCCGCCGCTGTCGCCGCGGCGCCTCACCGAGAGCGGCTACGCGCCTTTCATCGCGACGCTGCGCGCGAACATGTCCCATGCGGGCGCGTTGCGCATCGACCACGTGATGGGGCTCGAGCGCCTCTTCTGGATCCCGCACGATGCGCCGGCGGCCGAAGGCGCGTATGTGCGCTACCCGGTCGAGGATCTGCTCGGCATCGTCGCGCTCGAAAGCCACCGTCATCGCTGCATGGTGATCGGCGAGGACCTGGGCACCGTCGCCGAAACGTTTCGCGAGAAGGTGGCGAGCGCGCGCGTCCTGTCCTATCGCGTAATGCCCTTCGAGCGCGAAGGCGAAGGATTCAAGCGGCCGGCCGCGTATCCGCGCCAGGCGCTGGTGTCGTGGTCCACGCACGACCTGCCGACCTTCGCGGGCTGGTGGCAGGAAGAAGACCTGCGCACGCGCGCCGCGCTCGGCCTGCTCACGCCGGAAGAGTTCGCCGACCAGGGGGAACAGCGCCGCGAGATGCGCGATCGCCTGGGCGATGCGCTCGCGCGCGAGGGGCTGGACCGCATCGAGCCGTGGCTCGCGGTGCAGCAGTTCCTCGCGAAGACACCGGCTTGCGTGATGGTCGTGCAGATGGAGGACGTGTTCGGCGTCGTGCCGCAGGCGAACCTCCCGGGCACCGTGGACCAGCATCCCAACTGGCGGCGCAAGCTTCCCGTGCCGATCGAGCAGTGGGCCCGCGATGCGCGCATGCGCAGCCTCGCGCGCGTGCTCGCGATGACGCCGCCGTTCCTCGCGCGACCTACCGCGTGCAATTGAACGCGGACTTCACCTTCCGCGACGCGACGAAGCTCACCGCCTATCTCGCACGCCTGGGCGTGAGCCACATCTACTGCTCGCCGTTCCTGAAGGCGCGCAAGGGCAGCACGCACGGCTACGACATCATCGACCACAACGAGTTGAACCCCGAGATCGGCACGCGCGAGGATTTCGAGGCCTTCGCCGCCGAGCTCAGGCGCCGGGGCATGGGCCTCATGATGGACATCGTTCCGAACCACATGGGCGTCCTCGCCGCGGACAACGCGTGGTGGCAGGACGTGCTCGAGAACGGCCCGGCTTCCGCATGCGCCGATATCTTCGACATCGACTGGCAGCCGCCGTCGGAATCGCTGCAGAACCGCGTGCTGCTGCCGGTCCTCGCCGACCATTACGGCCTCGAGCTCGCAGCGGGGGAACTCGCCCTCGAATTCGAAGCCGCCGCGGGCTCTTTCGCGGTCCGCTATCACGAGCATCGCCTGCCGATCGATCCGCGCGAATATCCGCGCATCCTGCAGGTGGCGGTGAGCGCGCTCGACGCGGCCGGCGAGGAGCTGCGCCACCCCGCGCAGTCGTTGCGGCATCTCGCCGAGGCGTTCGCGGGCCTGCCGCCGCGCGAGGTTCGCGATCGCCCGCGCATGGACGAGCGCAACCTGCGCAAGGAAGTCGCGAAAGGACGGCTCGCATCGCTCGCCCGCTCGCACCGCGAGGTCGCCGACGCCATCTCGCGCGCGGTCGAATCGTTCCGCGGCCGAAGCGACGACCCGGCGAGCTTCGACGCGCTGCACGAGCTGCTCGAGCGGCAACCCTACCGCCTCGCCTACTGGCGCGTCGCGCAGGACGACATCAACTACCGGCGCTTCTTCGACATCAACGACCTCGCGGCGCTGCGCCAGGAGGTGAAGGAAGGCAAGGTCGATGCGCTGCGGGTGGACCACCCCGACGGACTGTTCGATCCCCGCGACTACTTCCACCGGCTGCAGGCCGCGTGCCCGAAGCCGATCTACCTCGTGATCGAGAAGATCGTGGCGCCCTTCGAGAACCTCCACGAGGACTGGGCCGTGCACGGCACCACGGGCTATCGCTTCGCGAACGTGGTGAACGGTCTTTTCGTCGATCCCGCCGCCCAGTCGCGGCTCACCCGGACCTACAACCAGTTCATCGGCAACGACGCGTCGTTCGAGGAGCTCGCGCGGGCCTCGCGCCGCATGATCCTGCGAACCGCGCTCGCGAGCGAGCTCACCGTGCTGACCAGCCGCCTCGCGCGCATCGCTCGCGGCGATCGCAATACACGCGACTTCACGTTCACCACGCTGCGCGACGGCCTGGCGGACGTGATCGCCTCGTTTCCGGTCTACCGGACCTACATCGACGAGGATCTCCATCCCGACGACCGGCGCTACATCGACTGGGCGGTGAACCGCGCGCGCTCCGGGACGCTCTCGGCCGATGTGAGCGTCTTCGACTTCATCCGCGACGCGCTCACGATGGACCTGCCGGCGCGCACGCCCGCGGTGGCCGCATCGATCCGTTCCTTCGCGCGGAAGATGCAGCAGCTCACCTCGCCCGTGATGGCCAAGGGCGTCGAGGACACCTCGTTCTATCGCTTCAACCGGCTGCTGTCGCTGAACGACGTGGGCGGCGACCCGGACGAATTCGGATTTCCCCCGGCCAAGTTCCATCGCGCGAGCGCGCACCGCGCGAAGCACTGGCCGCACACGATGCTCGCGACCTCCACCCACGACAACAAGCGATCCGAGGACGTGCGCGCGCGCATCGACGTGCTCACCGAGCTCGCCGCCGGCTGGCGATTGCAGCTCACGAAGTGGAATCGCATGAACGAGGGCAGGAAGACGGTCGTGGACGAGCAGCCGTCGCCTTCGCGCAACGACGAGTACATGCTCTACCAGACGCTTTTGGGCAGCTTTCCGGCCGGCAATCCGCGCGGCGAAGCGCTTGCCGCCTATCGCGATCGCATCCTCGCGTACATGCAGAAGGCGGGGCGCGAAGCGAAGCTGCGCACGAGCTGGGCGAACGCGAACGAGGCGTACGAGGCGGCGACCGCGTCGTTCGTGACGGCGTTGCTCGACGATTCGCAGGCCAACGCGTTCCTCGACGATTTCCGCGCGGCAGCGCAGGTCGTGACCTGGGTCGGCTACCTCAACAGCCTTTCGATGGCGGCGGTGAAGTTCACTTCGCCCGGTGTGCCCGACACCTACCAGGGCAATGAGACCTGGGACTTCTCGCTCGTGGATCCGGACAACCGTCGCCCCGTGGACTACGCGCGGCGCGATCGGATGCTCGAGGAAATCGAGCGCCTCGGCGACGCGCCGGGCGATCGCGTGCGCGCGATTTTCGCGAACCTGGACGACGGCCGCGCGAAGCTCCTCGTGATCCGGCGATTGCTGCGGCTTCGCGCCGAACGCGAGGCGCTCTTCCGCGACGGGGGTTATCACCCGGTTCGAACGACGGGCCTGCGAGCGCGCCATCTCATCGCGTTCGCCCGCAGGCTCGAGGGCGCGGCCTGCATCACCGTGGCGCCGCGCCTCATCGCGGGCCTGGGCATCCGCCCGCGCGACCTTCCGTGCGGCGAGGTGTGGGGCGACACGCGCATCGAGCTGCCCTTCGTCGCCGATGGTACCGGGCTCGTCGAGGCGATCACGGGAATGGCGCATCGAGTCGAGGCCGGCGGTCTTCGCGTCGCGCAGCTGCTCCACGCGGCTCCCGTCGCCGTACTTACTTGAGCGCCTTGTCCATCTCCGCCTGGACCCATAGCCAGTCTTCTTCAAGCGTGGCGACGCGCGCGGCGATCTCGCCGCGGCGCCTCAACGTTTCCTGCAGCCGCTCGCGGCTTCCTTCCTCGTAGGCCTCGGAGCCTGCGAGCCAGGCTTCAACGTCGGCGGCTTCGCGCGTGAGCGGCTCCATCTCGCCCTCGATGGCCGCGATGCGTTTCTCGAACGGCTTGCGAAGCCCTGCCTGTCTTTGCCTTTCCTGCGCCTCGGCTCGTCGCTCTTCCTTGCGACTGATTTCCCGCCCTCCGCCCACCGCCGACCGCCCACCGCTCCTCGCGTGGTATTCCTTCGCCCACTGCTTGTAGTCGTCGAGGTCGCCCTCGAACGGCTTCACCGTGCCATCGGCGACCAATAGCCATTGATCGGTTGCCGCCGACAGCAGCGCGCGATCGTGCGCGACGACGACCAGCCCGCCCTCGAAATCCGTGAGCGCCTGCGCAAGCGCCTCGCGCATCTCGATGTCGAGGTGGTTCGTGGGCTCGTCCAGCAGCAACAGGTTCGGCCGCTGCCACACGATGAGGGCGAGTGCCAGGCGCGCCTTCTCGCCCCCGGAGAAGCTCGCGACCTTCTGCGTCACCTGGTCGCCGCGGATGTCGAAGCCGCCGAGGTAATCGCGGAAGACCTGCTCGCGCTCGTTGGGCGCGAGCTTCTCCAGGTGCCAGAGCGGCGTCTCGTCCAGGCGCAACTGGTCGACCTGGTGCTGCGCGAAGTAGCCGACGCGAAGGTTCTGCGTGCGATGGATCTTGCCCGAAAGGAGCGCCAGGTTGCCGACGATCGACTTCAGCAGCGTCGACTTGCCCGCGCCGTTGGGGCCGAGCAACCCGATCGCGTCGCCGGGCAGCACGCTCCACTCCACCCCGGTGAGCACCGGCCCGGCGTCGTATCCCATCGCCGCTTCCTCGACGCGGAAGAGCTGGTGCGGCCGCTCGCCGGGCGGCGCGCGGAATTCGAAGGAGAACGGCGCATCGACGTGCGCGGCGGCGATGCGCTCGAGCTTTTCCAGCGCCCGGATGCGGCTTTGCGCCTGGCTCGCCTTGGTCGCCTTGGCGCGAAAGCGCGTAATGAACGCCTCGAGGTGCGCGATCGCGCGCTGTTGCTTCTCGTAGGCGGACTGCTGCAGCGAGAGGCGTTCGGCGCGCTGCGTCTCGAACGCGCTGTAGTTGCCCGCGTAAGTGACGAGCGTGCGGTTCTCCACGTGCACGATCGTCTTCGCCACGGCGTCGAGGAACTCGCGGTCGTGGGTGATGAGGATCACCGCGCCCGGAAACGCGCGCACCCAGTCCTCGAGCCAGAGGACGGCGTCGAGGTCGAGGTGGTTCGTGGGTTCGTCCAGCAGGAGCAAGTCCGCGCGGCACATGAGCGCCCGCGCGAGGTTCAACCGCATGCGCCACCCGCCCGAGAATTCGGAAACGGCACGCGATTGATCGGGCTCGGCGAAGCCCAGGCCGCCCAGCATCGTCTGCGCGCGCGAGCGCGCCTGGTAGCCGCCGATCTCGTCGTAGCGCGCGTGAAGCTCCGCGAGGCGAACACCGGCCGCGCTCGCGGTCTCGCGCTCGATCCCGCGCAGCTCCTCGTCCCCGTCCATCACGAACTCGAGCGCCGGTTGCTCGAGGGCGGGGGTCTCCTGCGCGACGTGCGAGAGCACCCAGCGCGGAGGCATGTAGGCCTCGCCCGCGTCCGCGTGCAGCTCGCCGCGGATCAGCGCGAAGAGGCTCGACTTCCCGCTGCCGTTCGCACCCACGAGCCCGGCCTTGTGGCCAGGATGCACGTGCATCGAGGCGTTCTCGAGGAGTACGCGCGCGCCGCGGCGCAGCGTGATGTCGTCAATCCGAAGCACTTTCCGGCCGCGGCGAATAGAATAGTCGCCTATCGTAACTTGGGACGCCCCCATGAACGCCGCCGCAGCACCGGCGCAGCCCCAGGCGGGCGAGGATTTCCGCCGCGAGTTCGTCGAGTTCGCGATCCGCGTGGGCGTGCTGCGCTTCGGCGAATTCAAGACCAAGGCGGGGCGGCTTTCTCCCTACTTCTTCAACGCGGGCCTGTTCAGCGACGGTGAGAAGCTGGGCGAGCTGGGCCGCTATTACGCGCGCGCCGCGCTCGCTTCGCGCATCGGTTTCGACGTCATCTTCGGCCCGGCGTACAAGGGGATCACGCTCGCGGCGGCCACCGCCATCGCCCTTGCCGGGCTCGGGCACAATGTGCCGTTCTGCTTCAACCGCAAGGAAGCCAAGGACCACGGAGAGGGTGGCAACATCGTGGGTGCGCCGCTCCAGGGACGGGCGCTCATCATCGACGACGTGATCACAGATGGGGCGTCGAAGCGGGAGGCGATCGGAATCATCCGGGCCGCCGGGGCAACGCCGGCCGGCGTGCTGATTGCCCTGGACCGGCAGGAGCGCGGAACGGGCGAGCTCTCGGCCACGCAGGAAGTCAGCCGGGAGTACGGGTTGCCCGTTACTTCCATTGCGACGCTCGCGGACATCCTCTCCACACTGCGGGGGATGCCGGAGCGCCGGGGGGATGTCGAGCGGATCGAAGAATATCGCGGACAATATGGAGTGAAATGAAAATGAAAACGAGGATGCTTTGCCTTGCCGTCGCGCTGGCCTTCGCTCCGGCCGCCTTCGCGGCTTACAAGTGCGTCGACGAGAAAGGCGTCACGCGCATCGGCGAGACGCCGCCGGACGAGTGCGGCAACGTTCCCCTGCACGAGATCCGCGGCGGCCAGGTGATCCGCACGATCCCTCCGTCGCTCACGCCCGAGCAGGTGAAGGTGCAGCAAGAAGCGGCGGAGAAGACCCGGCAGGCGCAGAAGGAGGCGGCCGAGCAGCAGCGCAAGGACCTGGCGCTGCTGAACACCTACGCCTCGGAGAACGAGATCGACATGACGCGCGACCGAAACGTCGAGCCGATCAACGCCCGCATCAAGATCGCCAACGAACGCATCGGCGCCGTCGACAAGCGCACGAAGGAGATCGAGGAAGAGATGGAGTTCTACAAGGCGGGCAAGAGCGACAAGAAAGGCAAGGGCGCCTCCAAGGACACGCCCGAGCAGCTGAAGGCCGACCTCGATCGCGTGAAGAAGGACAAGGTCACGCTCGAGAAGTCGATCGTGGGCTACCAGAAGGAAATCGAGCAGATCAAGTCCAAGTACGAGCTCGACCGCAAGCGCTGGCTCGCGCTGAAGAATCCCTCGCCGTCGAAGTGATCAGCCCGCGGCAGCCGCGAGCCGCCGCCTGAGGATCTCGTTCACCTGCGCGGGGTTGGCCTTTCCCTGCGTGGCCTTCATCACCTGTCCCACGAGCGCGTTGAAGGCCTTCTCCTTGCCGGCGCGATAATCGTCCGCGAGCTTCGCGTTCTCGGCGATCACCTTCTCGACCGCCGCCTCGAGCGTGTCGGAATCGGAGATCTGCCGTAATCCCTTCGCCTCGACGATTTCGTCGACGTCGCCTTGCGCGCTGTCGCCACGCGCCACCTCCTTCAGCACGTCCTTCGCTACCTTGCCGGACAGCGTGCCGTCTTCGATCAGCTGGAGAATGCGCCCCACCTGCGCCGGGCCAATTGGAGAACGGCCGAATTCGAGTCCCGCCTCGTTCAGCAGCCCCGCAACCTCGCCATTCACCCAGTTCGCAGCCACCTTCACCTTCACGTTGTGCTTCATGACATTCGCGAAGAAGTCGGCCTTCTCCCGCGATTCGGTGAGGAGCGCCGCGTCATAGGCCGACACTCCCTGACGTTCGTACTCATGGCGCAGCTCGCCCGGCAACGCCGGCATCGCGCGCTTCAGCTCGTCGACCCATTGGGGCGTGATCTCGAGGGGCAGCAAATCCGGGTCGGGGAAGTAGCGGTAGTCGTGCGCGTCTTCCTTCGATCGCATCGGCCGCGTCTGGCCGCGATCCGGATCGAAGAGGCGCGTCTCCTGCGCAACCTTCCCGCCTTCCTCGATCACCTCCACCTGGCGGCGTACCTCGAAATCGATCGCCTTCTCGAGGAAGCGGAAGGAGTTGAGGTTCTTGATCTCGCAGCGCGTGCCGAGCGGCTCGCCCGCGCGGCGCACGGAGACGTTGGCGTCGCAGCGGAAGGATCCTTCCTGCATGTTCCCGTCGCAGATGCCGATCCATCGCACGAGCGAATGCAACGCCTTCGCGTACGCGACCGCTTCGGCGGCCGAGCGCATGTCGGGCTCGGAAACGATCTCCAGCAGCGGCGTGCCGGCGCGATTCAAGTCCACGCCGCTCATGCCGTGGAACTGCTCGTGCAGGAGCTTGCCCGCGTCCTCCTCGAGGTGCGCGCGGGTGAGTCGCACCGTTTTTTCGGCGCCGTCGACGACGATCGCGATGCTCCCCCCGGAAACCACCGGCTGCACGTACTGGCTCACCTGGTAGCCCTTCGGAAGGTCGGGATAGAAATAGTTCTTGCGCTCGAAGACGCTCGCGGGCGCGATCTTCCCGCCCACCGCAAGGCCGAAGCGGATCGCGCGCTCGACGGCGCCGCGGTTCAGCACGGGGAGCGTTCCCGGAAGCGCGAGGTCGACGGCCGAGGCCTGCGTGTTGGGGGGCGCGCCGAACGCGGTGGCTGCGCCCGAGAATATTTTCGACGCGGTGGTGAGCTGCGCGTGCGTCTCCAGGCCGATCACGACTTCCCAGGTCACGACCAATCCTTCGGGCCCTTCGCGTGCCAGTCGGTGACCTGCTGGTATGCGTGCGCCGCGCGAAGCATGAGCGCCTCGCTCCAGTAGTTCCCGATGAGCTGCAAGCCCACGGGGCGGCCCTTCGCGCCGAAGCCGCACGGCACCGACATGCCCGGAAGGCCCGCGAGGTTCACGGGGATCGTGTACAGGTCCCCGAGGTACATCTGAACGGGATCGGCCGCCTTCACGCCCAGGTCGAAGGCGACCGAAGGCGCCGCGGGCCCGGCGATCACGTCGCATTTCGCGAACGCCTCGGCGAAATCGCGCGCGATGAGGCGCCGGATCTTCTGCGCCTGCAGGTAGTACGCGTCGTAATAGCCGTGCGAGAGCACGTACGTGCCGACCATGATGCGGCGCTTCACCTCCGCGCCGAACCCTTGCGCGCGCGTCTTGCGGTACATGTCGGCCAGATCCGCGTAGCCCTGCGCGCGAAATCCGTAGCGCACCCCGTCGAAACGCGAGAGGTTCGACGACGCCTCCGCGGGCGCGAGCACGTAGTAGACCGGCACGGAAAGATGCTGGTTCGGGAGGGTCACCTCGACCGTCGTCGCGCCGAGCTTCACGAGCTCGTCGATCGCCGCACGGATCGGCGCCGCCACATCGGCCGCGAGGTCCTTGTTGAAGTACTCGCGCGGCAGCCCGATGCGAAGTCCCTTGACGCCGCCTTCGAGCATCGTCGAGTAGCGTTCGACGGGCCGGTCCACGCAGGTGGAGTCGCGCTCGTCGAAGCCGGCCATCACCTCGAGCATCAGCGCCAGGTCCTCGGCGGTCTTCGCCAGCGCGCCGCCCTGGTCCAGCGACGAGGCGAAGGCGACCATTCCGTAGCGGGAGACGCGCCCATACGTCGGGCGCAATCCGCAGACGCCGGTGAACGATGCGGGCTGCCGGATGGACCCGCCGGTATCGGTGCCCGTCGCCGCGGGCGCAAGGCGCGCGGCCACCGCCGTCGCGGAACCGCCCGAGCTGCCTCCGGGAACCGCAGCCGTGTCCCACGGGTTCTTCACGGGGCCGAAGTGCGAGTTCTCGTTGGACGATCCCATCGCGAACTCGTCCATGTTGGTCTTGCCCAGGATCACGGCGCCCGCGCGCTTGAACTGGCCGATCACGTGCGCGTCGTAGGGCGCCACGAAATTCTCGAGGATCTTCGAGCCACAGGTCGTTCGCCAGCCGTCGGCACAGAAGAGGTCCTTGTGTGCGATGGGGATTCCGGTGAGCGGCGCCGCGTCGCCTTTCGCGATGCGCGCATCGGCCGCCTTCGCCAATGCGAGCGTCTTCTCCTCGTCGACGGTGATGAAGGCGTTCAGGGACTTCGCCGAGGCGATCCGGTCGAGGTAGTAGCGCGCGACCTCGACCGCCGAGACCCTCTTCGCCCGGAGTTCGCCGGAAAGCTTCGCGAGTGTCGAGTTGTGCATGCGCTTACCGCCTACCGCCGACCGCACGCCGCCTCATTCGATGACTTTGGGTACGAGGTAGAGCCCGTCCTCGGTCGCCGGCGCGATCGCCTGGTGCTTTTCGCGCTGGTCGCGCTCGGTCACCTCGTCCTCCCGCAGCCTCTGCATCGCTTGCTGCGGGTGGGACATCGGCTCGACGCCGCGGGTATCGACCGCCTGCATGCGATCGACCATCGCGAGGATGCCGTTCAGCTCTTGCTGCAGTGCAGCAGCGTCGGTGGCGGACAGCTCCAGCCTCGCAAGCTCTGCGATTTTGGCGATCTGGTCGAGGGAAAGCATGGGAAGTGCTGCTATTATATTGCACCCCCCTCGCGGGACCACGGCGCCGTCCGAAACTCGTTACGGATCAAGATGTTCTCCTTCGTTTCCAAGTACTTCTCCACCGATCTCGCGATCGACCTCGGCACGGCCAACACACTGATATACGTCCGCGGAAAAGGCATCGTGCTCGACGAGCCTTCCGTGGTGGCGATCCGCCAGGAAGGCGGACCCAACGGCAAGAAAACAATCCAGGCGGTCGGACTCGCCGCGAAGCAGATGCTCGGACGCACGCCGGGAAACATCACGGCGATCCGCCCGATGAAGGACGGCGTCATCGCCGACTTCACGATCACCGAGCAGATGCTCAAGTACTTCATCAAGAAGATCCACGACAACCAGTGGTTCCGTCCGAGCCCGCGCATCGTGATCTGCGTGCCGTACGGCTCCACGCAGGTGGAGCGAGCCGATGGCCGCCGCGATCGGCGCGGACCTTCCCATCGCGGACGCGACCGGCTCGATGGTGGTGGACATCGGCGGCGGTACGACGGAAGTCGGCGTGATCTCGCTGGGCGGCATCGTCTACTCTGCCTCGGTACGCGTGGGCGGCGACAAGTTCGACGAGGCGATCATCAACTACATCCGCCGCAACTATGGAATGCTGATCGGCGAGTCCACGGCGGAGAACATCAAGAAGACCATCGGCTCCGCGTTTCCCGGCAGCGAGGTGCGCGAGATGGAGGTGAAGGGGCGCAACCTCGCCGAGGGCATCCCGCGCTCGTTCACGATCTCCTCCAACGAGATCCTCGAAGCGCTCACCGATCCGCTCAACAACATCGTGTCGGCCGTGAAGAGCGCGCTCGAGCAGACGCCGCCCGAGCTGGGCGCCGACATCGCCGAGAAGGGCATGGTCCTCACCGGCGGCGGCGCGCTGCTGCGCGAGCTCGACCGGCTGCTCATGGAAGAAACAGGGTTGCCCGTGATCGTGGCCGACGACCCATTGACTTGCGTTGTCCGCGGTTCCGGAAGGGCGCTTGAGGAAATGGACAAGCTGGGCAGCGTCTTCACGAATGACTGATCACCTGCGGGCCTTCCAGCCATAATCTCTCACGACTCGCCAGCTTTCTTCCACAGGGGACCGAGCCCCCTCGCCCGCCTCACCTTCTTCACGCTCGCCGCAGTAGCCCTGATGATCGCCGACCACCGCTTCCACGCGCTGGATACGGTTCGCATGTCGCTTTCGGTCCTCGCCCACCCGATCCAGCAGGTCGCCTCGACCCCGGGCGAAGCGATCTCGCGCATCGGCGAGTATTTCGCGAGCCAGGACCGGCTGCTGCGCGAGAACAACGAGCTGCGCACGCGCGTGCTCGAGCAGAGCGCGGCCGCGCAGGAATCGCGGCTGCTGAAAGCGGAGCAGGAGCATCTCCTGTCGATGGCGCGGGGCAAGAGCCGCTACGCGGATTCGGGGATCATCGCCGAGGTGCTCTACACCGCGCGCAATCCGTTCATGCGCAAGATCGTCATCGACAAGGGGCTCAACAACGCGGTCGCCCCGGGAATGCCCGTGATCGACGGCACCGGCGTGGTGGGCCAGGTCACCAGCGTCGGGTGGTTCTCGAGCGAGGTCACTCTGGTCACCGAGAAGGACCAGTCGGTGCCGGTGATGCTGGTGCGCAACGGGCTGCGCGCCGTCGCCGTGGGCTCGGGCAAGTACGGATCGATCGACATCCCATTCATGCCGATCGCGGCCGACATCCAGGCGGGCGACGTGTTCGTCACCTCGGGCATCGACGGCACGTATCCGCCGGGGCTGGTCGTGGCGAGCGTCACCGGCGTAGAGAAGAACGCGGCATACGTGTTCGCGAAGGTGCTCGCACGCCCCGCGGCCGGCGTTGAAAACCACCGCTACGTGATGGTGTTGCCGCTTCCGCCCCCCGGAGCCGCGCGCCCGGACACGAAGGGCGACGAGACCCCACGCAAGCCGGGCAAGGACCGCGGGCGCGGCCGGCGCTCGCAGTGAGCTGACGACATGCGCGCCGCCGACCTCACTCCCCTCGCGCGAGACGTGATGAAGATGCCGGCGAGCCTCGGGCTCGTCTTCTTCTCGTTCGTGGCGGCGTACCTGCTCATGCTGCTGCCGTGGTCGGGGACGTGGCTCGCCGCGCGGCCGGATTTCCTCCTCCTGGTGCTTCTCTTCTGGGCGCTGCACCAGCCGAATTCCATCGGGCAGGGCGTCGCGTTCCTCGCGGGGCTGCTCATGGACGTGAGCGACTCGATGCTGCTCGGCCAGCACGCGCTCGCATACGTGATCGCGGTGTTCGGCGCGCAAATCTTCCGCGTGCGCATCCTCACCTTCCACATTCCGGAGCAGACGCTGCACGTTCTCGGAATCACGCTGGTCGCGACCTGCGTGATGCTCACACTGAACCTGCTCCTGGGCGCCGAATTCCCCGGCTTCGCCTACTTCGCCTCGCCCGTGATCACCGCGATGCTGTGGGGTCCGGTGAACTGGATCCTCTATCTTCCGGCGGTGCGCCGGCGCCGCGGGAATGCGACGTCATGATCGTGGGCCACGCCCTTCGCGACCGGCAGCGCGAGCTCATCGTCTTCCGCAACCGGCTCATGCTGTCGGGCCTCGTCATCGTGCTCGCGTTCGTGGTCCTGCTCGCGCGCTTCGGCTGGCTGCAGGTCGTGCAAAGCGGCTACTACCACGCGCTCGCGGAGCAGAACCGCATCTCCGTGGTCCCGGTGGTGCCCAACCGCGGCATCATCCTCGATCGCAACGGCACGGTGCTCGCGGCCAACTACTCGGCCTACACGCTCGAGGTCACGCCGAGCCGGGTGGGCAACATGGAGCTGGCCATCGACGAGCTCGCCGCCGTGATCGACGTGAGCGCGCGCGACCGGCGCCGCTTCAAGAAGCTGCAGGAGGAGAGCAAGAACTTCGAGAGCCTGCCGATCCGCACGCGGCTCACCGAGGAGGAGGTGGCGCGCTTCGCCGTCAACCGCTTCCGCTTCCCGGGCTTCGAGATCAAGGCGCGGCCCTTCCGTTCGTACCCGCAGGGGGAAGTCGCCTCGCACGCCATCGGCTACATCGGCCGCATCAACGAGGCCGACGTGAAGCGCATCGATGCCGCGGGGTTGACCGCCAACTACAAGGGCACGGACCACATCGGCAAGCTCGGCATCGAGGGCGCTTACGAGAAGGAGCTGCACGGGGTCACCGGCTCCGAGCAGGTGGAGATCGACGCGGGAGGACGCGCGATCCGCGCGCTGTCGCGAAGCGAGCCGGCCTCGGGCAACAACCTCGTCGTGACGCTGGACCTCGAGCTGCAGAAGATCGCGGAGGAGGCGTTCCAGGACTATCGCGGCGCGCTGGTGGCCATCGACCCGAAGACGGGCGACATCCTGGCACTTGTGTCGAAGCCCGGGTTCGATCCCAACCTCTTCGTGGACGGCATCGATCCGCAGAACTGGGACGCGCTCAACCTTTCGCCCGACAAGCCGCTCAACAACCGCGCGCTGCGCGGCCAGTACCCGCCGGGCTCGACCATCAAGCCGTTCATGGCGCTCGCCGGCCTCGAGTACAAGAAGCGCACGCCGGAGTACGCGATCTCCGATCCGGGCTTCTTCTCGCTGCCGGGCGTGCCGCACCGCTACCGCGATCACAAGAAGGACGGGCACGGCTACGTGAACATGCACAAGGCGATCGTGGTCTCGTGCGACACGTACTTCTACGGCCTCGCGACGGAGCTCGGCATCGACTCGATCAATCGCTACCTCACGCAGTTCGGTTTCGGGCAGCCCACGGGCATCGACATCGAGGGCGAGACGCCGGCGCCCACGCCCTCCCCGGAGTGGAAGCAGCTGCGGTTCAAGCAGAAGTGGTACGCGGGAGACACCGTGAGCATCGGCATCGGCCAGGGTTACCTGCTCGCGACGCCGCTGCAGCTCGCCGCCGCGGTGGCCACGCTCGCCAACAACGGCCGGGTCGTGCATCCGCGGCTGCTGAAGGCCGTGCAGAACGCGCGCACGCAGGAAACGCGGCAGATCGCGCCGAAGGAAGGCGAGCTGATCGCCATCAAGCCCGAGCATCTGGCGCTCATCAAGGCCGCGATGGTGGACGTGACCAAGCCCGGCGGCACGGCCGTGCGCGCGGGCCAGGGTGCGCCCTATACCGTCGCCGCCAAGACCGGCACCGCGCAGGTGATCGGCATGAAGCAGAACGAGACCTACAACGAGAAGCGCGTGAAGGAAGAGCACCGCGACCACGCGGTGTTCATCGCCTTCGCCCCCGCGGAGGATCCGAAGATCGCGATGGCGATCCTGGTCGAGAACGGCGGCCACGGCGGCTCGACCGCGGCGCCCATCGCGCGCGAGGTGCTCGACTACGCGCTGCTGCACAAGAAACCGCAGGCGAAGCAGCCGCTGGGCGGCGAGGAACAGAGTGATTAGCCGGCTCTTCGACGCGTTGTCGCGGCGCATCGACGGGCCGCTCATGGCCGCGCTGGCACTCACCATCGCGCTCGGCCTCACGGTCGTCTATTCCGCCTCCGGCGGCTCCTCGGTGGATCGCGCCGTCGCCCAGGCGCGAAACCTGGCCCTCGCCCTGATGGCGCTCTGGATCTTCGCCCACATCCATCCGCAGATGCTCATGCGCCTGGCGTTGCCGGCCTACGTCGCGGGCCTCGCCCTTCTCGTCGGCGTGGCGCTCTTCGGCGACGTTCGCAACGGGGCGCGCCGCTGGCTGAACATCGGCGTCACGACGATCCAGCCCTCGGAGGTCATGAAGATCGCCGTGCCGCTCGTGCTCGCCTGGTATTTCCACCGGCGCGAGGAGGGCACGCGATTGCGCGATTTCGTCATCGCCGCGATCGTGCTCGCGATTCCCGTGGGACTCATCGTGCGCCAGCCCGACCTGGGCACGGCGCTGCTCATCTTCGCCTCCGGCTTCTTCGTGATCTTCCTCGCGGGCCTGTCGTGGAAGGTGATCATCTCGCTCGCGGTGACGGCGGGCGTGACCGTGCCGTTCCTGTGGCCGATGCTCCACGACTACCAGAGGAAGAGGATCCTCACGCTGATCGACCCGATGGAGGATCCGCTCGGCGCCGGCTACCACATCATCCAGTCCACCATCGCCATCGGATCGGGCGGCATCCTGGGAAAGGGATGGCTCAACGGTACCCAGGCGCAGCTCGACTTCGTGCCGGAGCGCTCGACCGATTTCATCCTCGCGGTGTTCGGCGAGGAGTTCGGCCTGGTGGGCAACGTGGTCCTCATCGTGCTGTACCTGCTCATCATCGCGCGCGGGCTCATGATCGCCGCCAACGCGTCCACCGTGTTCGCGCGGCTCACCGCGGGCGCGATCACGCTCACGTTCTTCACCTACGCCTTCGTGAACATGGGCATGGTGAGCGGCATCCTTCCCGTGGTCGGCGTGCCCCTGCCGATGATCAGCTACGGCGGAACGGCGCTGCTGTCGATCCTGGTCGGGTTCGGGATCCTCATGAGCATCTCGACGCACAAGCAGCTGGTGTCGAGTTGACGATCCGCTGGGCAGGAGGCGGCGGGGGCGCGGCGGTTGTATTGCTATGCATGCTGCTCGCGGCGTGTGGCGGCGCTCCGAAGAAAACCGAGGGCGGCGCGGGGAAGTACTACCTCGATGACGGGCCGCCGGCATCCGTGCCCGACAACCTGGACAGCGTTGCGGACGCGGTGCCGAAGGAGGAGCCGTTCCACAAGTTCGCGAACCGGCCCTACACGGTGATGGGGCGCACGTACGTTCCGGTCGTCAACAAGGAACGAACGGTGCAGCGCGGAATCGCATCGTGGTACGGGAAGAAGTTCCATGGGCAACGCACGTCCTCCGGCGAGATCTACGACATGTTCGCGATGACGGCGGCGCACCCGACTTTCCCGATCCCGAGCTACGCGCGCGTGACGAACGTGAAGAATGGAAGGTCGGTGGTAGTGCGCATCAACGACCGGGGTCCCTTCCTCTCCGATCGCATCATCGACCTGTCCTACGCCGCGGCGGTGCGGATCGGGATCGCCAACGCCGGCAGCGGACTGGTCGAGGTCGAGCGCGTTTACGAAGCGGCTCCGGCGAGCCCGATGGTCGATCGCACGCCACCGCCCACGCCCGCCCTCGTCGAGACGGCGGTGGTGACGGCGGAGCCGAGCGGCCTCTGGCTGCAACTGGGCGCCTTCTCCAGCCGCGAGAGCGCGGACGGCTTCCGCGACCGGATGGTGCGCGAGCTCCAGTGGAACAACGAGCCGCTCCAGGTCTTCTCGCGCGATGGGCTGCATCGCGTGCGCATGGGGCCGTACCGCAACCGCGACGAGGCGAGCGCCATCGCCGACAAGGTCCGCGAATCCCTCGGCTACGTGCCGGCGATGATCGGCAAATGAAGCTCTGGTTCGCGGTCCTTGCGGCCTTCCTGGCGCTGCAGTGCGCCGCACAGCCCATCACGCCGCCGCCCATCGCGGCGCGCGCCTTCATCGTGGTCGATCTCCTCTCCGGCCAGACGCTCGCGGCCGCGAGCGAGAACGACCGCTTCGAGCCGGCGTCGCTCACCAAGCTCATGACGGCTTACGTCGTCTTCTCCGCGATGCGCGAGGGCAAGGTCGACGCGGCCACGACGGTGAAGCCCAGCGCCGAGGCCGCGAAAGCCGAGGGCGCGCGCATGTTCCTCGTCGCCGGAAACCCCGTGACCGTGGGCGAGCTGCTGAACGGCATGATCGTGGATTCGGGCAACGACGCCGCAGTAGCTCTCGCCGAAGCGATCGGCGGGAGCGAGGCGGCGTTCGTCGAGGGCATGAACCGGCAGGCGCAGCGCCTGGGCCTTGCCAACACGCATTTCAGCAACGCTTCGGGCAGGCCCGCGCCCGACCACCGCTCCTCCGCGCGCGACCTCGCGACAATCGCCTCGGCCGTCATCCGCGACTTCCCCGAGCAATATCCGCTCTACGCCCAAAAGGAATTCACCTACAACCGCATCACGCAATCGAACCGCAACCGGCTGCTGTGGAGCGACCCGACCGTGGACGGCATGAAGACGGGATTCACCGAGGCGGCGGGCTATTGCCTCGTGGCGAGCGCCCGGCGCGGCGAACGGCGCCTGGTCGCCGTGGTGCTGGGCGCGCAATCGGAGATGCTGCGCACGACCGAGAGCCAGAAGCTCCTCAATTTCGGTTTCCAGGCCTACGAGACGCGGCGCCTGTACCGCAAAGGCGAGGCGGTGGCGAGGCCCGCGGTCTTCAAGGGCACGAAGGACGTCGTGGCGCTCGGGTTCGACCACGACATCTGGCTCACGATGCCGCGCAGCAAGTTCGAGGGGATCGCCGCGACGCTCGAGACGCGCCAGCCCTTCGTCGCGCCTTTGGCGACGGGCCAAAAAGCAGGGATAATGAGGCTCACGCGCGCCAACACCCCGGTGGCTGAAATTCCGGTGGTCACGCTCGAGGAAGTCCCCGTCGCGGGCTTCCTGTCCCGCGGCTGGGATACGCTGCGCCTCCTCTTCAAGTAGGACCATGAACGCTCCCATCGCCCATTTCAACGGCAAGCTCCTGCCCATCGACCAGATCTCGATCTCGCCGCTCGACCGCGGTTTCATCTTCGGCGACGGGGTCTACGAGGTCATTCCCGTGTACGGCGGCGTGCCGCTTCGCGCGCGCGAGCACTTCGAGCGCCTGCAGCGATCGATGGACGAGATCCAGCTCACGAACCCGCACACGGTCGACGAGTGGATGAAGCTCACGCAAGAGCTGCTCGGCCACCATCCGGGCGACCAGGCGGTCTACATCCAGGTGACGAGGGGCGCGCCGCAGAAGCGCGACCACGTGATCCCCAAGGGACTGCAGCCCACGGTCTTCATGATGAGCAATCCCATGACGACACCGTCGCGCGAAGCGGTGGAGAACGGCGTCGCGTGCGTGACCTCCCGCGATTTTCGCTGGGAAAAGTGCCACGTGAAGTCCACGTCGCTCCTGGGCAACGTGCTCGCGCGGCAGATCTCTGCCGAGGTGGGCGCGACCGAGACGATCCTCTTTCGCGACGGCCACCTCACCGAGGCCTCGTCCTCGAACGTGTTCGTGGTGAAGAACGGCGTGGTCGCCGCCCCGCCGCGCGACAACCTGATCCTCATGGGCATCACCTACGACCTCGTGATGCAGCTCGCTCGCGAAGGCGCGGTGAAGCTCGAGACGCGGCCGATCACGCAAGGCCAGGTGCGCTCGGCCGACGAGATCTGGCTTTCGTCCTCGACCAAGGAAGTGCTGGCGGTGAGCACCCTGGACGGCAAGCCCGTGGGCTCCGGCAAGCCCGGCCCGATCTTCAGGCGCATGCACCAGCTCTACCAGGAGCACAAGGCGAAGGCCGCGAAGGCGAAAGTCGCCGCCTGATTCGACCCTTGGAACCGGGCGCGCCGGACAACCCCTCGCTCCTCACCTTCCCCTGCATCTTCCCGCTGAAGGTGATGGGACGGCGCGAGGACGGCTTCGCGCAGGTCATCTGCGAGATCGTGCAGCACCACGCGACGGATTTCCATCCGCGCACCCTCGAGATGCGGCCTTCGAAGAACGGCCGCTACATCTCGCTCACCGTCACCATCAACGCGACCTCGAAGGACCAGCTCGACGCGCTCTATACGGAGCTGTCCAGGCACCCGATGGTCATCATGGTGTTGTGAAGCTGCGCAACCTGGGGCGGGTCGCCTACGAGCCGACATGGCGCGCGATGCAGGCGTTCAATGCCGCGCGCGACGAATCCACCGAGGATCAGCTCTGGCTCGCCGAGCATCCGCCGGTTTTCACGCTCGGCCTGGCGGGACGGCGCGAGCACGTGCTCGATCCCGGCGCGATTCCCGTCGTCGCGACCGATCGCGGCGGCCAGGTCACCTACCACGGTCCCGGTCAGGCGCTGGCCTACACGATGCTCGACCTGCGGCGCCTGAAGATCGGCGCGAGGGAGCTGGTGAGGCGCATCGAGCAAGCGGTGATCGAAACGCTCGCCGGTTACGGAATCGAGGGCGTGCGCCGTAAGGGAATGCCGGGCGTTTACGTGCGCGACGCCAAGATCGCCGCGATCGGGCTTCGCATCGCGCGTGGTTCGGCCTATCACGGCGTGGCGCTGAATTCGGACCTGGACCTCGCGCCCTTCTCGCGCATCGACCCCTGCGGCTACCCGGGCCTGCCGTCGACCCGGCTTCGCGACGAGGGCGTGTTTGATAGAATTTCGAATGTGCACGCGAGGCTTGCGGCCTCGCTCGTGAAATGCCTGACACCCCCCTGAAAATCCAGCAGAAGCGCGCTTTAAAGACTGCCCGCATTCCCATCAAGGTCGTGCAGGGCGAACCGCTGCGCAAGCCCGAGTGGATCCGGGTGCGCGCGGGCGGCGGCGAGCGCTTCAACGAGATCAAGCGCGCGCTTCGGGAGGCGAAACTGCACACGGTGTGCGAGGAAGCCTCCTGCCCGAACATCGGCGAGTGCTTCGGCCACGGCACGGCCACGTTCATGATCATGGGGGACCTGTGCACGCGCCGCTGCCCGTTCTGCGACGTGGCGCACGGCCGGCCGCAACCCCTGGACACGGACGAGCCGCGCCACCTCGGCGAGACCATCGCGGCGATGAAGCTCTCGTACGTCGTGATCACGAGCGTGGATCGCGACGACCTGCGCGACGGGGGCGCGGGCCATTTCGTCGATTGCATCCGCGCCGTGCGCAGCCTTTCGCCCGCCACGAAGATCGAGATCCTCACGCCGGACTTCCGCGGGCGCCTCGACCGGGCCCTCGAGATCCTCGAGGCCGGGCCGCCCGACGTGATGAACCACAATCTCGAGACGGTGCCTCGCCTCTACCTGCAGGCGCGCCCCGGTTCCGACTACGCGCATTCGATGAAGCTGCTCAAGGACTTCAAGGCACGCCATCCCCACATTCCCACCAAGTCCGGGCTCATGGTGGGACTGGGCGAGACCAACGATGAGATCCTCGGCGTGATGCGCGACTTACGCGCGCACGACGTGGACATGCTCACCATCGGGCAGTACCTGCAACCGTCGAAATCGCACCTACCCGTGCTGCGCTACGCGCACCCGGACGAGTTCGCCATGTTCCAGGAAGCCGCGAAGGCCATGGGATTCGCAAACGCCGCGTGCGGACCGATGGTGCGTTCGTCGTACCACGCCGATCGCCAGGCGAAGGAAGCCGGCGCAGCGTAAGGAGCCGGCCGCTAGATGAGCTTGCGCGCCGCGAGCTCGTCCTTGAGATAGGCGTAGTAGATCGGCGCGGCGACCAGGCCCGCGATCCCGAAGGCCGATTCCATCAGCAGCATCGCGAGCAGGATCTCCCACGCCTTCGCCCGGATGCGCTCGCCGACGATGCGCGCGTTGAGGAAGTACTCGAGCTTGTGGATCACGATCAGGAACGCAAGCGAGCCGAGCGCCGCCGACCCCGACTGGGACAGGCTCACGACCACGATCACCGTATTCGAGATGAGGTTGCCCACGACGGGCAGCAGTCCCACGAGGAACGTGATCGCGACCAGCGTCTTCGCATAGGGAAGGTGCACTCCGGCGAACGGGAGGACGGCGAGCAGGTAGATCGCCGTGAAGAACGTGTTCAGCGCCGAGATGCGCACCTGCGCGAACACCACGTTGCGGAACGCGTCGCCCAGCCGGCGCGCGCGCTCGGCGAGAGCCGAGGCAAGCGGCCCGCGCGCGACGGCGTGCGACGCCTCGTTGAGCGAGACCATCGCCCCGATCACCATGCCGATCAGCACATGCACGAGGACGCGCCCGATGTCGCCGCCCACGAGCCGAAGCTCCGCCGCATGCTCGCGAAGCCACGTGATCGCCGTGGCCTTCATCGTTTCCGCATCGCCGGGAACGTAGTCGAGGATCCACGCCGGCAGCCGGTTGCGCGAATCCTCGACGATCTCCGCGAGCTTGATGAGCAGCCGCGGCAGGCTTCCCGCGTCGCCGCGGACGAATTCGACGATGCCGAACATCATCGCGACCAGCAGGCCGACGATGAGCGTGGCGAGCAACCCCACCGCCGCGACCTTGCCGCCGGTGCGGGCCGTGATGCGCTCGGCGATCACGTGCACGAGCTCGTAGACCAGCAGGCCGGCGAGCAACGCCGGGAGCAGGTGCAGGTAGATCGTGAGGAAAAGGAGGGTGCCCGCCGTCACCCAGGCCGCGATGTCGAAGCGCAACTCCGCCGAGCGCGATTGCGTCATGCGTTGCGACCCATTACCTCTACGGGATAATATGAATACGGGGGCGCGGTCATCGTTTTCATACTTTCATAACCATTATGGACCGATTCAAGGAGCTCACGACCTTCGTCGAGGTGGCGCAACGCGGAAG
>WNFL01336695.1_pt1 | contig 24940 bp, 24 predicted proteins | sample 5400361 | NCBI WGS metagenome assembly WNFL01 (sample SAMN13153351, study PRJNA577476) | soil metagenome | isolation source: 40 cm soil on Douglas fir-dominated hillslope | place: USA:California | collected 2013-09-17
AAGGAGAGCGCCAGGAAGCCGGCCGCGTTGATCAGGGTGGCGAACACGATCGCGCGGCCGGAGACCCGCAGGGCGTGCCCGAGCGCCTCCGCGAGAGGCGCTCCGTCGCGCTCGTGCAGGTGGTGGAAGAAGTGGATCTGGTCGTTCTCCGTCGTGCCGAGGACCGTGGTGGCGATGAGGATCGTCGCCAGGTTCAGCGACCCGCCGAGCAGCCGGATCCCCAGGAAGGTGGCGAGGATGGCAAACACCGAAGGGATCATCGCCAGGAGGCGCGCCGACGGGCTGCGGAAGACGTAGAGGAACACGACGAAGATGAGCGCGGCCGTGAGCACGAAACTCTGCGCCAGTGTAGGGACCAGCGTGTCGCCCACCTTGGCGTGCAGAAGGGACTGGCCCACCACGCGCATCTGCGCTCCGGCGAGCGGCCCGGCCTTCAGCGCCTCCCAGGCGCGCCCGATGCTCCCCGACAGCGCGGCATAGCCCGCCGCGTCGCCCTGCCGGAACAGCACCGTGATCTGGAGGTCGCGCAGCCCGTTCACGTCCACGTAGCCACGCAGGCCGGACTCCGTGAGCAGCAGCTGCTCGAGGTCGGCGGTGGCGCGGGCGAACTGCGCCGGATCGTCCGGGAGACGCTCGTCCTGTCCGGCGAAGTAGCGCCGCAGTCTGAGGAAGGTGGTCGGCCCGACGGCGGCGATGACGACGGGCGCGGATTCGATCTCTGCCTGGAACCGGTCGACGGCGCGCAGCACCTCGGGATCCGTCGCTGCCGGCCGCGGCAGATGGATCCAGACGTGCGCGACGTTGAGGTCGGCGACGTGCTCGCGGAACCAGACGAGGTCGTGCCGGAGCGGAAGCGAGGCATCCATGTACGTGAGCGTGTCGACGCCGACGGACATGGGGCGCAGCCCGCCGGGGATGCCGAAGAGAGCGGCGGCGCCCGCGATGCAGAGCAGGAGCACGGCGGCCACGAGCTTGCGGCGGTACCGGAAGGTGAAGGCGGGCACTCCGGCCACCACGCGCTGGTAGATCCCGGTCCGCGCGGCGCCGGGGGGCCTGGTCGGGGTGCGGAGCATGAGCTGCAGGGCCGGGAAGAGGGTGAACGCCACCACCCAGGAGATGGCGAGGCCGAGCGCGGTCCAGATCCCCATCTCGCGGATCGGTCGCACCCTGGAGATGGAGAGGGCCGCGAACCCGAGCACCGCGGCGAACGTCGATGCGGTCACCGGCAGGAGCTTGTTGCGAAGCGCGGCGAGGTGGTGCTCGCGCAGCGGAACGTCAGCGGGGCGGTCGACGAACCGCGAATGGAGATAGGTCAGGCTCGCGAGCGTCGTCACCAGCACGGTGAGCGGCACCAGCACCGAGACGATGGTGAAGGTGAAGCCGAGCATCCCGCCCGCTGCCACGCCCAGTGCCACCGCCGATCCCAGGGACAGCATGAAAGCGAGGAGCGTGCGCACCGACCGGTAGAGCAGGAGCGCGACAACGACCACCAGCGCGCCGAAGAAGGGGAAGTACCGGGCCGATGCCGCGCCCGACTGGTGCTCGAGCCACGAGTCGACGTAGGGCGTTCCCACCCTGCGGACCTCTCCCGCTCCTGAGCGCGCGAGGGCGGCGTCGATGCCGGCGAGCGCGGCGTCTCGCTCCTTGGGGCCGTGCACGTCCAGGGTCGCGACGACCGCGAGGAAGCGGTCGCCGAGAAGGCCTTGCTTGCGGAAGAACTGCGTGCCGGTCGCCAACCGGCGCAATTCTTCCGGCCCGGCCCCGGGGCGCGCTCGCCGGACGGCATCGAGCACCGAGAAGGCCCCCACCCGAGGCACCGCGCGAAGCTCCCGCTCGGCGGCCTCCACGCGCAGAAGGCTGGCGGGCGCCCAAGGGTCGTCCGACTCGAAGAAGAGGAGCACCGACGGAGAATCGGGAAAGATGCGCTCGAAGGCGCGGGTCGCGGCGAAGTCGGGATCGCTCGGCACGATGAGCCGGTCGAGCCCCCCCTCGGACGGGATGCGCGCGGCGCGGACCGCCGCCAGGGGAACGAGCAGCGCGTAGGCCAGCAGGATGGGAATGCGCCAGGAGACGATGCGCGACAGCATCCGGCCCGGGAGATCGTTCACCGCTGGAACCCTACCGCGGCTTCGCGTAGAGAGGCGCGAATGATCGCGCTTGCTGCGGTGACGTTGGTGGTGTGCGCGCCTGGATTTCCGGGCAGCTCGGCGGAAGCGCGGCCGGGGATGGACGCTCTCGCCAAGGCCCTGGCAGGGGCCGGGCACTTGCCGGCTGGTTCGCTGTCCGCGGTGTACGAGGAAACCGGGGCGGGCGGCCTGCGCCGCTTGGCGCAAAAGGACGCGGCCCTGCTCCTGGCCCCGCTGCCGTTCTTCCTCGACCATGAGAAGGAGCTGCGGCTGGTCGCGCGCCTGTCGGCCGTGCCGCGCGACGGCGAAGCGCTGGAGCGCTGGACGCTGGTGACCGGCAAGGACCATCCCGCCTCGCTCGAGGGCTACACGGTGCAGTCGAGCGCGGGCTACTCGAAGCGCTTCGTGCACGCGGCCGCGCCCGGGCTGCCGAAGCAGGTGGACATCCGGCCAGGCAGCGCGGTGCTCTCCGCCCTGCGGCGAGCCGCGGACGGTGAGAAGGTCGCGGTGTTGCTGGACGGCGCACAGGCCGCGGCGCTCGGGAAGCTCCCGTTCGCGTCTTCGCTCGCGGTGGTCGCGACCTCTTCCCCGATGCCCGTGGCGATAGTGGCGACGGTGGCGAAGCGGATGGACGAGGGCCGCTGGAAGACGCTCGAGCCCGCGTTCAGGCGGCTGGCCGACGATCCCGCGGCTCGCGAGGCGCTGGAGGGCGTCCGCATGGCGGGGTTCGTGCCGCTGGATCGCAACGCACTGGACGCTGCGCGGGCGGCCTGGAGCCGCGCGCAGTGAAGCGCGCCGCCCTTCTGCTCTGCGCCGCTTGCGCGAGCGCGCTGCACAAGCCGCCGCCGATCGAATCGATCGCCCCCGCCCCGCGCAGTGGAGCCGACCAGCTCCTCGCCGAGGCCGAGGCGGCCTGGGCGCGACGGGCGGAGCCGGCACGGGCCGCCGCTGCCGAGGACCTCTATCTGGAGGCGGCGCGCGCCGACCCGCGCCGGCCCGAGTCGTTCGCCGGCGCCATCCGCGCCAAGGCGTTCCGGCTCGGGCGCGAAAAGGACGGCGGCGAGCGCCTGCGCCTCGCGCAGACTGCGGTGGAGGTCGGCCAGCTCTGCGAGGAGAACGTGCCCGGGGCGGCCCTCTGCGATTACTGGCTCGCCGCCGCTCTGGGTCTGCAGGCGAGGGAGCGGAGCGCCACGGCCAAGGACGCGCTGCCGCGCATGACCGATCTGCTGCGCCGCGCCGCCCGCACCGATCCGTCGATCGACCATGGTGGCCCGCACCGCCTGCTCGCGACGGTCCTTCTCCGCGCTCCGACCTGGCCGCTGGGTCCTGGCGATCCCGAGGGCGCGCTGCCGGAAGCGCAGGCGGCGGTTCGCATCGCCCCGGACTTCCCGCCCAACCAACTCGTGCTCGGCGAGGCCTTGCGGAAGAACGATCGCGCCGCCGAGGCGCGCAGCGCCTATTCGAAGGCCCGTCGCTTGGCGATGGACGCAGCGGCGCGGGGGGACCCGGAAGCCGCCGGATGGGCCGACGAGGCCAAGGTCGCCTTGGACGAGATGGCCATCGGCCGCCAGGCGAGCACCGCCACGGTCACCGCGGCGTAGCCGATGCCGAGCAGCACGTCGATCACGTAATGGTGCTGCAGGTAGACCGCGCTCAGGCACATGAGGAGGAAGAAGGAGACCGCCGGCCATCGCAACCAGCGCAGCTCCCGCGCGCGGAAGACCATCCATACCGCGATCAGGGGATAGGCGACGTGGAGGGAGGGAAACGCGCCGTACACGTCCACTCCGCGTCCGTACATCGCGTCGAAGAAATGGGTTCCGAGCAACTGATCGAACCGGCTGGCGGCAGCCGGGACGGGGTGGATGTCCATGAGGGCCGGCCCCAGCCCGTACTGGCTCACGTACCACGGGGGCGCGACGGGGTAGACGAAGTAGGTGGCGAAGCCGAGCAGGTTGACGACCAGGAAGCAGAGCGCGAACGTGCGCAGCGCGTCGAAGCGGCGCCGGAAGAAGAGCACGAGCGCAACCGCGAGGTACTCGCCGACGTAGACGAGGTAGGCGAACCCACAGGCCAGGTCGAGGGCCACGTTGTGGCGCGCGTCCAGCCACTCACGTGGACGCGGCCCTCGATTGCCGACCAGTAGACATAGCGCATCGAGTCGAAGATCGCGCCGGTCGCCATGAACGGGAAGAACCCTGCCAGGAAGAGCCGCGTCTTCTCGTTGTAGAGGTCGAGCAGCCCGAGGAGCCCGATGACGACGTGGTCGGACCGGAGCCCTCCGAGGGCGGCGATCACCGTGATGTAGGTCAGCCCGACGAGCGGCGGCAGGATGCGCCGCTTCATGGTCCGCGACGGAAGCAGCCATTCGCGGGCGAGCACGGGCAATGAAGGCCGGGCAGGGGGCGGCAACTCGGCGAGCAAACGCACGCAGGTGCGATGCAGGACCCGCGCGCGCGGTGCAAAAGAACATGCAAATGCAAGTGGAGTTGCAATCTGTCTTCGCGGGCCATACAGGCGGCGGGATGCCGACCGCGGGCGAGGCCGGATGAGTCGCCTGTGGTTGGCCGCGCCAATCGCCTGCCTGCTTTCCGGACCGCTCGCCGCGGCGGCGGAATCCCCGAGCCCCTCCGGCGAGGGCTGCCCCACCGGGCTCGTAACGCGGGTCGTCCCGCTGCCGGTGTACGCGACCCTTCCCAACGAGGGGGATACTTTTGGTTTCATGCCGGTCTTCTTGCGGGTGTGCGACGCGAACCGGAGGACCGAGTCCATCATCGCACCGAGCGTCACCTGGAACGACGTGATCCACGCGACGGGGACGTTCCGCTGGTTCCACTATCCTACGGACGACCGGACGCTCACCTTGGTGGCCTCGGTGAGCACCCGCATCAACTCGGGCATGCTCCTCCTCTGGCGGGACCTCCCTCTCGCGAAGGGCGCATCCACCACCGAGATCGAGCTGCGCTGGCAGCGCAGCGTCTTCTACCGCTTCTTCGGCCTGGGTCCGGACACCCCGGCGGTTGCCGAGAGCAGCTACACGCGAGTCCGCGGCCACGCCGCCGCACGCCGCGGCGTGAACCTCGGCCGCAACTGGAACGTGGGAGTCACCGTCCTATTCGACCGCGACCTGGTCCAGGACCTGGGCGTGCCGGGGCTGCCGCTCAGCCGCCGCGAATTTCCCGACGCGCCGGGGATGGCCGGCTCCACCCGGCTCGGGCAGACGATCGATGCCCGCTTCGATACCCGTGAGCGCGGCGAGACCTCCGAGCGCGGATTCTTCACCGAGCTCGCCGCCGGCCCTGTCGAGGGGTTGGCGGGCTCGCCCTCGTACCTGACGGCCCACGCCCAGGTCCGGGTCCTCCAGCCGGAGACGGACTGGATTTCAGCAGCGGCGCGATTGGATTGGCGGATCCTCAGCTCGCCGCGCGCTCCCTTCTATGCGCAGAGCTCGCTCGGAGGCGCGTATTACCTGCGCGGGTTCACCGAGGATCGGTTCATCGACCAGAACGCCTGGACGTTCGAGTTGGAGGAGAGGACCCGCCTGTTCCAGACCCACATCTACGGGGTCACCGCGGATTGGCGGATCGATCCCTTCATCGCCGTGGGCCAGGTGTACCGCACGCTGAAAGAGGCGTTCTCGCATCCGCGCGTAGCCGCAGGCATGGGATTTCGTGCCTGGGTACGGCCCAACGTCGTCGGACGCATCGACGTCGCCAACGGCGGCGAGGGGTGGAAGGTGTACGTCGAGATCGGCTACCCCTACTGATTGGCGGCGACTCCGCACGCCGGATCGGCCTGCAGCGCGCCGATTTCCGCCAGCTCCTCGGGGCGAAGCGGCGCGTCCAGCATCCGCACGAACCATTCGGCTGACTCGGGCTTGCCCAAGGGCTGCCTGCGGCGCACCTCGGGCAGGTCGGGCAACAGCTCGGCGAACTGGCGCCTGAGGGCCTCGTCGTCCTGCGCGATCTCGGCCGTGCGGCTGAGGAGCGCCATGGTCTGCGCGCGGCGGCTCTCGCGCGGGCCGTCGAGCTGCCCGAGCGAATCGGCGCCGAGCATGAGCGACCAGGCGCAAAAGGTGCGGTAGCCGCGCTCGCTGCGCGGCAGCGAGGTGAGGTAGGACAGCGCGCCTTGTGCGTCGGTGCGCAGACTGGCGAGCAGCTCCCGGCGGTGGGGCACCAGGAACCGGCCAGCCGCTTCGTCCTCGGCCTGGTCCTTGAGGATGTTCACCTTCTGCAGGAAGAGGCCGAATCGATAGGCGAAGAGCATCCGGGGAGGCGCGCCGCCGCCCAACGCCCAGAGCTGCGTGAGCAGCTCGCCCACCAGGCCCGCGACGATCGAGCAGTACCGGCACACGTCCTCGAGGTCGAGCAGCCGCAGGGGAACCGGCCGCCGTGCATAGGCCGCCATCCCTTGCGCCATGCGCCCGATGCCGCCGAACACCACCTGGCGCGCGGCGGCAGGCAGCTCGTGGGCGTCCTCGAGGAAGACCTCCGTGTCGGCCAGCAGGGCCCGCTCGCCTTCGCTCAAGCCGGCGGGAAAGTTGGAGCGGAACGCATCGACCTGCGCGCGGGTGGGACGCTCCTGCAGGAACTGCCGGAACGAGTTGAACTGGCGCTGCTGCAGGAGCCGGTCGGAGAAGGGCGCGTCCTCCACGGTATCCAGCACCCTGAGCAACAGGTAGGACAGCGCGACGCGCTCGCGAAACGGCGCGTCGAGCCGCGGGATGCAAAGCGCGAAGGTGCGGCTCACCGCATCGAGATGGCGCTGGTAGAAATCCGGCGGTCGCATGCAGTACCTCTCTGACTCGGAGAAAGGCGCCCGGAGCCGCGAAGTGCGGCCCGGTAACGCCCCAGGGCGAGCAGCGGAAAGCAATTGCGGTACAGGTGGTAACGGATCATGAAACCGGCGGACAGCTCGCGGCCCTCGGTGATGCGCGCTCCATGCTCTTCACCGATCCCGTAGCCCGGGAACCCGCACCCGGTGAACGACTCCTCGTCCCAGGCGCCGTCGGTCCGCTGGCGCTCGAGCAGCCAGCGCGCGCCGCGGTGCGCGCTCTGCGAGTCCGCGCGTCCGGCGGCGACCAGGCCGAGCAGCGCCCAGGCCGTTTGCGAAGCGGTGCTCTCTCCTCGCCCGCGGGCCGCCTCGTCGACGTAGGAAGCGCAGGTCTCGCCCCACCCGCCGTCGGGGTTCTGTCGATCCTCCAGCCAACGGACCGCGCGGCGGCCTGACAGTCCCTCCATGTCCTCGCCGGCGGCGGCGAGCGCCGGGAGCACCGCGCCCACGCCGTAGATGTGATTGACCCCCCAGCGGCCGAACCACGACCCTTCCTTCTCCTGCTGCGCGTAGAGATACCGCAGCGCCCGCCGCAGGGCGGGGTGCCGCCGATCGATGCCGAAGGCGCAGAGCATCTCGACCACGTGCGCGGTCACGTCGGCGCTGGGCGGGTCGATGACCTCGCCGAAATCGCAGAACGGAAGCAGCGCGGGCAGGCGCGAGGTGTTGTCCTTGTCGAACGCCGCCCAGCCGCCGTTCTTGCTCTGCATCGCCAGCACCCAGCGCAGTGCGCGCTCCCGGGTCTGCTCGTCGCCCGCTCCCGCCTTGTGCAGGGCGAGCAGGACGACCGCCGTGTCGTCCACGTCGGGATACAGGTCGTTCTCGAACTCGAAGGCCCACCCGCTCGGTTCGACGCCCGGCGCCTGCACGCACCAGTCGCCGGGGACCCGTATCTCCTCGCGCAAGAGCCACTGCGAGGCCCTCTGCAGCGACGGTTGCGAGGGGTCGGCGCCCGACTCCAGCATCGCAAGCAAGGCGAGACCGGTGTCCCAGACCGGTGACAGGCACGCCTGCACCCGCAGGCTCCCGTCGTCGCGGCGGATCATCCAGCGCCCGTGCATGCCGTCGAGCCCCTTCTTCAGCGCCGGATGATCGAGGGGATGCCCGAGGCTATGCAGCGCCATGAGCGAGTACACCCAGGGAGGCTGGATGCCGCCCCAGCTTCCGTCGGCCTCCTGGTGGGCGAGGATCCACTCCTCGGCGAGCTTCCGCGCCCGCCGCCGCAACGGATGGACCGGCAGGCGGCCGTAATAGCGGAGCGCGCGGTCGACCGCGAAGAAGAGTCGATCCAGGTTGTCGCGCGGGGGACGCACCGTCGCGCCTTCGACGTGCAGCTCGTCCAGCCGGGCCGACTCGGGGATGGGCCGCACCGGCCGCTCGTCCATGAGCAGCAAGAGCGGCACGATGGTTCCGCGCGCCCAGGAAGAGAACCGGTAGATGCTGAGCGGCGCCCTGGCCGGCAGGAGCATCAGCTCCGGGGGCATGACCGGCAGCTCGTCCCAGCTCCACTGGCCGAAGAGCGCGAGCCAGATGCGGGTGAAGGTCCTGGCCGCGGCGATGCCGCCGCGTGCGCGGATGAACTCCCGCGCCAGGGACAGGTGCGGTGAGTCCGCCGGGTCGCCCGCGAGCTTCAGCGCGAAGTAGCACTCGATGGTGGTGGAGAGATCGCCGGGCGCTCCGTGGTACATCGCCCAGCTGCCGTCGGTGCGCTGGTAGTTGCGGATGTCCTGCGCCACGCCGCGCCAACGTTCCTCGTCGCGGGCGCCGAGGAACCAGGTCAAGAGCAGGTACTCGGCGTCCATGGTGGCGTTCGATTCCAGCTCCGCCCACCAGAATCCATCGGCGAACTGCTCGCCGGCGAACCACGCCTGCGAGCGGTCGATGACGAGATCCAGGGCCGCGTGCCCAACCCTGCTCTCGCTGCCGATCACGAAGCGCCTCTCTGTCCACCCCGGGCGCGCTCCTCGAACCAGCGCACGGCTTTGGCCAGCGCCTCGCGCACCGGCGTCTGCCGCAACCCCAGCTCGCGCCGGGCCCGGGAACAGCTCGCGAACATGATCTCCCGCGCGGTGCGCACGCCTTCCAGGGGGATGCGCGGCGGGCGGCCGAGGATTCGACCTTCCACGAAGGCGTCGGCGTGCGCGAGGCCCAGCGCGAGCAGGTGCGGCAACCGGATCCGCGGCGCCTTGCGGCCCGCGATCGTCGCCAGCTCCTCGAGGAACTCGCGCATGGTGAGATTCGCATGGCCCAGGATGTACCGCTCGCCGCGCTGCCCGCGCTCGAACGCGAGCAGGTGGCCCTGCGCGACGTCGTCGACGTCGACCACGTTCATGCCCGTGTCGACGTAGGCAGGGATGCGGCCATCGAGGAAGTCGCGGATGACCGCGCCGGTCGGAGTCGGCTTGACGTCGCCCACGCCCACCGGGAAGGTGGGGTTCACGATCACCGCCTCCAGCCCGCGGGCAGCTTCCTCGCGCACCAGTGCCTCCGCCTCCCACTTGCTCTTCTTGTACGGTCCGGGCGGGGGACCCGCGGGAGTCGACAGCTCGTCGGGAAGCACGCCGTCGCGCATCCCACCGATGGTGGCGATGCTGGAGGTGTAGACCAGCCGGGCGCCGGCAGCCCGGGTGGCCGCGATTACGTTGCGCGTGCCGCCGACGTTGACCGCCATCACCTCGCTCGCCGGCGCCGCGAAGGAGTAGAGCGCGGCGACGTGGAAGATCGCGTTGCAGCCGCGGGACGCAGCGCAGACGGCCTGCGCGTCGCGCAGGTCGCCCCGCGATATCTCGACCTCGGCGGCCTCGGGAAGGTTCGGCGTGCTTCCCGGGCGCAGGAGGACCCGCACCTGCGCTCCCCGCCGCAACAGTGCGCGCGCCACCGCCCCGCCGACGAACCCGCTGGCCCCGGTGACCAACGCCCTCATCGGTGCGCCTCCGCCGCCGCAAATGCTGGACCCAAGCGGCGCAGGGCCTCCTCCAGCGCAGCGCCCGCCCGGTTCGCATTCCGCGCGAGGCGGACGAGCCCGGCCGCCGCGCGTGGTCCCGAGAGCGCGTATCTCAAGGCGGGCCAGAAGTAGTCACGGCGCGCCTCGCGGGTGAACGGTGGAAGCGAGGACCCGAGCGGGTCGACGATGGCCCGGAGCGCCAGCCAAGGAACGCCTGACTCTTCGGCGGCCTCTGCCACCGGGTAGCTTTCCATGTCGACCGCGAGCGCGCCCGGCCTCGCGAGGGCGCGCTTGTCCTCCGGTGAAGCCGCGACCGCGGTGCTGCAAACGAGCTCGCCTTGCACGCAGCGCAGTCCGTACAAGGCACGTCCGGCCGCCTGCCGAGGAGATTCCGGCGCGACCAGAGCTTCGCCACCCGCGCCGCGCACGGCCGTGGCGAGCACCAGGTCGCCAGGGGACAGCGCGGCATCGAGGCCGCCGGAAAATCCGCAGCTCACCACCAGGCGGGGATGGTGGTCGGCGATTGCACGGCGGGCGCCTTCACCCATCCCGATGGACAGCGCGACCGCCTCGCTGACCTGGAGCCGACCGCGCACCACGCCGCCGCGAGGAGCCGAGCCCAGAGCGCGCGCGACGGCGCGCAGCTCCTGCTCCAGCGCAACCAGCACCAGGATCTTGCCCGGATCGGCCCAATCGCCGTGCGCGGGAGTCTCCCGCGACTCGAGCTTCCCCTTGCGGCGCTCCCAGATCTCCTGCGACTTGAGCGCCGCGTCTTCGCCGGTGAAGGCGATGTCGGCGACCTCCGCCAGCGGGACGCGCAGGCGGCGCGTGGCGGTTTCGTCGTACAAGTCGAGATGCGACGCGCTGCGGTCGTAGACGAACCCGACCAGCTCGGACCCGTCGTGACGCCGCAGGGTCACGTAGCCGCGGTAGTCGAATGCCCGATCGACGAGCTCCGCGATCCTCGCCTCGGTCATAGCCGTCCGGTCACCATGTTCGCGACGGTTTCAGCCATGGCTTGCGGCGACTCGAAGGCGGCCCGGACCGCGCTCGGCTCGAAGCCGCAGTGCACCATGCAGTCCTGGCAGCGCGGGTTGCCGCTCTTGCGGCCGTACTTCGACCAATCCGTCTCCTCCATCAGCTCGCGGAAGGACTTTGCGTACCCGTCCTGGAGGAGATAGCAGGGCCGCTGCCAGCCGAAGATGTTGTAGGTGGGATTGCCCCAGGGCGTGCACTCGAAGTCGCGCTTGCCCATCAGGAACTGCAGGAAGAGGGGCGACTGGTTGAAGCTCCAGCTCCTCTTCGGCGAGCCGAGCATCCGCGAGAAGAGCTGGTGCGACCGCTCGCGGCGCAGGAAGTGCTCCTGGTCGGGCGCCTTCTCGTAGGAGTACCCCGGCGACACCATCATCCCCTCGACGCCCAGCTCCATCATCTCGTCGAAGAACCCGCGCATGCGCTCGGGATCGCTGCCCTCGAAGAGCGTGGTGTTGGTGGTGACGCGGAAGCCGCGCGCCAGGGCGGCGCGGATCGCCTTCACCGCCACGTCGTAGACGCCCTCGCGGCAGACGGAGTGATCGTGCTCGGCGCGGGGCCCGTCCATGTGCACGCTGAAGCTCAGGTACTTGCTCGGCTCGAACTCGTCGAGCTTGCGCTCGAGCAGGATTGCATTGGTGCATAGGTAGACGTACCGCCGCCGGTCGACCAGCGCGCGGGCGATGTCGGCGATCTGCGGATGCAGCAGCGGCTCCCCTCCGGCGACGCTGACGATGGGCGCGCCGCACTCGTCGGAAGCGCTCACGCACTCCTCGACCGAGAGCTGGCGCCTGAGCAGCTGTACGGGATACTGGATTTTTCCGCAGCCGGTGCAGGAGAGGTTGCAGCGGAACAGCGGCTCCAGCATCAGCACCAGCGGGTAGCGCTCCCGCCGTGCCAGACGCTGCTTCACGAGGTACCGGCCGACCGCCACCATTTGACCTGCCGGAATTCCCATTCCAACCTCCGCCGCGGGCTTTATCGCCTCCCCGCGGGTCAATCAACGCCCTGTACGATGATGCGGGGCCCGTTCCGGTTCCAAATTAAAGCCCCACGCGAGCGCGCTCGCGGCAGGCTCCACTCCAGCGGAAGGTGACCTTGAGCGCCCGTTGCATCGTCGGAGGATCGGCCTGCGACGTCGCCTCGGGCCGAAGCAGCCGCGCGTCTGCGCGAGCTCATCGGATCGGAATTGGTGCCCAGGGCGAGATTCGAACTCGCACGCCTTACGGCGCCGCCCCCTCAAGACGGTGTGTCTACCAGTTCCACCACCTGGGCCAAGCGCGGGAGCGGGCTTCTAGCAAACCGCCCCCGTTGGTGCAAGACGGCCTACTTCTGCTTCGGGTCGGGCTTCGCGGGCGGCGGCGCCTTCGTGCCATTGCCCTTGGCGGGCTGCTGCGCGGGCGCGGTCGCGGACGGCGTGGCGGGGCCCTGCGCCTGATCGCCGGGGACCGGGACCGCAGCTCCTCCGGTGGCGGGCGCGGGGGCCGTCTGGCCAGTCGGAAGCGGCGGGTTGGCGGGGCCTTGCTTCTGCGTCGCCTCTTGCGCCGCCATGTTGCGCCGCGAGCGCAGCACCGAGTCGCTGTGCGACGAGCGGTACGCCAGCGTCAGCGAGGTGATCATGAAGATGGCCGCGCACACCTCGGTCACCTTGGCGAGGAAGGTCACCGAGCCGCGGCCGCCGAACACGCTGCTCGCGCTGCCCCCGCCGCCGAGCGCGGCCATGCCGTCGGCCCGCCCCGGCTGGAGCAGGATGACGAAGATCAGGAACAGGCTCACGAGAACGTGGACCGCGATGATGACGCCGAACATGGGGCGGCAACCGTACACAGAAGGGGCGAGGAGGCGCAAGCCGTTTCCTCCGGACGCCCCCGCCGCTTTCCGGACAGGCATGCGGATGGTAGAATCGGTCCGCCCGCCGGAAGGAGCGCCGCGCCCAGATGCCCGCCGCCGCCCGCCTCGGAGACAAGGCGCAGGTCGACCAGGACGCCCACGGCTGCCCCGCCTGCCCGCACCCCGGGGTGGGCCCCATCGTCGCCGCCTCCACCAACGTCCTGGTGAACGATCGCGGGGCGGCGCGGCAGGACGATCTCGGGATTCACGCCGTCTGCTGCGGCCCGAACACGTTCAAGGTGGCCAAGGGATCCCCGTCGGTCTACGTGAACGGCAAGCCGTTTGCGCGCATGAACGACAAGACGCAGCACTGCGGCGGCTCGGGACCCATCATCGAGGGGTCGCCCGACGTGTTCATCGACGACGGCGCCGACGCCCAAGGCCTGGGCAGCTACATCATCAACGCGCTGAAGATCCTGCTCGAGCAGGCCGCGCAGGTGACCAAGCCGCAGGCGCAGCCGGGGTCCGATTCGCGCCAGGCGGGACCCGACGAGAAGGGCAAGCAGGACCTCGCCAAGGACGAGAAGAAGGACGAGAAGGCGCCCAGCATCTCCGCCGCGCGCTGGACCGTGCAGCGCGCGCTCAACGGCCAGGAGGTCGAGCTTCAGATCGAATGCAAGAACCCGAAGGGCTCGCTCGAGGTCGAGATCTGGGCGCAGTCCGCCGACCCGTCGCAGGACAAGTCGGTGAAGAAGCTCGACGTGCAGGCCGGCGCCACGGTGAAGCAGAAGGTGAAGCTGCAGATCCCCGCCGACGCGGCGGGCGGGAACGAGTGCCATTTCTACTTCGTGGTGAAGGACGAGTCGGGCGCTTCCCGCAAGTCGGAGCCGCTCTTCGTCGACCGCGCCCCCTTCAAGTTCTCCACCTAGTCGGCGCCTACACCTCGATCAGCCCCTTGCGCAGCCCCTCCGTCACCGCCTCCACCCGGTTGGTGACCTCGAGCTTCTCGTAGATGTGCTCGAGGTGCGTCCGCACGGTGGAGCGGGAGAGCCCCAGCACGCGTGCCGCCTCGTTGTTGGAGAGCCCTTTTGCGATGAGGCGCAGGATCTCGACCTCGCGCACGGTGAGCGGGCGCATGGGCGGCTCTTCGCGGATCCCCGGCGGCAGCGGCTCCGGCTGCGGCGGAGCGTTCGAGTCCTCCGGCACCCGGAAGTGCCGCAGCAGCCGCCGGGCGAGGTTGGGCTGGATCACGCTCCCTCCCGCTCTCACCTCGCGGATTGCGTCGATCACCTTCTCGCCCGTGGCTCCCTTGAGGAGGTAGCCCGAGGCGCCGGCTTTCACCGCCTCCAGCACCTTCTCCTCCTCGTCGAAGATGGTGAAGATCAGCACCTCGACGCCGGGCCAGCGCTTCTTCACCTCCCGGGTCACCTCGATCCCGCTCATGCGCGGGAGCCCCAGGTCCTGGAGCACCACGTGGGGCTGCTGCTTCTCGAGGAGCATCAGCGCCGCCTCGCCCGAGAGGGCGGTGCCCACCACCTCGATCTCCGGCGAGTCCTGCAGGATCTTCAGCTGGTTCTTGAGCACGGGCGGCTGGTCCTCGACCACCACCACCTTGATCTTCTCTCCTGGCCTGGCGGACGCGGCGTTCATCTCGCTTGCTCCTCTCCGGCGTGGACGGTCAGCTCGATGCGCGTTCCGCGCCCCGGGGCGGAGGAGAGCTGCAAGCTGCCCCCCACCTTGGTGGCGCGTTCGCGCATGTTCTCCAGGCCGAAGTGTCCCTCGCGCGAGAGCTCGGAGCCATCGGTAGGAAGGAGGAACCCCGGACCATGGTCCTGGACACACACGGCTGCGGTTCCGGGCCCGAAGGCGAGCGCCACGTCCACCTCGGTCCCGCGTCCGCAGTGCTTGGCGACGTTGGTGAGGCTTTCCTGCAGCACGCGAAAGAGCGCGAGCGCGCTCTCCGGGCCCACCGATCGCTCCCGCCCGGCGCGGGTGAAGCGCACCTCCAGGCGGTGGCGGCCGGCGGCCACCTTGCAGTAGTCCTGCAGCGCGGAGACGAGGTCGAAGTTCTCCTGCATCATCCGCAGCGAGCGGCGCAGCTCGTCCATCGAGTCCTCCGCCGCGCCGTGCAGATCGGACAGCTCCTTGCGGATCACGGGCAGCAGGGTGGCGCGCGACTCGCTCGAGCCGGTGAGCCGGGCGCGCACTTCGCTGCCGTCGATCATGTTCAAGAGGTACTCGCTCTGGATGACCACGCTGCTGAGCACCCCGCCCAGCCCATCGTGGATCTCGCGCGCCAGGCGGTTGCGCTCCTCGACGACGGCCATCTCCCGGACGGTGCGGTGCAGCCGCTGCAGGTCGCGGTGTCGCGCGCGGTCCCGCTCGTTCAAGTACACCATCAGGTACACGAGGATGCAGTTGATCGCCGAGTACCAGAGCAGGATGAAGATGTCGAACTGCACCACCGCCCTGCCGCCGAGGAGTTGATCGAGCTTGGCGACGGCGGGGAAGGTGAGGATCGGCGGCACCACCGCGAAGGGGGACGGGAACAGCAGCACGAACAGGGTGGTGAAGAGCAGCTGCGCGGCGAGCAGCGGGCTGCGCAGCCCGCCGGTCATCGAGACCAGCCAGACCAGCACGCACAGGTCGCAGCAGAGGGTGACGAAGGTGACCGCGCGCCCCAGGCGAGGGCGCCCGATCAGCCAGTAGTTCGCCGCCGTATAGCCGACCATGGCGACGTAGACCGCGAAGGCGGCGCGGCCGCCCACGCCGAACGACTGCGACCACCCCGGTACGCCGATGACGCCCAGGCCCAGCACGAGGAAGGCGATCCGCGCGTAGAACAAGCCGCGGGCCCGGGTCAGGAACCGGTCCTCCACGAATCCCGAGCTGCTCGACTCCGCCCGGCCGGACGCTAACGCGCCGGTCTGCAAAGGCCCCACTGCGGCGGCCGGAGATCCCCCCACGCGCCGATGCTAGCAGCGGCCGGCGAACAGCGGCAAACGAGCGCGCCTGCGGCTTACGGCGCCTTCAGCACCTCGGAGGGGCATGCCTGCTTGAGATCCGGGTGCTTGCGGAGCAGGTACTCCATGCGGTCCGTGGTCTTTCCCGTCCGCTCGTCGAAGAGCGGCGTGCCGCCCGTGTACATGGTTCCGGCGGGGTCTCCGTACTGGTTCAGGTCGCGCTCGGCCAGCCACCGTTCGACGCACGAGGCGGCCTGCGCGTCCGGTGCGGCAGCGAGGGGAGGGGACGGAGGCGAGGCGTGGCAGGCGGCGGCGAGCAGGACGGCGATTCTTGCAGCCCTCATGGCGCATCCTTATTCTGCGGCGCTCGCGGAGGCCAGCGGATGGACGACCTGTTGCAGCGACCGACGCCGCTCCTGCGCTGGCGCGGCGCCCTGCTCAAGCTCGAGTCCCTCCTCCCCGGCGGCGGCGTCGAAGACCGCGCGCTGGGGATCTTCCCGCAGCTTCCGCGCGGGAGCCAGGCCTCGCTCGCGGCCACCGCCGGAGGCGCCCTCGCGGCGGCCGGCTGGGCCCGGCGCCACGGCGTGCAACTCGCCGTCGCGGTGCACGGCGCGATCTCGCACGAGATGCGCGAAGCGTTGCGGCTGTGGGGCGCCCGATTCGAGCAGCTGCCTTCGCGCGAGGTGGCCATGCACCGGGCGCGCGAGCTGCCCGGGACGCCTCTGCCTCCGCTGGATGGACCCAAGGCGGCGGCCCAGTGCGCGCGCACGCTCGGCGCCGAGGTGCTGGCCGATCTCGCATCGGCGCCCGGCGCGGTAATCGGACCCGCCGGGGCAGCGGCCGCGCTGCTCGGAACCGTGCAGGCCGTCCGGACCCGCTGGCCCGAGACGCGCGGCGTCGCGCTGGTCGCCGCCGACGTGGAGCTGCCCGAGCTGCCCCTGCGGATCGACATGCCGGGATTCGAGCTGCGGCCGGTCTCCTTCGCGGAGGCATCTCTCGCGCGCGCCGAGCTGGCGAGGACCAGCGGCGTCCTCGCTTCGCACGCCGCCGCCGCGGCGGCCGCGCTGGCCGCGGAGCAAGGGGCGCTCGCGCTGATTACTTCCGCCGGCGAGCGCGAGTTCAGCCTGGAGCGCGCGGCATGACCACGGCGGTCATCCTGGGGATGGGCGGACTGGGGTGCCCCGCGGCGCTGGCGCTCGCCGAGGAGATGCCCGGGGTGCGCCTCCTGCTGGTGGACGACGACCGCGTCGAGCGCTCCAACCTCGCGCGGCAGATCCTGTTCACCGAGGCCGACGCCGGAGAGCCGAAGGCAATGGTGGCGGCGCGCCGGCTCGCCCAGCTCGTCCCCGGCGTCCGCGCCGAGGCGCGCGTGCAGCGCTTCGGCCCGCGATCCGCCTCGGAGCTGCTGGCCGGGTGTGACGTGTTGCTCGACGGCACCGATTCGTTCGAGACCCGGTTCGAGGCGAACGATGCCGCGTGCGCCGCGCGGATCCCGCTCATCCACGGCGCGGTGCTGGGATGGGGCGGCCAGCTCCTCGCCGTCCTGCCCGGCCACGGCTCGTGCTTGCGCTGTTTGTTCGAGGGGCCGCCGCCGCCGGGCGCACTTCCGACCTGCGCCGAGGCAGGGGTGGCGTCTCCCCTCTGCGGGATCGTCGGGGCGGCGATGGCGTCGGAAGCCGTGCGCGTCCTGCGCGGCGAGGCGCCGCATGCATCGGCTCGACTCCACCGGTGGGACGGGCTCCGGGGGACCGAGCGGGACGTGCCGGTGCCCCGGGATCCGCGCTGCTCCGCCTGCGCGCTCGCGCCGGAGGCCGCTCTGCGGCATCCTTGAGGGAGGAGGTTCCAAGAGAATGCCAGTCATCGTGAAGATCCCCGCTCCGCTGCGGCCGCTGACCCAGGGCCAGAGCGAGGTGTCCGTCGAGAACGCGGCCACCGTCCAGGCCGCCGTGGAGGACCTCTCGCGCCGCTATCCCGGCTTGCGCGAGCGGCTTCTCGACGAGAAGGGGGGCTTGCGCCGGTACGTGAACATCTTCCGGAACGACGAGGACATCCGGCACGGCAAATCGCTCCAGACCGCGCTTTCCGAGGGCGACAAGCTGACCATCGTGCCGGCCATCGCCGGAGGTTAGCGGCCGCCGATAGCGGAGAGCGGAAACATGACGGAACGAGCTCTGGCGCGGTTGACGGAAGCGCAGCAGGAGCGGTACGCGCGCCACCTGCTGCTCGACGCGCTCGGCGGCGAAGGCCAGGAGCGCCTGCTCTCCTCCTGCGTCCAAATCCACGGAACGGGCCGCGCGGCCCGCTGGGCGGCCCGATACCTGGCGGCGTCCGGCATCGGGATCCTCGTCCTGGACGATTCCGCCGCGGTGGCAGAATGCCGCTCGCTCGCGCCTGACGTCCGGATCGTCGCCGCGCCCGACCCCGGTTGCTCGCCCGACCTCGAGCTCGACCTCGACGATTCCCCGCCGGCCGCCGGCCACGCGTCGCCGGCGGAGCGCGGCGCGGCGGCCGCGCTGCGCGCTCTGCGGCAACTGGGACGGCCATGAACGTCGACGCGCTCGCGCAGGCGGTGGGCAACACACCGATGGTCCGGCTGCGCTCGCTGGATCGCGCGACGCCCGGAGTGGAAATCTGGGCCAAGCTCGACTGGTTGAACCCCGGCGGCAGCGTCAAGGATCGCGCCGGGCTGTTCATCGTCCGGGACGCCATCGAGCGCGGCCTGGTCGGACCCGAACGGACGCGCACGCTGATCGACTCGACCAGCGGCAATACCGGCATCGCCTACGCATGGCTGGGCGCCGCCCTCCGAGTACCCGTCGCGCTGGTGATGCCGGGGAACGTTTCCGAGGCGCGCAAGCAGCTCACCCGCGCGTATGGCGCGCAGCAGATCTTCAGCGATCCGCTCGAGCAGTCCGACGGCGCGATCCGGTTGTGCCGCAAGCTCGTCGCCGAGGAGCCGGAGCGCTGGTTCTACGCCGATCAATACTCGAACCCGATGAACCCGCGCGCCCACGAGGCGACCACCGCGGAAGAGATCTGGCGGGACACCCGGGGCCGCGTCACTCATTTCGTCGCGGGCATCGGCACCGGAGGCACGATCATGGGCGCGGGCCGGGGCCTGAAGCGGCACGGCCCGGTGCAGGTGGTCGCGGTCGAGCCGGCCGAGGCGCTGCACGGCCTGGAGGGCCTCAAGCACATGCCCTCCAGCATCGTGCCGCCCATCTTCCGGGAAGAGGAACTGGACCGGAAGCTGTCCGTATCCACCGACGCGGGCTGGGACATGGCCGATCGGCTCATCGCGGACGAGGGGCTGCTTGCGGGCCACAGCGCGGGCGCGGCGGCGGTCGGCGCCCTGCAGATCGCGCAGGAGCTGGCCGCCGCCGCGCGCCCGGGTGTGGTGGTGACGCTGTTCCCCGATCGCGCCGACCGGTACCTGCCGCCCCCGGAGATGCCGTGACCGGCGAGGATCTTCGTCCGTTGATGGCCGCGATGGCGGCCCACGCGCGCGGCGCGTACCCGGCCGAATGCTGCGGGCTCGTGCTGGCCGGCGCCGGGGCATTGCGCTTCGTCCCCATCGCGAACATCGCGGGCACCGCGGCCGCGGCCGGGAACAGCCAGCGCAGCGGCCGCGACGGCTACGTGATGGATCCCAAGGAAGTGCTCGCAGCCCTGGCGGAAGCCGAGCAGGATGGCGGCAGCCTGGCAGCCATCGTCCACTCGCATCCCGACGTCGGCGCTTATTTCTCCCGTGAGGACCGGGACATGGCGTTGGGCGGAGGCGACGGGCCGCTCTGGCCGGGCGTCCAGTATCTGGTCATCTCCTGCAAGCAGAGCGGGGTGGACGCGGCCCGGCTCTATACCTGGGATGCGGTGCGGCGCGATTTCCTTGAAGAACAAGTGCCCGTGAACACTTGACTTTCTAAAATTCGGCAATCGGACGCGAGACCGGGCAGGCATTTGCTTGCGTGGTGGTAGGACAACCGGTAATGTGCGTTTTCAACTGAGTGTTCCTCGGCGGAGAGTGCGACACATGAATGGCACGACGTCGGCCGGATTTACGGTGTGGTTCACCGGAATGAGCGGCGCCGGGAAATCCACTCTGGCCGCCGGCCTTGCCAACCGGTTGCGGCGCTTGGGGAAAACCGTCGAGGTGCTGGACGGCGGCGACGCTGAACAGTTCCTGAACGTCGCCCATGGGCAGAACAAGGACGAGCGCAACCTCGAAGCTCGCAAGCTCGCCTGGGTCTGTCGCCTGGTCACCCGCGGTGGGGGGATCGTCCTGCAGGCGGCCATCGAGAGCCCCTACAAGGAGACGCGCGACGAGGCCCGGCGGCAGATCGGGCGGTTCGCCGAGGTCTTCGTGGAATGCCCCATCGAGACGCTGATCCAGCGCGACAGGACGGGCCGGTACAAGAAGGCGCTCGCCGGCGAGCTGAAGAACCTGATCGGCATCAGCGAGCCGTATGAGCCGCCGCAGCACCCCGAGGTGATCGTCGATACCTCCAAGACCACGGTCGACGAAGCGGTCGAGCACATCCTCGGCCAGTTGGTCGCACAGCGGCTGATCGACCCCAACGTAGCTGCCATGAAGGGCCGGCCCAAGATCTCTGCCCGCAGCAAGCCGACGCCCGCCCCGGCGCCGGTCAAGGAGGCCAAGCCGGAGAAGGTACGGCCGGTGAAACTCCGGAAAGCAGTGAAGTTGCACAAGAAACCGGCCCCCAAGCACCGCGCTGCCGCGCGGACCGCGCGGGTCGAGCCTCGCCGCGCCGCCGCAGGCGGCAAGCGCAAGCGCTGACCGCACCAGTTGTTGCTGTAGGCAAATTCGTTCGGAGGCGGTACCCCCCCGACCGGTAAAAGGGCGTTTGCCGCTGTAGCGGCTCGCGAATCTGCCGATTCAAGGGCGTGCCGCCTGGAACGCAGCGTGGGCCGCAGACGACCGCCATGCAGCGGCTGCTCCGCGAGTGGGTCGACCTGAGAGGGTCGTCAGGTCGTCCCGGGAACCGGAACCGCCGCCGGCTGGAGACGGTCCAGATCCCCGCCCTGCGCGCGTTCGGGTTCGGCCTCTTGATCCTGATGACCGCCGTCGCTCCCGCCGGCGTGCCCCGGTGGATCCCTTGGCTGGCGATCGGTTACGTCCTCGTCTCGTATTTCGCAGTCCGCGGGTCGTACCGAAGGACGCAGGTGGACCTGGTCACCGTCTTCCTGGCCTGCGACATGGTCGTCTGGCTCGTCTTCATCCACCAGACGGGCGGCGAGCAGAGCTGGTTGTGGCCTCTCCTCCTCGTTCGCGTCGCCGACCAGTCGCATACCAGCTTCCGGCGGGCCCTGGCGTTCGGCGTGGCCTCGGCCGCAGGGTATGCGGCGTTGCTCGGCTGGATCGCGCTGGTCGACGGTCGCTCTTTCTCCTGGCACCTCGAGCTCATCAAGCTCGCCGCGCTGCTCGGTTGCAACGTCTACCTCGCCCTCACCGCCCGCACGGCCGAGCGCCTGCGGAACGAGAAATCGAGAGCGCTCGAGCTGGCGCGAACGTCCGTGGAGCGGATGGAACAGCAGTCGCGGCTGCTGCAGAAGGCCAGGCTGGCCGCCGAGGAGGCCAACCGGGCGAAGAGCGACTTCCTCGCCAACATGAGCCATGAAATCCGCACGCCGATGAACGGGATCATCGGCATGACGGAGCTGCTCGCCGGGACCGAGCTGACGCGGGAACAGCGCGAGTACGTCCAGATGGTGGGCTCCTCGGCCGATTCGCTGCTCGGGGTCATCAACGACATCCTCGACTTCTCGAAGATCGAGGCGGGAAAGCTCGAGCTCGTCCCGGCACCCTTCGCGCTTCGCGAACAGCTGAGCGACCTGCTGCGGCCGCTGTCGGTGCGCGCTGCCGCGAAGGGGCTGGAGCTCCTCTGCCACATCGCCGGCGAGCTCCCGGAAGCGCTGGTCGGAGACTTTCCGCGCCTGGGGCAGGTGCTCGTCAACCTGGTCGGCAACGCGATCAAGTTCACCGAAGCGGGTGAGGTGGTGGTTCGCGTGGAGACCGGCGCTCGGCGCCGGGACCAGGTCGATGTGCATTTCCGCGTCAGCGATACGGGGATCGGCATCGCGCCGGAGAAGCGGCGCGCCATCTTCGAGCCGTTCACGCAGGCGGACAGCTCCAGCACGCGCAAGTTCGGCGGCACGGGGCTCGGCCTCAGCATCTCCCGCCGGCTGGTCGAGAAGATGGGAGGCCGGCTCGAGGTCGAGAGCGAGGTCGGCAAGGGAAGCGCCTTCTCCTTCAGCGTACCGCTCGCCCTGCACGGTGCCCGTTTGCAATCGCCCGCTGGCCCGGCCGACTTGCGGGGCCTGCGCGTGCTCGTCGTCGACGACAACGCCACCAACCAGACCATCGTCCGGGAAATGGTTCTCTCCTTGGACATGGACCCGGAGATCGCCGGCAGCGGGCCGGCCGCGCTCGGAGTGCTCGAGTCTGCCGAGCGCGAAGGACGTCCGTTCGCGCTGGCCATCGTCGATGCGCGGATGCCCGAGATGGATGGCTTCGAGCTTGCCCGCCGGATGCGGCTGGGCAAGTCGCTTGCGAAGGCTCCCATCCTCATGCTGTCGTCCGCGACCGACCTCGGCGACCCGGAGCGCTGCCGTGAGGCAGGCGTCTCCGCGTACTTGATGAAGCCGGTCAAGCAATCCGATCTTCACGATGCGCTGGTCCGGTCGATCGGCGCCGCGTCGCTGCTCGCGGAACCGGCGGCCCGCGTCCCGGACGTTCCGGCGCGAGAGAGCCTCCGGGTGCTCCTCGCCGAAGACAACCCCGTCAACCAACACCTTGCGCTGCGATTCCTGGAGAAGGCCGGGCACCGCCCGCTTCTGGCGCGGAACGGGCGGGAGGCCGTCGCTGCGATCGAGCGCGAGAGCTTCGATCTGGTCCTGATGGACGTGCAGATGCCGGAGATGAGCGGCCTCGAGGCGACCGCGGTGATCCGGGAGCGGGAGAAGAAAACGGGTCGCCACCTGCCGATCGTCGCGGTGACGGCGCATGCGGTGAAGGGCGACAGGGAGCGGTGCTTCGCGGCAGGCATGGACGGCTACGTGCCGAAGCCGCTGCGGCCTGCGGACCTGGAGGCGGAGATGGCACGGGTGCTCCGGTCGCCCGTCCCAGCCGCGACGGAGTCTTCGGCGGCGCGGTCGGCGGCGAGCCTCGATCGCGAGGGCTTGCTCGCGCGCGTGGAAGGAGACCGCGATCTGTTGCGCGAGCTCGTCGCGATCTTCGCCGAGGAAGCGCCTCTACAGCTCTCCGCGATCCGCGCGGCGGTCTGGAAAGGGGATGCAGCCGCCGTGGCTTGGGCGGCGCACGCGCTGGCGGGGTGCGCCTCGAACATCGGCGGGTTGACCGTCGCGGAGCTGTCCGGGCGGCTCGAGCAACAGGGCGCGGCGAATCGGTTGGAAGGCGCCCGGGAGCTCTACGAGCGCCTCGCTGCGGCGCTGACGGGCTTGTGGACCGAGCTCGAGGCGTTTTGCAGGGAGGATGCGGCATGACCGCGGTCCTCATCGCCGACGACGAGCCGGTCTCACGCCGCCTCCTGCAAGCGACCCTCCAGCGCGGTAGCCCGGACCTGAGGCATCGCCGGGCCTCCTCGGCTCGACCGTGTTAGAAGCGGCGCATGGATCTGTCGCGCAAGCGGGAGCAGGTGATCGAGCGCCTGCGCGGCCTGGGAAGCGCCTTGGTCGCGTACTCCGGCGGAGTCGATTCGGCGCTGCTCCTCGCGCTTGCCCGCGAAGCGCTCGGGCACCGCGCCGTCGCCTTCACCGCGGTGTCGCCGGCGGTGCCCCCCGACGAGCTGGAGGCCGCCCGCGCGCTGGCGCGCGACCTGCGGGCGGAGCACGTGGAGAAGCGCTCCGCCGAGCTGGACGACCCCGACTACGCGAAGAATCCGACCGACCGGTGCTACTTCTGCAAGACCGAGCTGTACGATCTCGCGCGCGAGGAGGCGGGCACCCGGGGCCTCTCCGCAGTGGTGTCGGGGACCAACGCGGACGAGCTGCAGGACTATCGACCGGGGCTCAAGGCGGCCGACGAGCACGCGGTGGTGCAGCCGCTGGCCGAGGCGGGGCTCACCAAGGCGGAGATCCGCGAGCTGTCGCGGGCAATGGGGCTCCCCACCTGGGACAAGCCGCAGCAGCCGTGCCTCTCCAGCCGCATCCCGTACGGGACCGAGGTGACCCGCGAGCGCCTCGATCAGCTCGCCCGCTCGGAGATGGCCCTGCGCGCGCTCGGGCTGCGCGAGTTCCGCGTCCGGTGGCATGGCGAGGTCGCGCGCATCGAGGTGGCGGAGGCGGAGCTTTCGCGCCTCTTGTCCGTCCGCGACCAGGCCTCGCGCGCGCTGCGGGAGGCTGGGTTCAAGTTCGTCAGCGTGGATCTCGAAGCGTTCCGCTCTGGCCGCCTGAACGAGGCCGCCGGGCTGGTCCCCCTGCGCCCGCCTCCAACCTGAAAGGGTCCAGCTGCGGCGGGTAGAGCACCTGGAGGAGCGTGAGCCCGTGCGCCGGAGCAGTGGCCCCGCACCAGGGCCGCGGGCCTGCGGCGAGCCGGGCCAGCGATTCGGGCGTGGCGAGCCCGAGCGCGACCGCCGCGAGATGGCCTGCCAGGTTGCGGATCTCGTGCTTCCGGAAGGCGGGCGCCCGGACTTCCAGCTCGGCGGTGTCGGGTCCAGCTACCAGGCTCCATTCGTCCAGGGGAGGGGCGGGCCTGGCTCCGCGCGCGGGCGAAGCGAGGCCGGCCAGGTGGGGAAGCCCGCGGAGGCCATCCAGTGCGGCGCGGGCGCGCTCCCAGTCGCGGGCGTTCGGGCACCCAGGTCCCAGGCCAACGGGCTGCCCGCCGCGAAGCGGTACCGGTACCGCTTGCCGGCGGCGCTGGAGCGGGCATGGAATTCCGGCTGCGCCTCCGCGGTCCCGGAGACCACCAATCCCGGGGGAACGCGCAGCCGGCTCAGGCTGCCCGGCGAGAGCACATGCCTGACCACGAAGCTCGCGACCTGTCCCTCGGCGTGGACGCCCGCGTCGGTGCGAGCTGCGCCGTGCACTTGCACTCGCTCGCCGAGCAGCTCGGCGAGCGCGTCCTCCAGGGCTTGCTGCACGGTAGGGAGCCCCGGCTGCCGTTGCCAGCCGCGGAACGGCGCCCCGTCGTACGAAAGCGTCAATGCGTAGGTCCGGCGGTGCGTTGCGACCTCCCC
>WNFL01022930.1_pt1 | contig 24924 bp, 24 predicted proteins | sample 5400361 | NCBI WGS metagenome assembly WNFL01 (sample SAMN13153351, study PRJNA577476) | soil metagenome | isolation source: 40 cm soil on Douglas fir-dominated hillslope | place: USA:California | collected 2013-09-17
CATTCTGAGGGACTGTGCCTGGTCGTTCAGATTGCGATACAGGCGAATCCAGATCTGCTGTCCTTTGACGAAGGTTACCAGAACCAGAATAAGAACCAGTGCCCATGGATTCGGTGCCGGTGCTATTGCTACCAGAGAGGTCGTAGGACGCGAAGACATCCGGTTGGCTAGTCGCATCAGCTGGAATGTTGTTTCCTTCGTCACAAGGACTTGGCGCATCAGCGGTGGGCGAAGCCACATTTTGGTGTGAGATGAGTTCCTGCGTGTGTGTGAGATACTTCTCAGCTTTTGACGTGAAACAACCCACCTCAACTCCCAGATTCCTCAGTTCCTGCTCAAGTTCTTCTAATTTTTGCAAAGTGGGATCTTTCCGAAAGAGAGCCGCGAAGCGGATCCACAGGCCGTCCTTGTCCGGGGACGCCGGGGACGAGATACAGTATCCACTAAAAACCTAAGTGAGACGGTTTAGGCGTGGAAATGGGCAAGCCCTCCTTACCGCTCTAGGTCAGAGCGATAGGTTTGAACGGTCACATCATCAATGTTGGGATGGCGGGACCGTATCTCATTTGCGATACTTTCTCGGGCCTCTTCGCGAGCGCGGCGGAGACGGTAAACCTAGCCAAAGACCCAGTAAGGCGGGTGCAATTGTGAAAACAGTACCGCTTAGCCTACCTTCCAGATCCGCCAACAGGCTATGAATAGGGGTATGACACCGACTGCGACCGTCCGAAGGTCCAAGACAGTCACTATATTGGAGATCAAGTCGAGTAATTCGGTCATAAATTACCTATCGATGATGGGGTCTTTTCAACTCTTCCACCTTTATAGGACAATTCGCCTGAGTCATCATGCGCAGTTGTCAGTGCAACCCCTACCCCCTAACCCCCTAACCCCTTAATCAGGAGGAAAAGAAGCGTCGATAACACCTTCCACCTTTACCTTGGCCAATTTTGGGTGCAACCAGCGTCGACCCGACCCCGTTTATATCCCGAATAAGAAGAGTCAATCTCTTGGATTCGAGCAAATAGGGGAGCCATTTTTGTGGAAGCCCCGGCAGCTCGCAGCTTGCAGGTTCCTTTGCATGTGAGGACCGTTGCTTCTTCTCTTGGACGTTTGGAGAGATTACTGATACTGAACATCGATGGGAGGGCCGGGGGCTAATACAGGATCCTCCCGGTCGAGCGGGCGGACTGACGTACTGAGGTGATATGGTCACCATGGATAGACTGCAATACCGGCGGTAATGTGTGTGTCAGATAAAAGAGATCGACCGACAAGCACTGCTTGGATGGAGCGGACAATTTCCCGTCCTCGGGATTCGTCATTCCTTACCCTCTTCATGGCGTACGCACAAATCCCGCTCGGGGATATTGCTCCCCTGCCACTTGTGGAGTCGTCGGAGCTTCACCGGACGTGCGACTCTCGGGCGTGCAATAGTGGTCGTGAGGAACTCTTCCGTAGGAACATAAACGAATAGTTCCTCTAACACCACTTCTTGTTGAAACTGAAAAACCGGTGGGCGGTGGCCAACTGCTCTTATCATCCAATGCACTATAATATGGCTTAAATAGTGGACGGATACGTGAAGTGAGAACAGGAAATCCAACAAAAGCCGTAGGCGCTGCGGATAGTTTTGCAATCAGCCAAAGGCCAGAACCGGAAGGTAGATCGAGGCCGTCGGGAAGAGATTGAGCAAAAGAGAACACCGATGTCACAACTGGCCTGTGCTCGTGATTTACCTTTGGTCGATATCAGTCCATTTTCACCTGACTCCTTACACTGACCTATCACAGCCACCGCGAGAGGCAGTCGCTATTACTATCTCCGTGGTCCCACAACCAAGCTGCCCAATGGGCTACCCAATACCACCAGAACCATCCCATCTCGCAACACCGCCCGAATTCTTCAAGCAAGTCAGGGTCAACACGCCTGGTGCCCCGCCCCTCAACTCTCTGGCTGCGTCACAGTCGTACACAAGATGGGTTTCAATCTCCACCGGGCTCACCGACGATGGCTTGCGAATGTCGACCCGATACTCAGAGCAGCACGTTGCTTTTCCCAGTGGGAGGATGAAGGGAGTTTATATAGAGGTCTCTCATACTCTCTTATCTCGCGACAAGGGACTGACCGACAATCTGGCGAGCGCCAGCGTCAACCTCGCGGGCCAGCTCGAAGACGGAGAAATAACCACCTCTCTGGGCAAGCAGCTTCTCATAGTTTTCTCTACCCCCGTCTTCCTCGAGCTCGTGCGGAAAGAGCAGAATAACCCTGCTGCATTGGGCCATACTCGCCCGCCGCCCAGCCCAGCCTGGAGCACAGTCACCGCCGACATCTCCCTCGCACCTCGCACCTCGCACCTCGCACCTCGCACCTCAGCGATTGATCGTGCGCAACGTGATGAGGGTGTTGCTGGGCAGCATGAAGTTCGGATCGACTATGCTCACCGAACATGACACGCTGCGATTTGAGTAGAGGAAGTGGCGGGTATTAGATGACCTGAAAGCAGCAAAAAGGGCCTTTGCGTTGTCGAGCATGTTCGCGAACGGTTTGAACATAAACCCTGGGTGTGTACGCAATATCATCGAACCGTCCAAAGTGGCAATGGTAACCCTAAAAGGTAAAAGGCGCCTGGTCAGAGGGAAAAATAGGTGATGCGTGGATGGAAGGGCAAACTTGGTTAGCTCACCTGAAATATATTGCATCTTTGCCAGTTTCTCCTTGGATCCATGCTGATCTCAAACCAAATCATTTCGTCGTTCGGAGCTGAATACAGGAATTGCCTGTTATTTGCATGTGACGAAGGTACATGGGGGAAAAGGCTGCAGGGTTAGCCCCAGAGTATCAGGTATCAGCACCAGAAGGCCCATGTCGTCACCACGGAACACGGGACCCATTCACTCACCACTTGTGACGCCACCGAACGTGGATCGTAGCAGGCGGCGGCGTGCGAGGGCGTGAATTCGCGCCCGAGTGGCTTGCATATCGTGCTAACCTCGTGTCGGACGTTGAAGGGTATTAAAGACAATTTAAAGGACTGAGACTTGAGCTCGAGCCAGGCGTTGCGCCGGCGTCTTGTTTGTCGGTTGTCGGTTCCCTCACCTTCGCTGCGTCTTCCCGCAACCCTCGACTTCTCTCACTGTCCACTGTCACGGCGAGACCTCAGTGTTGAAATGCCGGTGTAAACCCTATCCCTCTCAGCGCGCTTGCTCGGTCATTCAGCCGTACTTGGCGCGATGGCGCGAGTAGGCCACGAGGATTGTGCGTGGGCGCTCCTCTTTTCGCTTCCCGCGAGTCTGAGGGTGCTGGTGGTGGTGGTGGTGGTGGTGGTTAGTGGTGGGTAGTGGTAGTGGTGGTAGTGGTGGGTAGTGGTTCGCTCGCCACGGTGGAACCCAACCCTAGTTCTGCGTTCTGCGCAGGCTATCTATCTATAAGGCGATCCAGTCTGTTCGCCTGCAGGTGAACCTTGTTGTGCTCCCTCCGTCCGACCGAAATGTCGACCTACACGCTCACTATCAACGTCGAACACACCTATTGCCGGAAGCTCAGGAGCAACGGCTTCAAGCTATGTTTCGCCAAATTCATCAACGGGCGCTACTCTATCGTTTGGGATGCTGTAGAGTATGTTGTCCAATTTCTCTCTGATATAGACTACTTATCCCATCCCAGTTTCTCCCATCGGGAAAATGTCATCAGCTGGACCGAATCGTACACCCTCTTCGAGCTCAACGATGACAATCGGGGCCTCGTAAAAAATGGCCGTATCCAAACCTCCCCAAATACAATGCTCCTCAAAGCAGGTGAGTAAGCGCTCTTACCTGCGAGCGCGGGCCCCTGCAATCGACGATCTCAAACTCCGAAACCAGGCCAGCACGTTACTCTGAACACGACTGGGGCGTTCGAACCAACAGAGACAGAGGATGCTGCTCAACCCACTGTTAACCCCGGTATCTTGCGCATCATTAGCCAAAGGGCCCCAACCCAAGTTGGAATCAGTTGCCAACTCGCTCACCGCGGTCGCTTCCTCAAGCCTGTCCTTCTCGGTGTGGAGCTCAAACGGAAGGCTCCCTTGGATATCAAACCGGAAGCGAGGATCATCGTTTGGTTTGATTCGCAGGCCAAGCCAGGAGATGAGCTCGATCCTGAGATTGTAGCCTCTGCTCGCGAGGTCGATTTCACCAAACTAGCAACGAACGAACACCAAATCAACTTTGTTCCTCCACCGATCCCTCGCGTCGCTTCTGGCGTTTGGACCGAAGGTATTTTACTCCAAGCTTGAGGAGTCGATCATTTCTTTTCCCTCCTCATATGTTGTCGATTCCTCCCATTCGCCTCGCTGCTCCTCCCCCGATTTCTTGCTGTATTTTATCATTATGGATGTATCTCGAGTTTACCTTGTAACCTGTGACTCTGTGCTGTTAGAGGCGTTGCTTGAGTCGATGGCGTGATTCCTGTATTCACCCAAAGATGTACTCGGTTTACCGAGGCGTAGCCCAACAGCCGACTGGAACTGGAACTGGACTGGAGAGGAGAACGGCATACCACACTTGATTCCCCGCCACGAGTCTCCGACTCCCAGGATCCTACGGGGAATTGTTGGAATGACGACGAAAATAGTACAGAACCAGGTTAAGATCAAGAAGCTAGTACTCTGCCGTTGCCTCAGTCGTTCGAGCAACCACTAATATTAACTCGGTTGCCACTTTGTAAGCCAACTCTAACGGCCTCTTACCACTGACTTTGTGTTCACGTACGCAAGCATAGACTGGTCCATTGGACTTTGTTTGGGTGATCCAACGGGACTGATCCTGGAGTCGCTCCTCCACTTCCAGCCTAATATTAGAACCTCTTTCACGCGTGTCGCGTGTCCGTCTGTCTCTTCCACGAGTACGCGCATCACACTTTCGAGCTGAGCTGACTCGTATCACATTGGGGCCGCCGGTTGCTGACACACACATCGGTTCATTGATTTGCGCACCAAGACTACGTCTGGGGTGCCTCAACGAAGCTGCCGAAAGGCCGAAAGAAGTCCATTTCTTCAAAGGAGACCGACTACCTCTCACGAACTTCCTGCCAAAGAATTTCATTCTCCAGAGGAGGCTGACCCATGGTTTTGACAGTAGTAGTAGTGGTAATAGTAATAGTAGTAGACAGTCTCAGCCAGCCCCACTCTCGCCGAGCACCGGCATCCACGACATCCTTCGGTGGGGAACACCCCGCAGGCCGCAGGTGGTTTGGCCTCTGGATGGCTGTCGTGCCCCATCGGCCACCACTATATCGGGCCTGTGCGCACAAACGATACAAAGGAGATATCACGCGTGCATTCCTTAGTGGGTGGCAGGGCACCAGAAGCTCAGCTCCGACCAGCCTCCCTGCCTCACAACCAACAATCTTCGGAAATGATGCTCCCTGGCAATTGCATACCATGGGTCAATTCGCCGTCCCATCCTTTGCATACCATGGGTCAATTCGCCGTCCCATCCTTCGCATTTTGAAAAATTCTGACGTTGGAGGGCAAAGCGGAGGTGTATATGTGGCTTGTTCATTCCAATGGACAACCCAGAGCTCCAGAGGGTTCGCCCTACCGCACTGGTTCGGGTTGAGTGCTTCTCCCTCGTGCATTACGGTGGGCTAACGGCCGTATCATGGATGGTGGAGCACATCCACCCCACCTCCACCTAACTGGTGCAGTCAGATTCAAGAAATTTCCTGATAGTCTGGTCTGATTCCTCTGATCTTGTCTTCGTTATGGTGATAGAAGTTATCGTATCTCGTCGTACATTTTTTTGGCATTTTTTGGCGGGTGCGATGAACGGAGATGGGGTCGCCTATCATATCTTGCACCGTCCGCACTGTACCAGGGACGAGAACATGTCTGCTGTACCGTGCCTATAAGACCCTTACTGCCAGAAAACCGCTGCTCCTTTCCCAACAAATAATTTTTCCGCATCCATGCTCTCGACTTTCCCGTCTGGCCCGACTCACTCCGCTGTGAAACCCTTTGTAGATCCAAAGTTAATCCAGAGTGTCCATTCCCTTTCTGGACCCGAGCTAAAAGCGCACCGTACCTCATTGAAGCACTCCACGCAACGCATTACTGTAACTACCGCCCGTCTGTCACTCATGGACAATACCAGTGTAGCTGGAGCCCGGAAAGATCCTCATCGCAATAGTATTCGTTCTACCCTCCCACCCTACGATTCCACTTTTAGCGATGTCGTCCAGCCTCACGGAACATGCCCAGACCTAGGCTTCCTGCACACACTCGGGCACACATTCGGGACCCGTTGGAAACCCTGACACGATGCAGCAACCCTGATGCCTTGGCTATAGATGAAATCTTAGTCTCCAGGGCAGTGCGAAGACCGGCACCGAACCTTTGCAACGTTGTTCTACGCACTTCCTACGCAGACATCCACTCCGCTTGCGGTGGCCGGCAGTTCAGTAAAGGCGCTTTCTTTTTTGAGGATGATCAATTCCAGCACCGCTCCAAAGGACCAATGATCGGATCCCGCGGTCCCGACTGCTGCTGCCTCGTGTTAGCCTGGCGGCATAACGTCATTTTGCGGGAACACCGGTCTGGATCGCTCAAAATTTGCGTTTAAATTTGTGGAACAGTGGTATATGAGTTGTCACGGACGTGCCAATTTTTGCCGATTTTTTGAACCGGTGGGAAATGGGAATATAATATCGGGACCCGCATTCGGTTTCTTTGCGCCTGCTTGTCTGAGGCTGGTGTTACGTTTTGTCGGTCGGTCGCACACGTGGTCCCATTCAGAACAGCAAGCGTCTTAAGGTCGGGCCAGCAAAGGGCTAACCCAGATCACTCGCCTCGCCACCTCCCATCCCACTCTTACATACCCCAGCCTCCAGCCTCCATCAACCACTCCTAGTGATCACTAACCCAACTCTCCCAACCTCAACCTCCTAACCTCCCAACCTCCAACCTAACCCAACCTCCCAACCTCCCAACCTCAACCACCTCAGTATACCCAACGATGTCGAGTATTGAAGTCAACTATCCTTGCGGTCGCCCACCTATACCTACACATATACCATTCAACTATACCCAGGGCTCCTGTACCAATAACGTTTCTCCACCACCAACTGGTTCATCAATATCATATTACAATAATAATGGGGCCGCCCCTAGTGCTGGTGGCCCCGTATACCCCTCTCCCAATTCCCACAATTCCCCCAATTCGCATCACAACCGCCGCCATAGCGGTAATGTGCGCTATACCCCCTATCAGCATCCTCGCCAGACGACGGCTGCTGCACCAGGCGCTCCTGTCGGCCCCCAAAGGTCCATAGCAGGCGGGCACGATGGTCAAGGCCCCGAGGCTCCTTACTCTGAGCACAACCGTCGCTCGCTTGGTGAGCTGCATTCGTCTTACTCGCGACGGCCTCGTCTCGCCCCTTCCCATTCCCATCCCCATCTCCCACAGCGCCGTTCCGCTCCTCGTCGCCATCCCACACCCTCCTTTGTAATTTATCCGGAGACTGACGATTTCCGTTCTGGGTACCCTGCCCCGCTTTGTGCCGGCACAGACGGAGCGATATATTATCAAGGGCCAGTGTCATTAGCGCCGACGTACAGCAGTCAGCCTCATTTTGCCGACCACGCTCCGCAAGGTCAAGGTGACAGCCGAGTGCCAAATGCAAATTCGAACGCGAACGCGAACGAGGGTTCAGTCCTGATGGCCACGGCTACATCTGCGACCGCGACCGCCAACACGCACGAGCAGTTTGCCGCATTTCCCGCCACCCCGGTCCCATTGATGACATTCGACAACTCAGCAGCCCAATTTGCGAAACAGAGAGTTCACCTGACCGAGAGCGAGTATTCATACCAGCAACAACAGTACTACCAATCCGATGGCATCCAATCAATTGTGCAGTCCGATATCGGGGTGGCTGACGACACCGCCGCAGCGGGTCTCATTCAATCGCTGTTTACAGACAGCAACAGCCTCGACATGAACCTGTCGGCTGGATATACTGCCCACTGCAGGCCTGATCGGCTCGCCAGCCTCAGCTTTTCGGGTCAAGAGGGTACTTTTTCCTCGTTCCAGGGCACGCAGCCCCAGCACGTTTACGGCCAGCAAACTACATCCTTGGATCTCTCTGCGGGGTTGGTGGCTCCGGCTCCGTTTCTTGGGATGCAGGATATCACTTCCTTCACCTCAATGCCAGGCGGGGATTGCGCAACTCCTGCTCTTATGCCTCCCACACCGAAGACAGGCTCTTCTTCGTCCTTCTTGCAGTCAGTCCCGCTCCCCTGCAATGAACCCACTGCAGGTGGCCACAGTCATGGCAACTCGAGCGAACCAGCTACGCCCCCTTGCTTCGTCCCCAGCTCGATGGGGGCGCCTGTGTTTGCTCCCGCCGCTGTTATGCAATACGACTCGTCCTTGCCACGTCCACTGAGCACGAAACCTCGTCGCCAAGCCCACACGCCCGCTGACCTAGTGAGGGACCCAACGCTCAAGTTCCTCCCTTCGCAGCGCGCAGCCGCCGCACGTGCTTTTGAACACGTCAAGAACAAGCCAGACGTGCCCATCCCGACTGCATTCCTTGGCCCGCCTCTCAGCAGCGCGGTGATCATGAAGGATGGTGTGCAGCGCGCTCGCTGTCTCTGTGAGGGATGCATCGGCGTCGGCGACGAGAGCGGACAAGGCGAGGGCTGGAGACGACTCGATCATCTCTGGTGCCACATGCGCAAGGAGCACTTTGGGTGTGTTGTTTATCGTTGCACTGAGTGGTAAGCGTCTCGAACCATCTCCTTCGCTCTCCTTCACTTGAAGCTGACTTGTGTCTTCAATTGTTCTCTAGCCCGGCCGCATTCTCGAGGAACAACGATCTCAAGCGGCATACTGCTACCCATGAATCACCCCTCTATTCCTGCGACGTGGGCAGTTGGTGAGTTTACCTATCTTCTACCGTATGGACACTATACCAACAATTCCCCTTTCAAGCACTGCTCAATACACTCGCAAGGACAACCTCCGCCGCCATATTATGCAGAAACACAACCAATTTTGTGTGGTGTAACCTTATACCCAGCATCCATCCTCTCATGTCTATACCCGGCGTATACGCAAGTCGCATGGAATACGCCCGGGGGTAATCAGTCATTTTCATTACGGCATTAACGACAAGAAACTGCATCCTGTATCCCTCTCACAATCTTGGCATTCACAAATAACGCACGCATCCTCAGTTTCGGAACTACATAGCTCTCGCTCGGCATTGGGTCTTTTCATCGACATCTCAACTCTCAACTTATAACCCCTGGTGTGGTATTTGTTATGCCAAGGTCATCAACTATGCGCTCTATATGGGTGGCTATATAACATAGAGCATTTTATCGCCTCGTTTTACCTTGCTCTTGCTACTGTCTTGTTTGAAATCTCGTGTTCGTTCGTCATGACCTCGTCCATTCGTTTCTCTTGTCTTGTCCGGATGTCTTCTTCGTTATGTACATTTTATTACGTGGTGCATGTTGTTTGTAGAGTCCCATGGAACTGTTATTGACCCGACCTGTAGCCTCGATAGTATCCCTGTCCCCGTCTCCGAAGTGTTCGTTTGCTGGGAACTTGTAATATATTTGCAGTTGAAGTGCGTTAAAAAAACTTGTTGGATGGTTGAACTGCCTCGAGTCTGGTCGCCCGGCGGCTTCTCAGCCCGAAGGCGTGGGTGGTGGTTGCGTGAGAGGCGGGGGGTGCTCCTGTCCAACGTGGCAATGCACCATGGCATGGACACAGACAGACAGGGAGTGTGAATGTACGGGTGCAAGCTACAACAACGTGTGGGTGCCTCTGCACTGTGGGTACCCCATCTCATCTCGCTTCAGCACGTGCCTTGTTTGCTCCTCGGCAATGGTATGAGGCCTCCATACGGCAGAAGGGCGGTGGGTGTCGGCCCCAAATTGGGATCGGACTCGTATTCAGCTTGTGGTCAAGGTCAAGGCGTAGATCATGCCGTCAGGTCAATAGAAGGATAGAAGGGTGATATGTCCAAAGCTGGTCAAAAGTCCGCTGCCATGCTACTATCAGACTATAGAGCTCGAATTGTGGATTGACGGGCGGTATTGAACTGCCACCAGGAGTCAGGAGCTGTGCAAGCGAGCGGCCCTCGGTGGAATTCATGTCACCCACTTAGTCTGGAGACAAGACAGTGATAGTTCCGCCCAGGCGAGCACTCAGTCCTATAGAAACAGCTGGTTAGACGATCTTTGTACTCCTCGAAGCCGAACGCCCGATACAGGGACAACCAGCAAACCCTTACCACTCGTGTGTTGTGCCCCACACCCGTCGCAGCGTGGGAGTCTTCATCAGTCGTGATGAATGAAAGAATGAGAATTGTAACCAAATCGAAGAAATGACGTTAGTGGCTCCGATCATGCGGGTCGATTGACTCTGCCCAATCTGGGCATAGCGGTACGGGAACGGATCTGTGGGAGTGGATATAGGTGCTCGGGATGTACCACCAACATCTCTGTCGAGAGATCCGACACACGGTACGAGCCCTTGTTAGAATATATATGAGTTATCCCATTGCATGGACGAAGTAGCCGCCTTTGAAGGGCGTTCGCTTTGATATATGGAGACAACCTGAAGGGAGAATGACGGACGGACCGTAAAAAACGTCCAATGTTGTTCACGCTGTTGGGAAATTGGATGGGCGGCTCCTGAGAATGGCGTACCAGGGTGCCTCTCGCGCGAAACAGTGCTCAGGTATCTTGGGACGGAGCGAAGTAAAGTGTGGGGTTCCACCTTCACTGTTTCTACTACATGGTGTACAGCCAGGACAATTCCACAATCACTGTGACTGCGTTGCTCCGCCAACAGCCAGCTCCTGTTCCAAAGGTTGCACATGTAAGAACACATTCATGCCAATAGAAGCCTTGTTAGTACCCAGAGAAGTCATTGTAGGGCATCAACCCCTAAGGGAGGAACCGCAAAAGATCGCAGCTGGCGACAGGGCCAAACGGTCGAGGCACAGATATATGAGCAGAGCCACTGTATTAGGATATTTAGGGTCGCCGTTCCCCCGTACATGATCAAGAGATGGTTAGACCCGTGCCCGAATAGTATAGTCCACAACCATTTGATGGGTAGAGAAAATCGTCTACGATTCACACAACAACCTTCTCATAGCGAAATAGTAGCGACTTCATGTCTGTCTACGACCCTAGGTCGAGCAGTCTTGAAATGTGGTCCGAAGTACTAGCTGTAACAACCTTCAAATTGTAGTCGAATCCATGGTGCATTTACTCTAATCAACTGAGCGCGGGGTGTCGGAGGGGGAGAATGACACGGGTGAAAACTCAACACCTCACTGCCTGGTCCAAATGAACATGTTTAACGAAAGTAGGTGAAGTATTTTCTGCATGAAACAGCGCCTCCAGGAGGCCCAGGAACCAAGGTGAGCTGTCTGAGGAACACCCCAACGCAGGGTGGTCGCGTTGTCGGCGCTGCGGACCAAACGCGAGTCCCACTGAGAAGTCCATAGAAATAGACAGTTTGAATGGAGTAAATTAGTTTACAAGAAGTTGTGCGAGTGAATATCACAAATCCTTGTTGCATGGAAGAATATCCTGACTCGCAGGCAGGTGAGCAAACGTCTTGGGACCAGATTTTGCAGCATTGTTGCTTGTGCTGCTGAAGTGCTAGAAGATGAAACCCCATATTGCTCTTGCAGTTGGCTCGAGCACTCATTTCCACTCGACGAACGAAAAAAAATGACCACTCAAGTCTGTGTCCTTGGCTGTTACCATTTGTCAGGGGTGTAATTTTTTTCGCTAGAGAAGTGTGTAAGAATGACAATGATCCCTCTACCTTTTGGACCTGACGGCATGCGATATTCAGCAATTCGGAATTTTTTTGGAATCACCACAACCAGTGTCAATATGCAATGATAATATACATTTGTGCGTACCGAGAGCATCGCGCTTCACCCTGCGAAGCTGCAAGCCTCTCTCAGGCTCAGGCCAATGGTACTGGGCTCTACACACCCTCGAACGCTGGTTTCAATAAATTATAGATTATTGTGTCATTACTTCTAGTCACCTGTTGACGTCATTGCCCCTTATGCGCCTGTGAATAAGGCGCACCTTACACCTTAGTCGCGTTGTGCGTGCGTCCCGGCCCGTTTCAGTCGCATCCCACACGTACGTCTGACGTCTTCAGAACCTCTTGTAATCTTCAGCGGGGCCCTGTGAGCCTCGGCTTTGTTGGTTCCGCCTTGCTGACCTCACTTGGCTCGACGCACAGATACAGTCGCTCTGGCGATTTGCCTGTCAACGGACGGTCATTAAATATGCCACTGTGCTCACCTTAAGTCGATCCGTGTGTGTGCCTACCGCCAACACGATCACCCTCCTTCTGCTCGTGTCAGGCTCACCACAGGCGTCGATCTTCAATTCAATCTTCTCCATTGGATGCTCTACCTACTTACGGCTCTCTATTTATGAGGTCCAAGCTGGAATGGAGGAATGGCTCATGCAAAAAGCCCCATAGGAAGGCATGACCAAGGTACAGAGAGTGATGATTATCTTGATCTCCACTCCTTCCCTCCCGTGGACGTGCCAATAAAGGAAGTTCTTTCGAGATTCAAGGTTGCACGGAATTCCGAAGAAACCAGAAGCCCACCAGTCTACTTATCCAACGAACACAAACAGAAAGAGAGTACATACCATCTCATACCAAACCAGGCTGCGCACCTTAGAGACCATACTTGAAACCTCATGTAGATAAATCCCTTCTCGTCATGTCCCCTGCGCACGGATTCGTAGGCTGCTGGCCAGGTGGTGTCTTGGTCCAGTAACGTGTACCTGTAACCACGGAAGAATATAGATGTCTCTCTCTCTCTCTCTACTTATCCAATAAAACACCACGTTCTAAATTGATTTAGTCCACTTCTGAGGTGATACGGAACAAATACGAAGCCTAATCCACGTCCACAAGCCCTTCGCATTGCTCACCTGAGGATGCTGAGTATTCTTGTATTTTGTACTGCTAGGCCGGACATATTCTCAACAATTTGATGAATGGCGGATACTGAACATCCAAACGGTGAGAAGAGAGACAATCATCCAAACCCCCGACTTGAACACAACCGCGGGAATTCGGTGATAGTAAGAGTCTTGTGTTTCAATCAAGGGGTCAAAATATAATGGGCACAGGACCGTCTGCGTAGGGCGATTATCAATACAAAAGGAACTGCATGGCCTTGGGAAGAGCTTGGTTGGGTGTGATGGTACTGCTGGGACCCTAGCCCGTACCCACAAGATGAATCATGGTACATTCAACGAGGATTTGACTTGAGCAAAGGAGCCCTCTCCATTCATTCATATAATAGCTTACGGAGAGAAGATTTGATCTTGTCCCTGAGCCCCCACTATGGGTGTTGATGAATCCTCCACTTACCAGCTAGGTATTGCAACGGTTGGCACGTCCTTACCAGATATAGGGAGACACGGGTTCGATCCCGGTCTGGTCACTCTTTAATTTCTCTTCCTACACCGACTATCTTTGATGGCCCATACAGATGCCCGGGAGTGGGCAGCAACAGGAGGGTGTCCAGAGGAGGGTGAGGCCGAGAAGAGTTCAAGGTAATTACCAAGAGCTAGAGTAAACATATTGACGGGGGGGGAGAGGGCGAACATTCGAGATTTGAATAAAATCGAACCGCTATTGAAATTACATCGTGCTAAGATAGTAAGATTTGGAATATACATCCCAACTACACAAGTGGATAGTGCCTCGGAGTGGGGAACGGTGCCAGCATATAAGGAGGTACGTGCCAGGGCGGGACCCTTCAGAAACCAACGGAAAGAAAATATAGAACAACGGTAGGTGTAGGATGGCCCAGAGTGGCCAGTATCCTATGTGAAAGAGCCGAGGACGAGCGAAATTGGAAAAAGGGAAACGGTGTATGGTGTTACAGGAATAACCACGCGTTGTGCCTGATATTCGAGCCAAAGAATTCTACAGCCTCCGTGGAGCTTGTCGGGGTGTAGACGGATAAGGGGAACATCCGAGAAATTCTCCGCTTTGAGAAATATCTGCCACATACATCGAGGGCCTAGAATCCAACAAAAAGGCATCGTAAATCCTTCTTTACGCACTATAAGATTGATATTTTTCCGTGTGACAGAGCCTTGCAACCTTACCACCTGCAGCCGTTTGATTCGCGCTGCTGGTATGTACTTGCTCCTATGAGGCTAGATTAGTCCAATTCCAATATATGTTGCACAGCGGTATCAGGACATCAATTGCATTTCAGTTGATGCAAACGACCCCACTTCAAAGTCATCACTCAAGGACGAAGTGCTTCAGACGGTTAAATAATCATTCTCAAAAGAACACATTGTAGTTCCATAGTGAATAGGACAGAGCATCAGTTATTAGAAGTCAAATCGATGGTACGCTCATGGGCAAGAAACCGGTCTAATCGTCCGCTTCCGGTTTCTTCTTGAAGTTCAACATCTTTCGAACCATTTTCTCGGCACAGTGGTGTCTTCCCTTGCGGCCACCGAGACCGAAACCGATGAAGGGGGTTGGAGCGGAAACAGGAAGGACCAGAGTCGTCTGCTTGACGGGGGGAAGGGGTTCACCCTCATCCTTGGTCTACCGATGAGGTGAAATCAGCATGGTATTCGCTTCGGATACTGTTGTAACTCACGAATGCACCGAAAAACAAAGCCCTCTTGAACTTGCCATGACAAAATGAGGACTCGGGACGATCCTCAACGGAATCAAACTCGACCTGAACCTTGAATGAGCCTTCAGCAATCTTCTCGTCGCGAATAACCGAGAGATCGCCAGTGGAGAGGGAGTTATGGAAGAGGATCCTTCTGCTCAACGGCAACTCGATCGTTGTCGTGGAACCTATGATATCTTCGCACTGGATGTGCTTAGGAAGTGTGTAGATAGTCTAGAGGGACGTTACGATAAGGAGCAATACGTAAGCGTAGTTCGATTGGTGACGTACATAGGCGAACTTTGCGAGGTGAAAGACGAAAAAGGCGCCAATAATGATCAAGAAGATGCGAGCGAACTTCCTGCGTCTAATACAGCGACGGTTCTCGCATTCTGGTTCCTTACTCTTGCACCAGCGCTTGCACCAGCCGAATCGGGAGCAGCGGGATCGAGGAGCAGGCGCTGCAAGACCTTCGAGTTCTTCGTACTGGCCCGAGATAGCCTTGGAATTATCCTTGACGTCGAAGTCGACGTCGACTCCGGCACAGGCGAGCAGCGGAGCGCTCTCAGTTTCCAAGTCCGTATAGCGCGGAAGGACAGTCGGTGACGTTTTGGAACTCATTTTCTTGTGGCTGACAGAGGCAGAGGCTTGAGAAGCAACCGAGATCGTTGGATCCACTTGGGAAGGGTCTAAGTTTGTTCGTACAGCGCGTGAACGATTTTATGTCATGTGAGCTACTGCGGCCGCGTAAGCCTCGGCATCAGGCCCACCGAGGTCCACGCGTCCTTTTCGGGGTTTGCTTATACGTGGTAGACCTTACGTTTAGGACTTTAGGACCTGTTTACAAGCTAGTTGCAACTAAGGCAGTAAGGTATCACGACTGGGATGGCAACGTGTGATTGCGCTGTCCACGGAGATTCCAGCGTCTCAAAGCTGGTCAAAGAAGAAAGCTGTTACTGCTAGCAACTATCAACCTGACAAATTCCTCTGTGAGAGGTACTTTGCCGCGCGCCTCAAGCGATCGACCCGAACGATTGGTAACACCCCTGATTACCGTCCTTTTCAGCCCCAACTGCCAACTGCGCATGCTTCAAGGGTTGGAATGAGGCTGTGGACGGAAGGTTGCCCGAAATGGAAGTTAGGAATGCAGATAAGCGCTGGGTCATTTTAGATTGTGAGTGATTGAGGCCACAAATGCAAAGTGTTTCAAGTCTTGTACTGTACTCAATTCGGAGTGCCAGGCACCCCTGTTCCTTGTCGCGTGCTTCTACGATCGGATCGGGGTCATTGGTGACCGACTATCAAGCTGTCTCAAGACCCATAAAAATAGGCTGAATATTAACTCCCGCGTCGGAATCTCGTCCAAATTCGGTGTCACCTCACAAGGACGCCTTGGTGTCTGAACGACAAATATGCCCCCCAAAATCTCAAAGATTCTTCTGAATATACAAAACGACGTATGAATAAAGGGTTACTCGCTTATCCCCATTGACGCAACCTCCCACCAGCCCGAGTTCCGGAGCCGTTTCCCAGCATACCCTGCACCACGTGGACATCTCATGCAATAAAGCAAGTCCCTATCTGTGGTGAGAATGTTCAACCGTTCACACATCATCGTGCCAAAGTAACCCTGAAGAAAAGTCGACGGCATGTTCCAGAAATTACCGTTTCCTAATGTCATATCGCCCGTTTTCTCACATCCCCTAACATTTACCTAACTCCTACTTGTCTCTCTTAATGGGTGACGCTCTTGTAGCCCAGAAACCCTGGCTTGTGACGGTGGTGGGGAGATTGTGTGACAGCCGATTCCATGACAAGATTAACTGGGGCGAATTAGGGAGCGCGAAAGAACTCAAACCACCCCTTGCAGATTGTCTTTTGGACTTGGCTTCCCGCCACAAGGTCCTGAATTGGAGAAGCTACGGGTTGGATAGTCGAGTGAGATCAGGCGTGTACCAGTAAGGAGAGCAGTCTTCGAGTGTCCAAGCCCACGACATATTGTCGGGGGCCTTCTTGTCCCCGATGTCGGGGCCTGGCAGGCAATGACGAAGTATGATATTTGACTAAGGCGATTAGTGTATACTGCTGCCACAGGACGGTCATACCAGTGTGGTGACCTGATGCATTCGGCTTCGGGATATTCGGGTAGAAGGCTCACTGGGGACAGTGGGCTACACGGGATAACTCAGTGACTGTACCAGGTTGTCTAGGCTCATGTATGATGGCGTTAAATACTCTGCGACGATCTGGGGCTGGTCCGTAGACCAGCGTTTCACGTCCAGCACCGCTCAGTGTCGGGAGCGACAATTGATCCGCCACCCCGGACGCCAATAAGCGCGACGGATCACGTCTTCTTGGAGCCCGGGTATGTCGACGTGGAAGCATGTCAAGTGGCTTACAGAAAGGAAGTCGCATGACGATGCCCGATCCACGGTAATTACCGCGTAGCGTGGTAAGGACGGGTTCCTGTATGATGGCTGTGAGTAGCCCGTCCTCTGAACATTGACGCGAGGCAGGATGTAGGGAGCAGGCAGGCTTCTGACCGGCAATCCCGTATGAAGCGATATCACAGAGGAAGCCTCAAGCCATTAACCCATTAATATTTCACTCACAGTGAGGCACGAGGTGACGTTTCTGACGTCGTGAGTCCTGGAAGTAAGTCGAGCATCATCTTCATTGATCAGTCATTATGGTGAGCGTTGAAAGCGCTCCTAAGGGTAGCTCCAAGAGCACAAATAAATGGTAGCTCAGGTGAGACACCCATGATTCATTCAAATCAAGACGTGCTTTTCTCAGTCGTTGGTAAGGCGGCCACGGTCGAGCAGCGAAGGTTGCCCGAAAGCGGCGATCTCCAGCCACAATCATTGGATATATGGCGCAGTCCGGCACAGAGGGCATGGAGGAATACAGCTCACCAGGTTTGCCTGCCTTCTGAGCCTCATTGCATACTCTCAGGTTCGGGTAGAGAGCTAAATCTACCGGACATTGTTCAGGTCAAAGGGCATCTAGATCTGAATGGACAGAAGCGCCGTCCAGATCCCTCGAGGTGACCAATACGACATATTGACGGGCAGGACTGCAATGCGAACCCCCGGTATCGAATACAGCGACACCTGTATAGGCCAGATGGATTGCCCTCAGGAGCTAAAGCCATTCATAGGGTCACCCGGAAGTTCACTGGTATCTGAGTGTGGGAACGGTAAGAGACATTCGTAACGAGAGCATTAGGCTTTTAAACACAACCGGACATAAACCCCAACGGACAACGTACCGTTACCGCGGTCACTGCTAATTGATGTTCCGGGGTGGCTCCGCTTGCCGTTGAGTTTTGACGATTGAATAATATGCAAGGTACACAGGAAGAGGGATCGTGCCCGTGAGCGGGGGTACCCTAATTACGTGCACAGGCCCACTCTACCAGATGTCGGATGTCCAGCTATTCTAACTGGTGTCCCTGCGGGCTGACCAGTAACCGGGGTCAATATGCCGCCGGACACGCTCGGGAAAACCTGGGAAAAATGAAAAGTTAAAGTGAAAAGTCCAAGTGAGTCGGGAAGGGATCTCGACTGCTGACTACTACTTCTCTTGGAGGTGAGATGAAGTGCTGAGATCTGGCCAAGCAGAAGTGTGATAGGACATCGGATGAACAACGAGTGGAGTGCTACGAGTGCTACCACCCACGAGGTTTTACCAAGGTTCGAAGGAATGCGGGCAACACGGACCGGCCGCCTGCCTGTGGGGACGGACTTCGGACTTGGTTGCACGGAGATTTCGAGCCGTGGACCCTGGGGCGAGAAACGTTTCTGGATCGAATGACCGCACGCTCACGAGGTGCACACGTAGTCTAAAGGTCAGTGGGAAATCGATATGTTATCTGTTTGCAGGCTGTGAGATGAGATATGGCCTAGCCTTAAGTCGCTAGCTAAACGCGTGGCTTAGGGATAGGAAAAGCACGAGATAGAGATTAAATTGTATTGTAGCTTGAAATTTAAGGCGGGGAGTAGCGATACAAACTAAGTTGGGGTAACGGACGGGGGTAAGAAGCGAACGAATAACGAACAACGAACATAGAGGCACAAATACACAGGTCTGGAGCAACGGCCTGCCACGCAACCAATAATGTTATCAGTCTAATCGAATTATAGAATGCGTGTGCCAGTCCGTGGAGAAAGCAGCGTCCATTTCCGACCGTGGGTCCAACGCAAGCGATAGCCACTGGGGAGGTCAATGTGTGAACGTGTGCCGCCCAAAATATTTACCGCTCTACGTGACAACTCCGCAAGCGGAGAGTGTGAGCAGGTGATCACTTGCGTGTAGCACGAAGCTTGCCACAGTGCGTGGTATGATGGCGCTTCAAATTCCGTTTCAATAGTGTTTGGTGGCTACGGAGAGGGGCGACCGTGAATACATTGAAAGGGATTATCGGTGATAAGGTGCATACCAATGCTCGCATTGCACGTATTCAGGGCTCCGGTGGTGTTCTATATGAGCATTGAGGCTCACTTTTGTCAGGAATGGCTTCTTACTATTTGATGGGAGATTAGATTCCCTCATGGTTGTAAAGAACAGGACAACGGTTCGACTCACCACTTCTTCTGCCCACACATGCCACCGCAGACGAACTTCCGGTAATCAAACTGATGGCGGATGTGGTCCTCGGCCCGGTCGATGCGCTGGAAATCCTTGCATGTCCCTGCTGGACAGAGCAGACACCTCCAGACAGTATGTCGTCCCTCTCCTGGGGTCTCCACTTGGAAAGGCTTGAGGAAGGCACGGAATATGGTTTCCCCCACCTGACCAAACCCGAGGTCGGCCTCACCCTGCGTTATGGTACGTTCTGGTAAAGAGGCATCCTTCAACCACAGTGCGTCGAGCAACTCTTGTAAAAGAGTTTGGAGGCGGGGTTGCTGGATGAGTGCGTCAGGACGCAATTGGGTAGGCCGTCGCTTGATGGTGGGTAGCTTTTGTTGAAGCTTGGGCGAGTCTCCTGCCGAGCTGAGGTCAGATGCACTCGGTGTTGATCCGTTGAGGGACACAGTCGCCCCGTGCTGAAAGGGCGATAGGCTTGGAGATACAGAAGAAGCTCCCAAAGGGTTGAGAACGTCCAAATTTGAAACTGGAAAGTCCATGTGATGTCCGTGTTGATCTAGATAGTAACGAGAACTGGGTCCGCTTTCAGAAGAGTGGGACAGGGATGACATTATTGATGCGACAAACCTGGGAGCCTGAGTGCGTGGAATAGCAGTCATAGATGGTGGATCGAGGTGCGATCGAGGAGTTGGACCATCTGCACGATAAGAAATTAGTTGAAAGACTCTATGAGGCAGAAGGATAACACTAACCATAAATCTGGCTTTGGCCAGCAGTATTATATTGCGAGTATGGCGACATGGTAGGGCTGTAAGAACTGGAATGTGCCATGGGCGGAGACGTGCCCGGGTATGAATGCGGACTGGGTGGAATGGTCAGTTGGATTGAGGAGATTGATGGCGGACATACGGCGAGTTTAAGTTTATGAACGGACTGGATTGGGAAGATATCGAGGAATGGCGATGTTGTTGGTTAAATGGCGCTGACGGCGCTTCCGTTTGGGGAAAGCCTAAAGATATTGTAAGCGCGCGGTGATAGCACACAGAGATGCGATGGGTCACAAGGGACCACAAACCACAAACCACAAACCTGCATAGAACGAATCCGTGGTCGAACCGGAGGACCAGGGGGAAGGGAGCCCCGCAGACGGGAGGCGTGGAGCGCCGGCGCTTGTAGTATACTCGGCACGGGACTCAACGAGCGGGACAACTGGAGACCTGATATGAGGAAGCTGGGAGGTGGGACTGGACACGTGGAAATGGCCGCCGACGATACTAGCCGAGGCTGTGCTCGTGAGGCCGGGACCATAGTGGCGGGTGGGCGACTCGTAATAGAGGCTCATAGGGGATGCAGAGGAGGACTCTGAGGAGGAGGGATCGTGGTAGGCCGGGGAAGGCTGGGGCTGGGACGGAGGCTGAGGATGACTATAAGGGTGGTAGGTGGTAGCTGTAGCGGTAGGTAGGCACTGTCCAAGATCTTGCCCGTTATATAACGGGACCCCCATTGCCATTGAGTTGGCGCCTCTGCTGGAACTGTCAGTCGTGGTTACCCTGCCCCATTAGAGTACCTTTAGCGGAAACGTCACACAAGCGCCAGGGAAAATGCGAGGCTCACGCTGCGATGCGTCGGGGAAGTGGATTGAATGGGCGGTCATACATGCCGGGCATACTGTATTCGTCGCCACGGGCGCTATGGTGGGTCTCATCGAGTGTCTGCGCACGCTGTCGTGCCCACACTGAAAGAAGTTTCTCGTCAGCGCCCTGAGAATCCATCTAGTTGAACAGCGCGCTCTAAAACTCACAATAATCTTCGTGGCTCGGGTAGCTTAAATCGACCGAAGTCGAACCCCGGTTCGGACGTTCTTCCAAGTAAGCATGCCGATGCACTCGCCTTCCTTCGTCTGCCCCGCGCGACGGCTCATGTGGGTTCCCTTCTGCCTCATGTAACGAGTAGTCCGCATTAGTAGGGTGATTTTCACCTTGCCTTCGATAGTCGTAATGGGAGCGTGAGTCCATACGGTATAGCTACAAGCTCGCGGGCGGAGTTGGCAGCCAAGTTAGTGGCAACAGACTCTTGGCTGACTGGAGGCGGGCTCGCCAACCTTCCAAGTGTATATCTGAAATCAACAATAATTCAGTATAAATCACTCTCTGAACGCAGACATCGACGGATTTCCTCTCACCTTGCTACCTCCTGCAGGCGGTCCGAGTGACCACTTGAGCCTGTAAATCTAATGCGTGTGGGAAGGTTGACCAGCCAACCCAATGACCTTCCTTCACAGAAGGATGCTACGAAAACCCAAACAAGCTGATACAACGTTCCGTTAGAACCGGCAAGGCTGGCGCAGTGGACGTATGTCAATGTCCCGGCGCTGTAAACGTCCGTCGAGGCTCTGGCGCTATCTATCTTCTGCTGTGCACCTAGAGTATCGGTGAAATCGTTGTGGCCGGGAAACGCGGCCAGCTCGACCGCACGTGGAGAGTAAGTGGCCTAATGTTTGGCCTCCTTTTGGCTCGCTGACCCCCGGTTCGCCCGTCACTCGAAAGTCCATACGTCGAGAGAATGTCAACCTATCCTTCTATAAGGTAATAGGGGCTGATACGGCCTGGACCATCGATCCTGGGTACCCAGGGGTCAGGTAGACGAGTCTCAGTCTTGTGTGGCAGGATTGAAACAATCCATTTACCAGCGATCCTTATAAGTTCTCCAGCACGTCCAGTAAATCCTCTTGACCAGAGCCAGCGAGAAGGTGCCGAGCCACGCACCAGTCCGGAACATCCGACCAGCTAAATGAAGCTCTGGAAGTCAAGGTGTGCTGATACACTGCAAAACAAGATGCTCATACGTAGGAAGGCGGTATAATATTTCGCCTATCACCTTCAGTTTACCCGTGGTAACGGTGGGCATGTACGGCGGGCACAGCAACGAGACCATTTCACGACCAAGTCTCATTTCCTCGACCTAGGGTGTATGCCACAGGAGATATTCGACAGTTTTGCTTGCAATCCTTGGTTCGAGAACAGACATCACTGGCTGCCCTAATCGCCGCCTATAAGGTATGAAGGCGCTTCCGACGGAAACACGAAATATTTGAATAAGCGCGATTCACACCAAAGTGTCACAATAGGGGTGAATCGCACATTCACCGGGGATCAATTCGCCTTTACACAGATATTTAAAAAAACTTCTGCGAAATGAAAACGACCAAAGACCATCCAAATGAAAGAGCAATAGCTCGACGTAACCCGAGCTTACGCATCGACGCAGACAGGCATCCCAGTCACCTCCCCGAAAATGGTTTGATGGCTGTTTCCGCTATTCGGCACCGCCAGGGGGGACTGAACAACCTCGCATTGAATGGTAACATATCCAAGTACCGCCATCGCTATCGGTCATTTCTGGACTGCAAACATCGCTAAATCCTTTTTGGCAAATTGATCCCAGCGGACGCGAAACAAGGTCTGGAGAAAGAGAAAGCCATCGATAATAATGGAAGAGGAGGCCCGAAGAAGATTTGTTGATTCGCGCCAACGTTCGTGCAGATCCATTTGAACGAGTAGAAAGCAATCAAGGCCACCGAAGGATAGATACATGCAACCACTGAAGTGGGTGCTAGGTCTAAGAAGGGCATGTTGTCCTCTAACGGAGTCTGTTCGCAGATTCTTACTGCTCATTGCACCCCAAAGTTTCGCCATCGCAATTTCCTATCGTTTCAAAGCCAAGAGTGCGTGTTAGTCCAAACGCCCCGCATGGTTTCCCTAAAGTTTTGTAATAGAGGTCCTATGCAAGGATTGTCGGGTATTCAACGCAAGAAGCACGATCGAATTAATGCCACCACATTGGACTCGAGTCACTCCGTCGGTGGCACGTTCATGAATTTCCCACCACTATGGAGGTAAGGATACTCCCAGCAGATTCAATCCAATTGCGCGGTCTTATGAGGTGCCATATTGTGGCAGTGAGGAAATTGTGTTGCGAGTCGCAACTGACTCTGCATCAACTGACTCTGCATTAAGACTCCCTCAGAGTCGCTCTGGGCTGCACAGACCCGTAACGGGCTTTAGTACAGTGTTAAGCCACACGACGACGGAGGCGTATGCATTCTACCGACTTCTAGAATCCAAGTGCCCTCATCAATTCTACACACCTGGCAACCTCTTCAATTACGCGGCCTTTTGCTATGGAGTATCGTCGCTGGTGAACCATTTGATTTTGCTTCCGTCAGAACGAAGCGGTGCTGCAAACTACGTAGTTCGAGGCTGTACGGCATCTCCTTGGCGTCGTCATTCTCACCTTTATTGATGTGCTACTTGCAGCGACTGTGTTCGAAAAGACCGGGAATGGTCAAGTCTCAAGCTCGGGAGGGCAGTTTGCGCCATCATTTCCAATCTTGACACGTCCTCCTACTTCCGGCTTTATGGCCCATCCGAGTATCTTCAAGTCAGCTCAGTGTCTGGACACTCAAGCGGCGAAACAACAGCGGGTCTATCATGGTTCGACCGTAAGGGGATTTGCCGCCCGAGTATCCTGTGACACACTAACGTCTCGAAGGCACTTGGATTTGTCATGGTCAAGCATACAGGATATTATTGCCAATTCCAGGGTGTTGCGTCGTCGTCCTTCCCATTCTTGGTCTCCTCGCATGGCATCATATGCGTATGCTATCCATGCAATGCCTTAGCGATGGTTGGGAGCTCCGCTTCCCTCCAGACTTTCCCGATCCTCGATTATTGACGACCGCTAGTGCGGTTGCCGGGTTGCTGACGGCACGCCCGCGCGCCTGGGCTAAGGGCGGACGCACTTGCACCCCTGCACCATGTTAACACCTGGAAGGCCTATGTCCAGTTTACCTCTTTGGGTCACTAGTCAAACAAGCTAACTGGAGTGGCCTCAATACCGTTGATAGGCGCAACCGTAGCCTGCCATTTACCATGCCGACCAGGTCATGTTCGACATCACCCAGGTTGACAAGTTGTGGCGCCAACGACGCATGTCAAAACAATCTGGTGGGGGCTGTTGAAGGGAGGAAGCCGACGTGATGATCGAGGTCTATTCAAAGGCTTCCTTTTTGGCGAGAGGCTCCATGTCCAAGGCGTATCCATCGACAATCATGGCCATCTTTCTGTCCTAAGTAAGGGGTTCCTTGCCATTATTGGTCGAGCCCAGGCGGTAATTTTCTATAGCCGTCTTCATACCCCATCCGCCACTTGCTCGGTTGCTCGGTCGCAGCCTCAAAGGCGATGCACTACTGAGCCGCCAAAAACGCCAATCGTACGGACTTCTCTCATGCTATGTAGCTTTTATCTCCCAAGCTCTCGGCTCGATCCTGTTCATCTAATAGGCCCAGCCTTCTCTGCATCGCTGGAAACATGTTCCGTGCCTAACATCGTTCGATAGGCGACGCAAGGGGCAATGGTCTACTTGGTGACTCTGGAGGGCAACGAGTTGCTGGCCTTGAAGCGTCTTCACTACCAAGACCAATTCTGTATTCCGGGGTGCCATTTCTTGTGGTCCGGGTGTACTCTGCGCACCAATTACGACCTCCGTAGGCATTCATCTTCTATATTGAGAGAGCTACTGCTTCGCGTCAACCTCTATAGCGTTGGACACGCCCTGTGCGTTCAATTG
>WNFL01018111.1_pt1 | contig 24911 bp, 25 predicted proteins | sample 5400361 | NCBI WGS metagenome assembly WNFL01 (sample SAMN13153351, study PRJNA577476) | soil metagenome | isolation source: 40 cm soil on Douglas fir-dominated hillslope | place: USA:California | collected 2013-09-17
ACCTTCGGGTTATGAGCCCGACGAGCTGCCAGACTGCTCCACCCCGCGACCGATCGAAATTGGCAGTGCCAAATTTCGAGAGGCCGGATTATAGCAACCCGTGGAATCCTCAGTCAATCTATACCGGGGCGAGATACAACGCGCGGCCGTTAATCCTCGTCGATCCAATCCAGGATTGGTTGCCATTGTTCGAGATCTTTCCCGCTCAGATATTCAGGTAAATCGAACAGACTCAGGCCATTGAATGCTGCATTGACGTAGATCTGCGTGTCGCGCAGATAGCTCAGGACCGGCAGCTTGAACTGCTCAAGGAAAGCTTCGAGCGTCGCTGCCGCCCGTGTTCGCGGGTTCACCCGCATGCCCACAATGCCGATAAAAGTTTTGTTCTTGCGTACCGTCTTCTCCTCCAGCAGCGTCTGCAAAAATGTGCTGGTCGCGGCCATATCGAAAACCGAGGGCTGCACGGGGATGATGATCTTATGGGCAATTTTCAATGCATGCGCGAGATTCTTGCCATGCAGGCCGGCCGCCGAATCCAGAATCATCCAGTTCGAACCACGTGGCATCGGCGATTCATCCCCATCCTTGGCATCAAGGCTGTGTATGACAGGACGTTCCGCAGGCCTGATCGCCAACCAGTTGCGCGACGAGTGCTGGCGATCCAGATCCCACAGGAATACTTTGCGTTTTCTAACCGCCAGCGCCCCAGCCAGATTAGTCGCGAGCGTCGTCTTTCCAGACCCGCCTTTGGGATTGGCGATGAGGATGGCCTTCATATTTATTCTTCTCCGCGAAGTCAGCCATGCGCTCCGGCGTGGGCAACGGCCGCCGGAAGCCGTCAAAAATTACGCTGTATCGAGCCGTCGTCCCTGTTCTTCAGTTGAAGTGCCCCCCGACTCCTCCCCGGGCACTGTGTCCATTATCGTTTCCGCATGTTCCAAATGCTCGATCTGATCCATTACCGGTTCAGATTCGATCAGGGCGCCCAAATCCTCGAGCGGGGGCAATTCGTCCAGAGAGCGAAGATTCAAATCGTCAAGGAATATGCGCGTTGTCGAATAAAGCGCGGGGCGACCCGGGACCTCGCGATGCCCTACCTCGTCGATCCAACCTCTCGCCTCGAGCGCTTTGAGGATCCCGCTGGAAACGACGACACCGCGTATGTCTTCGATATCACCTCGCGTTACCGGCTGGCGATAGGCGATGATCGCCAGCGTTTCCAGGACGGCGCGGGAATACTTTGGTGGACGCTGGGGATTCAGGCGATCCAGAAACTGCTGATATTCAGGACGAACCTGAAAGCGCCATCCGCTGGCGACATTGGCGAGTTCCACGCCTTTCTCAGCCCAGTCAGAACGCAGTTCCTCCAGAACACGGCGCAGCACATCGGCAGCGATTTCCTCGTCGAAGAGCTTCCTGAGGTCGGCGATAGGCAAAGGTTCTGCGCTGCTAAGCAGCGCAGCCTCCAGCACACGCTTGACATGAAGGGGGTCAGACAGCGGCAAGTCCATGATTTAACTTTACGTAGATGGGCGAAAACGCACCCTGCTGGGTGACTTGTACGAGAGTTTCGCGGGCAAGTTCGAGTACGGCAAGAAAGGTCACCACCAGGACCGGCACCCCGGCTTCAGCATCGAAAAGGTCTTCGAAGCGAACAAATCGCAAATTCTGCAAACTGCGCAAAATTCTGCTCATATGTTCGCGTACCGATAATTGTTCCCGCGTAATTCGATGGTGCCGCGTCACGCGCGCCCGTGCGACCAGGCCAAGCCACGCATTGCGCAAATCATCCGGATCCACCTCGGGCAACCGCTGCTCGACTTCCGTGTCCAGCCATATCTGGACCAGCGAGAAATCCCGGCCGACTTGCGGCATTCCATTGATGCCCAGCGCAGCTGCTTTCATGCGCTCGTACTCAAGCAGCCTGCGCACGAGTTCAGCGCGGGGGTCATCTTCGTTCGCGCCGGCCTGTATGGGTCTAGGCAACAGCATGCGTGATTTGATTTCGATCAGGAGGGCCGCCATCAACAAATATTCCGCCGCCAATTCAAGCTGATTGGCGCGCATCGCTTCCACATAGTCCATGTATTGGCGGGTAAGACTGGACATCGGAATGTCCAGAACGTCGAGGTTGTGCCTGCGGATCAGATAAAGAAGCAGATCCAGCGGCCCTTCGAACGTGTCCAGAAAAATACGCAGCGCGTCCGGCGGGATATACAAATCTCCCGGCATTTCGAGCAGTGGCTCTCCACGGAAGAGCGCTAGCGGTTGGACAGAATTTTCGACAGTCATATTCTTATATGAAACGGGGTCTGATCGGCCACCGTGGGCCTACAGAGTCCATGCGGACTGCAAACACGGCCCGCAACTCTGATCAAGCGCTGAATTATCGGTCAAAACCGGAATGCTAGCCAGCCGGAAAGCGGATGCGTATGAACTACCCCTTCTTGAAACTGAGCTTGTTGCCGCTCATGGCAACTCTGACGACATCCTTGGGGCCGAAACGGCCCTCCAGGATTTCTTTCGCCAGCGGGTTCTCGATCGCAGTCTGAATTGCGCGCTTCAGCGGCCGTGCACCGTAAACCGGGTCGAAACCGACCGATGCAAGTTCCGCCAGCACAGCATCGTCCACATCGAGCTTGATTTCCATCGCCGCAAGCCGCTTCTCGAGATAGCCGAGCTGAATCCTTGCGATCGACTTGATGTGCTTTTCATCGAGGGCATGGAACACCACCACCTCGTCAATGCGGTTGATGAATTCAGGACGGAAGTGGGTCTTGACCTCTGCCATCACCGCCAGCTTGATCAACTGATAGTCGTTGCCGGACATCTGCTGGATCATCTGGCTGCCAAGGTTCGACGTCATCACGATCACCGTGTTCTTGAAATCCACAGTGCGTCCCTGTCCATCGGTCATGCGGCCGTCGTCGAGCACCTGCAGCAGGACATTGAACACGTCCGGGTGCGCCTTTTCGACTTCGTCTAACAGGATGACTGAGTAAGGCTTGCGCCGAACCAATTCGGTCAGATAGCCGCCTTCTTCATAACCAACATAACCGGGCGGTGCGCCAATCAGCCGGGCCACCGAATGTTTCTCCATGAACTCGGACATGTCGATGCGGATCAGGTGGTCTTCCGAATCGAACAGAAACGAGGCCAGCGCCTTGCACAGTTCGGTCTTGCCCACCCCGGTTGGCCCCAAAAACAGGAAGGAACCATACGGCCGGTTCGGATCGGACAGTCCCGCACGAGAGCGGCGGATTGCATCTGATACCAGCCGCACAGCCTCGTCCTGCCCGATCACGCGCTCATGCAGGCGCCCTTCCATGTTCAACAGCTTTTCGCGCTCACCCTGCAACATTTTCGATACCGGAATCCCGGTCGCACGCGACACTACTTCGGCGATCTCTTCAGCGCCGACCTCGGTGCGCAGCAATTTGCGTTGCGGCTTGTCCGTCGCGCTTTCCGCTTTCTTGAGCTGTGATTCGAGTTGCGGAATCTTGCCGTACTGAAGCTCGGAAACCTTTTGCCAATCGCCTTTGCGCTTGGCGCTTTCCATTTCCAGCTTCAGCTTCTCCACCTCTTCCTTGACGTGCTGCGACCCTTGTACCTGGGCCTTCTCGGCTTTCCAGATCTCTTCGAGGTCGGCAGATTCACGCTCGAGCTTCTTGATTTCGCCCTCGATCAGCGCGAGACGTCTTTGCGAGGCTTCGTCTTTTTCCTTCTTGACTGCTTCGCGCTCGATCTTCAACTGGATGATCCGGCGGTCGAGCTTGTCCATCTGTTCCGGCTTGGAATCGATTTCCATCTTGATGCGGGCTGCCGCTTCGTCGATCAGGTCGATTGCCTTGTCGGGCAGAAAACGATCGGTGATGTAACGATGTGAAAGCTCGGCCGCAGCCACTATTGCCGGATCGGTTATTTCCACGCCGTGATGCAGTTCGTACTTCTCTTTCAAACCACGCAGAATGGCAATGGTGCTTTCCACTGAAGGTTCGTCGACCAGCACTTTCTGAAACCGGCGTTCCAACGCCGCATCTTTTTCGATGTATTTGCGGTACTCGTCGAGCGTGGTCGCGCCGACGCAGTGCAGCTCGCCGCGAGCCAGCGCCGGCTTGAGCATGTTGCCCGCGTCCATGGCGCCCTCGGCCTTGCCCGCGCCGACCATCGTGTGAAGCTCGTCGATGAACACAATGGTGCGGCCTTCCTCCTTCGAAAGCTCCTTGAGCACGGTTTTGAGCCTTTCTTCGAATTCTCCCCGGTACTTGGCGCCGGCCAGCAGGGCCGCCATATCGAGGCTGAGGACGCGCTTGCCTTTCAGCGTCTCCGGTACTTCTTCGTTGATGATGCGCTGGGCCAGCCCTTCGACGATCGCCGTTTTTCCCACGCCAGGTTCGCCGATGAGCACCGGGTTATTCTTGGTCCGCCGCTGCAAGATCTGGATCACCCTTCTGATCTCATCGTCGCGGCCAATCACCGGATCGAGTTTGCCAAGGCGGGCGCGCTCGGTCAGGTCGAGAGTGTATTTCTCCAGCGCTTCGCGCTGTCCCTCGGCTTCCTGGCTCTGAACACCCTGACCGCCGCGCACGGCTTCGATTGCCTGCTCGAGCGCTTTCTTGCTGACGCCCTGGATGCGCAGCAGCTTGCCGATCTCGCCTTTGTCCTCCGCCAGTGCGAGAAGGAAGAGTTCGGATGCGATGAACTGATCCCCCCTCTTTTGGGCCTCCTTGTCGGTCACATTCAGAAGATTGCCCAGTTCGCGAGATACGTTGACTTCGCCGCCGTGCCCCTCCACTTTTGGCAACCTGCTGATGGAAGCACGCAAGGCCTCCTTCAGAGGCGCCACATTGGCGCCCGCTCGCGCCAGCAATGAGGATGTTCCGCCATCGTCCTGCTCCAGCAGCGCGAGGAGCAGGTGTTGCGGTTCGATGTAGGGGTTGTCCTGGCCGACCGCCATGCTTTGGGCATCAGCGAAGGCCTGCTGGAACCGGGTGGTGAATTTATCGAAACGCATCTTGGATCCTCAGTATGGTGATTGCCGTCTAGATGGGGCACCTCCTGCAGATTTCAACACGCTACCCGCTATGACCCCGCGCGGACCACAACATTGCGGCGCAACCGGAAAACTGGCAGATTTAGGCTCCTACTTCTATCCTCAAACCCATGCTCATATCAAGATCCTGCGTAACGATGCTGCTGGCGGCTTTGCCGCTGATTGCCCAGGCCGACCAGACAACGGAAGCCCGCGCATTGGCTTCCCAGATGATCCAGCAACTCGGCGCCGCGCTGAAGCAAGAACTCGCCGCAAACGGCCCGGATGGCGCCGTATCTGTCTGCCGCGACATGGCGCCGACGATCGCCGGGAATTGTCCAGAAAATCCGGTGGCCGGGTTGCGCGCGTCAGCCTCAAAACCCGCAACCCTTTGCTGGGCCAGCCCGACGCCTGGGAGCAGCAAGTATTGGCCGAATTCGACCGCCGGGCGGCCGCCGGAGAGAAAATCGAGTCCCTGGAATTTTCCGGGTCGACCAATGAGCCGCGCGGGCGTTACTTCCGCTACATGAAGGCAATCCCGGTGCAACTCTTGTGTTTAACCTGCCACGGCAAGGCCGATAATATCCCCGATCAAGTCAGAGCGAGACTCGCAATGGAATACCCTCACGATCGCGCCATCGGTTACGAACTCGGCCAGGTTCGCGGCGCAGTCACCATCAAGCAGCCGATCGGAACCGATCAGTGATCTGCGCCGGCTCTTCTACGCAACGGTAGTACCGATGGATAGCAGAGCCCCGGTACGCGCTTTGGTTTTCGACGCCTATGGAACGTTGTTCGACGTGCATTCGATCAGCATCGCTTGTGAATCGCTGTTTCCCGGCAAAGGCGCGGAATTATCCCGTCTCTGGCGTACCAAGCAATTGGAATACACCTGGCTGCGCAGCCTGATGGGTCGCTATGCCGAATTCGAAGTCATCACCAGGGACTCGCTCGGCATGGCTTGCCGTACTCTCGGCCTTGAGCTTACCCCGTCCGCTGCAGTATCGCTGATGGAAGGTTATCGTCAGCTACGCCCGTTTCCGGAGATTAGGGACGCACTGGCCGCGATGCATGACCGCAAACTGGCAATCCTGTCCAACGGCTCGCCGGCAATGCTGAACGCCTTAATGCAACATACCGGCCTTTCGCAATTTTTCGACGCCGTTATCAGCGTGGACGAGTTGAAGACTTTCAAGCCCAATCCTGGCGTATACGGGCTTGCCGTCAAATATCTCGGCGTCGATGCGGCCGAGATCGGATTCGTGTCGTCGAATTTCTGGGATGTCGCCGGCGCCACTTCCTACGGCTTCCGCACCTTTTGGATAAATCGCAATGCGAGCCAGCCGGACGAACTCGGTTTCCGTCCACAAGCAGTGATTGCCCGGTTGGACGAGATCGGACAATTCCTCAACTGAGGCCGTGTTCAGGCGGCTTGCGCGATCTTTTCACGCTTGCTCGCCGCCGGGCTTTCGCGGAAATGATCAGGCGGGCGTGGCAACGGACTGCCTGCTTTCCTGTCTGACTTTCGGATAGGGATAAAGCATATTGAATGCGATGCTCTGATTTGCGGATTCGACGATACGCACGTGCTCACGGCGCAGTTCCCGCGAGTGACGACAGCCGCAGGAGTGCGCGATCATGTCGATTTCCTTGTTCATGTTGCTCACGTAGTTCGCAACGCGCAGATACTTTTCCTGCACGACCAGACCGCGCTGCAATCGCTTGTTGTGCGTAGTTACCCCGGTCGGACAGGTATTCGTGTGACAGCGCAGCGCCTGGATGCAGCCAAGGGCGAACATGAAGCCGCGCGCAGTATTGACAAAATCCGCACCCGCACACAATGCCCAGGCGGCTTTTGCGGATGTCACCAGCTTGCCCGCCGCAACGACCCGAATGCGAGGTTTGAGCCCTGACTCTATCAACGCGTCCACAACCCTCGGCAAACCTTCGGCGATCGGCAAACTCATGTGATCGGCCAGTGCCTGAGGGGTGGCGCCGCTGCCGCCCTCGCCGCCGTCGATAATCAGAAAATCAGGTGCCGTCTCGAAGCCGCGCCTCAGTACGGCATTGCATAAATCATTGATGAATTCCCAGCCCCCGATCGCGGTCTTTACGCCGACCATGACAATCCGGTCAAGCAGGTCGTCGACATTGGCTATATCCCGATGACGATTCGGGCTGATGGAGTCCTGTCCAACCGGTATCCCGCGAATTCCGGCAATCTCCGCCGTGACTTTTGCCCCGGGCAATACACCGCCCTTGCCGGGTTTTGCGCCCTGCGACAGTTTGATCTCGAATGCCTTGACGACTTTCCCGAGTTCCTTGGCGCGCGCAGGCGAAAATGTCCCGTCGTTGCCGCGGATGCCGTAGTTGGCAGTGCCGACTTGCATGATTACATCCGCGGCGGCCTCCAGATGGTAGGGAGACAGCCCGCCCTCTCCGGTGTCCAGCCAGCAACCGGCAATCTCGGCTCCACGGGAAAGCGCCTGCACTGCGGGTTGCGAAATGGCGCCAAAGCTCATACCGCTGATGTTGACGATCGACCGCGCCTCGAACGGGAACCGGCAATAGCCTTCGCCGATCATCAACGGCGGCGTCGGCAGCCGGTCTTCCTCCAATACCGGGAACGGTGCATTGACGAATATGATCGAGCCGGGCTCACGCAGATCGAAGGTCGAACCGAATCCGATGATGCCGCCCTCATCCTTCGCCAGCCGGTAAACCCATCCCCGGGTGGCGCGATTGAAGGGCATCTCGTCGCGGTCGCCGGCAAAAAAATACTGGCGGAAATATTCGCCCTGCTTTTCGAAGAAATAGCGCAAGCGACCGATCAGCGGATAGTTGCGCAGCACGGTGTGTTTTTTCTGCGTGATGTCCTGGATGAACCAGAACACCAACAGGCCGATCAGCGCAATACCGAGCAGCGTTCCGATGCCGTAAGACAGAATTCCCATAAATCCCGACATCAACGTATCCCCGCAGTGTCAGAGTAAAATGCCGCCACCATCATAGGGGAAAGACTTGGAATTGGCATCCGAAATACGGAAGGACGTCGCGCGAGCCCTGGCAGAGGACATCGGCGCCGGCGATGTAACCGCCAGACTGGTGCCCGCATCGGAAAAAGCACATGCGCGCGTAATCACGCGCGAACCGGCGGTGTTGAGCGGAACGGCCTGGTTCGAGGAATGTTTCCATCAGATCGATCGCGAAGTCGAGATTTCCTGGAATGCACGGGACGGTGAGCGGCTAGTGCACGGCCAGGTTGTCTGCGAAATAGACGGTCATGCACGCAGCCTGCTGACCGCCGAGCGCAGCAGCCTGAATTTTCTGCAGACGCTCTGCGCCGTTGCGACCAAAACCCGCGCCTTCGTCGATGCCGTGGCCGGCACCAAAGCCGCCATTCTGGATACGCGGAAAACACTCCCCGGCTTGAGATACGCGCTCAAGTACGCGGTCCGCTGCGGAGGCGGTACCAATCACCGCATGGGCCTCTATGACGGCGTGCTGATCAAGGAAAATCATATCGCCTCGTCGGGTGGCATCGGTCCTGCGCTGGCGCAGGCTATGAAAATAGCGCCGGATATTCAAGTGGAAATCGAAGTCGAAAGCATCGGGCAACTGAAGGAAGCCATTGCGGCGGGCGCAAAACTGATACTCCTGGACAACTTCGACCTCGCCGGTTTCCGCGAAGCGGTCAGGGTCACGGCGGGACGCGCCGCCCTGGAAGCTTCAGGAGGGATCAATCTGGAAACGGTGCGAGGCATCGCCGAAACCGGTGTCGACCGAATTTCGATCGGAACGCTGACCAAGGACATCCGCGCAGTAGACCTGTCAATGCGTTTCGTCGCTGCCTGAACCGGTAGCGCGCCGCGCCGCCGACCATCCTGAATCGGACTACTTCGGCATGTTTTCGCCGATGACCGTCTCGATGGCCGAGCGCGTCGCATCAACCAGGAAAGGCTTGACGCTCTGCGCAATCGCCGTGTCGGGGTCTTTCAGCCCGTGGCCGGTCAATGTACAGACGATCGTCGAACCTTCCCCGATCACGCTACGCTCGAGATCCTTGAGCAAACCGGCGATCGAAATGGCGGAGGCCGGCTCACAAAAAATCCCCTCGGTCGCCGCGAGCAACTTCTGCGCCGCCAGGATTTCCTCGTCACTGCATTCGTTGAACCAGCCGCCGGATTCGTTCTTGGCCGCCCACGCCAGTTTCCACGAAACTGGATGGCCGATGCGGATGGCCGTCGCGACCGTTTCGGGCTGATCGATCATCGCGCCGCGCAGGAAAGGCGCGGCGCCGGAGGCCTGGTAGCCGACCATGATTGGACGCTTCGCGGATAAGCCACCGGTTTTATATGCGGCGTCTCCTTTCAAGGTCGGAGAGCTTTCCGTCTTGAACCCCGCTGCCTCGCTGTAGCCGATCCAGTGCGCTGAAACATTGCCTGCGTTGCCGACCGGCAGGAGATGGTAGTCGGGGCATTCTCCCAGAGCCCCGAGGATTATGGATTGATGGAATTGACGATATTGAGCGGCAGGGTCCGGGCGACTTCCTGCACGAGTCGCATGCCATCATCGAAGTTACCGCGTATCTGGATGACGACCGATCCATGCATCATTGCCTGCGACAGTTTTCCCAGCGCGATCTTGCCTTCCGGGATCAGCACGAAGCAGGCAATTCCGGCGCGTGCAGCATAGGCGGCTGCGGACGCGGAGGTATTGCCGGTCGATGCGCAGATGATTGCGCGGGCACCGGCCTCTACGGCTTTGGTGACGGCCATCGTCATGCCGCGATCCTTGAAGGAACCGGTCGGATTCAGCCCTTCGAATTTAGCCAGGATGCGCACATCCTTCCTGATTTTTTTCGGCAGATTGACGAGCTCGATCAGTGGCGTATTGCCTTCATTGAGGCTGATGACGGGGGTATTCGCAGTGACCGGAAGACGGTCGCGATAACGATTGATGAGGCCGGTGTAGTGGACTGTCATGGTCATGTTGGTTGATTTGAGCCGCCAAGACGCCAAGAGCGCCAAGGATTACTTGAGTAAAATTTCATGAACTATCGGGTCTTCTTGTCTCGCTCTTCCTCTTCTTTTGTTCTTCCCTAGCGGTCCCGGCGCCTTGGCGGCTTATTGTCCTTCAATTCCTGCCGAGCTCTTCGAGGCGGATGCGCGTGACCTGGCCGGATATCACCGGCAGGGACTCGATGCGTTTGATCGCGTCATTGATGTTCTTTTCCACGGTCAAATGGGTGAGCATGATGATGTCCACCTGTTCTTCCCCTTCGCTGGGTTCCTTCTGTACCATCGCATCGATCGAGATCGATTGATCCGCCAGAATGCGCGTGATGTCCGCCAGCACACCGGGGCGGTCGAGTACGCGTAGGCGCAGGTAGTACGACGTCTCCACCTCCTCCATCGCGAGCACGGCCAGGTCCGACATCCGATCGGGCTGGAATGCAAGGTGTGGCACCCGGTGTTCGGGATCGGCCGTGTGCATTCTGGTTACGTCGACAAGATCCGCGACGACTGCCGATGCGGTGGGCTCTGCTCCCGCGCCGGCGCCATAGTAAAGCGTGGGGCCGACCGCGTCACCTTTGACCAGGATGGCATTCATGACGCCTTCGACGTTGGCTATCAGCCGCTTGGACGGAATCAATGTCGGATGAACCCGCAACTCGATGCCCTTGCCGGTGCGCCGCGTGATTCCAAGCAGCTTGATGCGATAGCCAAGTTCTTCCGCGTAGCGAATATCCTCTTTTGTCAGCTTGGAGATGCCTTCGGTGTAGACCTTGTCGAACTGCATCGGAATGCCGAAGGCAATCGCGGCCATGATGGTGAGTTTGTGGGCAGCATCCACGCCCTCGATGTCGAAAGTCGGGTCGGCTTCCGCGTACCCCAGCTTCTGCGCTTGCGCGAGAACCTCGCCGAAACTCGAGCCTTTCTCCCGCATCTCGGAAAGAATGAAGTTGGATGTGCCGTTGATGATGCCGGCGATCCACTCGATCCGGTTGGCGGTAAGCCCTTCGCGCAATGCCTTGATGATCGGCACCCCCCCCGCAACCGCAGCTTCGAATGCGACCATTACGCCTTTCTTCTGCGCGGCAAGGAAGATTTCGTTGCCGTGAAGCGCCAACAAGGCCTTGTTTGCCGTCACAACGTGCTTGCCGTTTTCAATGGCCGCCAGGATCAGATCTTTTGCGATCCTGGTGCCGCCGATCAGTTCCACCACGATGTCGATATCGGGCCGGCACACCAGCGCGAATGCGTCGTCGGTTGTTTCGGCGCTATCGCCTACCAGCTTGCGCGCCCTCGCGAGATCCTTGTCGGCAACCGCCTTGATCAGGATGCCGCGGCCGGCGCGACGGCTGATCTCTTCCTGATTGCGGCGCAGGACTGCAAAAGTGCCCCCGCCGACGGTGCCGATTCCCAGCAGGCCCACATGAATGGGTTTCATTGAAATTCTTTTCTGAATGAAAACGCCGTGATGAAGAAACCTTCCCTGAAGTAGAACCGGTGCGCGCGAGTGCGGTGCGTGCCGGACTCGAGGTCCAGTCCCGGACAACCCCGCTCGCGGGCGACCTTTTCGAGATATTCGATCAGTGCCCGGCCGGCGCCCGTAGAACGCTCGGATTCATCCGTCACCAGATCGTCCACATAGAAGCGGCGCCCGATGTGGGTATTCTCGAATTCACGGAAAACGGCAACACCGACAACCCGATCGGCGCGGACCGCTACGCACATTTCACCGCCGTCGCGAAATACGCAGCGCATCTTGTCCGCATAGTCGGCGGGAATGTGCGGACGCAACTGCCTGTGCACGCTCTCCGCCGCGGACAACCACCTCGGCTCCTCCACTTGCCTCCCCGCGCCCGTAACCTTCACGATGCGCAACGACCTTTCCGACATGTTCGCCCTTTGCATAAAAATATCGGGCGCATGGCGCCCGATCGAGGTGTTCATGAAAGTCGATCAACCCGCTGCCCGTAGCGGCGTGGCGACACCAAGCAACCCGTCCTTGCGGAACATTTCCTTGATGCCGCGTATCGCCTGGCGCGTGCGCGATTCATTTTCGATCAAGGCGAACCGGACATATGCGTCCCCATATTCGCCGAAACCAATTCCCGGCGATACGGCCACTTTCGCGTCCGCCAATATCTTCTTGGCAAACTCCAGCGAACCCATTTTCTTGTAGGGCTCGGGAATTTCCGCCCATATGTACATCGAGGCTTTGGGGATCTGCACCATCCAGCCGGCTTCATGCAGCCCTCTTACCAGCACGTCGCGCCGCTTCTGGTATTTCTCGCAGATTTCACGGACACAGTCCTGCGGCCCTTCAAGCGCCGCAATCGACGCCACCTGGATCGGCGTAAAGGTGCCGTAATCGTGGTAACTCTTGATTCGCGCAAGGGCGGAAACCAGTTCCTTGTTGCCGACCATGAAACCGACGCGCCAGCCTGCCATGTTGTAGCTCTTGCTCATGGTGAAGAATTCCACCGCCACGTCGCGCGCACCCGCCACTTGCATGATAGACGGCGCTTTCCAGCCATCGAAGCAGATGTCGGCGTAGGCCAGATCATGCACCACCAGGATCGAGTGTTCCTTGGCCAGTGCCACCACACGCTCGAAAAACTCCAGTTCCACGCACTGCGCTGTCGGATTGCTGGGAAACCCCAGGATCATCATTTTCGGTTTCGGAATCGATTCGCGAATCGCGCGCTGCAATTCCTGGATGAAGTCCACGCCGGGCGTCATGCGCACCGAGCGTATGTCGGCGCCGGCGATAACGGCCCCATAAATATGGATCGGATAACTGGGGTTGGGCACCAGGACCGTGTCGCCGTGGTCGAGCGTGGCGAGCATCAGATGGGCAAGGCCCTCTTTGGAGCCGATGGTCACGATGGCTTCGCTATCCGGATCGAGGGTGACGCCATAGCGTGATTGATACCAGTTGCAAATGGCCCGACGCAACCTGGGAATGCCCTTCGACATCGAGTAACCATGCGTATCGTTGCGTTGCGCAGCTTCCACGAGCTTGTCGACGATGTGCTTGGGGGTCACACCGTCCGGATTGCCCATGCTCATGTCTATAATATCTTCACCACGACGGCGTGCTTCCGCCTTCAATTCCCCCGTGATGTTGAACACGTAGGGAGGAAGGCGCTTAATGCGGGAAAACTCGGCCATGATCGACGGACTCGGTCCAGTCGGAAAACGTAACCGACTGTTCATTAAATAGAAAGTGCAATCCTACCGGATCGCAGGCAGCGCAGCAAAGACCTCTTCATTTGAAACTGCATCTTTCACAGAATTCGAAGCGCAATGCCTTCACGGCTTACGGCCAGGGCTTTGTGGCTGTCAATAGCGTGCGATATGAATCCAGCCTGATCGTATTGCCCGACAGGATCGTCCAGGACTGGAACGTTCAGAATTTTGAATCGCTGGCGCAACGCGATATCGACGCGCTGGCTTTGCTGAAACCGGAACTCGTGCTGCTCGGGACGGGAGACCGTCTGCGCTTTCCGGACCCAACGCTGCTGGCGAGTCTCGCTGCCGCCCGTATCGGCGCCGAAGTCATGGATACGCGGGCAGCCTGCCGCACCTACAACATTCTTGCTGAAGAAGGTCGCAACGTCGCCGCTGCGTTGATTATCCCGATCGGCGGATAAATTGCAGGGGACGCCCCGCAGGACGCCTCAAAGAGCATCGATCACGGCGCAGATGACCGCGGTGAAATCTGTCTTGGATATGAACCCATCCAATGCAAGCGATTGGGTGAGTTCGCGATATTCCTTGCCATTGTTGAGCGTCAGGATCACGACCTTGATGCTGGCGTCGGCGGCTTTGATGCGTTGGCCCGCCTCGATCCCGCTGATTCCGCCCATAGCCAGGTCCATCAGAACCACCTGCGGACGCAGCCGCAACGCCATTTCGACAGCGGCCTCCCCCGAGTCCGCCTGTCCGATGACGTTTGCACCGCAGACCTCGGTGACAAATTGATGAGCGGCCATCCGGAAGGATGCGCTGTCGTCGACCAGCATGACTTTGACCAAGTGGACCACCCCTGCCTTTATCGGATGGGGCTCGAATTCCGCATCCAGTTTCCTGGGACGCGCAGCCCATGCCGCCAACTATCGTGGAAGGACGCACATAGGGGTATCGGGTGGTACGGAACCCGCATTTCGAAAAACCTGAGGCCGAAGCCGCAGATCGTTTGATTGAAGACGCCAGAAATGACGTACGGCGAGTTTTATATTTAATGCGAATTATTAACAATAATGCTTATATACATGATTATAAATGTTAATCATTAGCGCTTATCAATCCAATCCGGATCGAAAAGCGGACCAGCCCGGCTACATCGTGAATGTCCAAACGTTCCATTATCTGTGCGCGATGAGTCTCGATGGTCTTGATGCTGAGTCCCAGGTCGTACGCGATCTGCTTTGTCGTACGGCCGGTCGCGATGGCTTTCAGAATTTCCTTCTGTCTCGAGGTAAGCGCTTCGAGTCCGGTTTCGGCATCGGGTGGCCGGATGTAGGATTGGATAACTTGCCGCGAAACTTTCGGGCTCAGATAGGTTTCTCCATTGGTCACCGCCTGTAGCGCGAATTCCAGTTCCAGTGGCGCAGCATCCTTCAGTACATAGCCGACGGCACCCGCTTTCAAGGCTTGTGATACGAAATCCTGGGTATCGTGCATGGAGAGAATGATGACGCGCACCGACGGCTGGTCGCGCGCAATGATGGCAGCGGCTTCGATTCCGTTCAGTTCCTTCATGCCGATATCCATGAGCACGACGTCGGGACTCGCCGAACTAGCCAGTGCGACAGCCTCTTTGCCATTGGTGGCTTCCGCCACGACTTCTACGCCAGGCATTCCCGACAGCAACGACTTCAGGCCGGATCTCACCAGATTGTGGTCATCCGCCAGCACGATCCTGATTGGCTTCATGATTCCTCATATTTTTGATTTCGTCCCGAAATCGGGCATGCGGCCTGCCGGACTCGGCCGTCACAACCAGTCAAATCCCGCAAAGCTCCCTGATGTGCGCGCGGACGCTCCGCGCCAGCGCCGGAAGGTTATATCCGCCTTCGAGCGTAGATACGAGGCGGCCCTGCGCATACCGGGCCGCTACATCCATGATCTTCCTTGTCACCCATGCATAGTCGTCTTCGACCAGACGCAATGACGCCATGTCGTCATCGCGATGGGCATCGAAGCCGGCGGAAACAAAGACCATCTGCGGTTCGAACTCATCCAACGCCGGAAGCCACGCCTCCTCCACAGCCTGGCGGAACTGCTCGCCGCCGCTGTAGGCGGCAAGCGGAATATTGACCATTTGCTGCGAACGTCCCTCGATGCCGCTGTAAGGATAAAACGGGTGCTGAAACGTCGAAACCATCATCACACGGCGATCGCCCCTGAAGATATCTTCGGTTCCATTGCCATGATGTACGTCGAAATCCACGATCGCGACGCGCTCGAGCCCATGGACTTCAAGAGCATGGGCGATACCCACGGCGACATTGTTGAAAAAGCAGAATCCCATTGCATGCCCGCGGCAGGCGTGATGTCCCGGCGGCCGAACGTTGCAAAAGGCATTTTCGGCTTCGCCCCCGATTACCATCTCGGTTGCCCGGACAACCGCGCCGGCCGCATGCAACGCAGCGGACAAGGTCTGCGGATTCATCGCGGTATCCGGATCCAGGTGAACCAGCCCTTTGCGAGGAGACACGCTCGCCAGGGAGTCAATGTAACTGCCATCATGTACCCGCAGCAGTTGCTCTCTCGATGCCTTTGGAGCTTCCTCGCTGATCACATGCTGGATCAGTCCGGTAGCGAGCAGATGATCTTCGATCGCCGTCAATCGATCGGGGGATTCCGGATGCTGGCTCCCCATGTCATGCAACATGCAGTCGGGGTGATGGATGAACGCCGTTGCCATACGCTTGCATGAACTCCACGTTCTTCTTCTCGATGCATCTTATTCACGACGGCACGGAATGTCCACGGTTTGCAAATCGATGCGCATCGACTAACCTTTGAAGATGGCAAAACCCTATCCTTCGGAACTGGTGCAGCGCGTAACCTTGCGCGATGGCGCGCGCGTAGTTATGCGTCCGATCCGGCCCGAGGACCGGCAGATAGAGAAGGAATTCGTACAAGGGCTTTCGGATGAATCGAGATATTTTCGATTCATGAGTGCGCTGCGCGAACTGAACGACACGATGCTGAACCGATTTACACAGATCGACTACGACCAGCAAATGGCATTGATCGCGGTGGTTTGCGAAAACGCACAGGAAACCGAAATCGGTGTTGCGCGCTATGTCGTCAACGCGGACGGGACCAGCTGCGAATTCGCGATTGCCGTAGCGGACGCCTGGCAGCAACGCGGCGTGGGTTCGATGCTCATTCTCGGCCTTGTCGAGGCTGCCCGCGCGCGCGGACTCCAGATAATGGAGGGCATCGTCATGGCTGGAAATCACAAGATGCTCGGACTGATGAATGCACATGGATTCAGCATTCGATCCGAGCCGGGCGATGCTTCCGTGAAACATTTGACGAAACTCCTGGCCGTTTCCCCGACCGATGCACCTCGCATCTCGAAGTCTGCTGCCGCTGATGTAAACTAGTGACACGCCTTGCGATCGCCGCGTATCCGATTGTTACCGAGCGCCGCGCCCTCTTCCACATTTCCTGATATCGAATGTCGAATCCGCTTTCTCCTGTTGTTGCACAGATAGGCCGCATCATCCTCGGCAAGGAATACCAGATTCGCCTGACCGTCGCCTGCGTGCTGGCGCGCGGACATCTGCTGATCGAGGATCTGCCCGGCGTGGGCAAGACTACGCTGGCCCACGCATTGGCCAAGTCGCTTGGCCTGGATTTCCAGCGTATCCAGTTTACGAGCGACCTGCTGCCAGCCGACATCCTGGGCGTGTCGGTTTTCGACCGCGACAGTGGGGCATTCAAATTCCATCCCGGCCCGGTGTTCTCGCAGGTGATTCTCGCCGACGAAGTGAACCGCGCGACGCCGAAGGCGCAAAGTGCGCTGCTCGAGGCGATGGAAGAGCACCAGGTAACCACCGAGGGCCTGACCCGTCCGCTGCCGGAGCCCTTTTTCGTCATCGCCACGCAGAATCCCTCGCACCAGGTCGGCACATTTGCCTTGCCCGAATCCCAGCTCGATCGTTTCCTGATGCGAATTCACCTCGGCTATCCGGATGCAGCGGCGGAACGCGCCCTGCTCGAAGGTCGCGAACGCCGTGACATGATTGCCGACCTGGCGCCGGCGCTCGCCCCGACCGACTTGCTGAACTTGCAGGTACAAGTACGGAAAATATTCACCGCACCCGCATTGCTCGACTATGTGCAGGCGCTCATCCGGTATACGAGGCAATCCTCCGATTTCGTCAACGGGCTCTCGCCCCGCGCCGGGCTCGCGGTGCTCAATGCTGCGCGTGCATGGGCGTTCATGGACGATCGCAACGAGATCATTCCGGAAGACGTACAAGCCGTGTTGCCGAGCGTTGTGAGTCATCGGCTATATCCGGTGACGGGTTATCCTTCGCTCGGCAGCAGTCAACTCGCCGAACGTCTGATCGCGGAAGTGCCCATCCCTTAAATGTGAGGAGCGTGGCGTGAGCAACGATGCAGGCCGGAATGCGTCGATCGAGTTGTCATCGACATCCCGCTTCCCGCCTGTCGTGCCGCCGTCGCTGCGCGAACGCATAGGCGATTGGATTTTTCCACCGAAGGGCCCGGAGACCGGTCCGGTGGTACTGGGCCAGCGCCGCGTTTACATCCTTCCCACCGGCGGCGGCTTGATGTTCGGTGTCACCGTTCTGCTCATGCTGATCGGCTCCATCAACTACAACCTCAGCCTGGGCTACGTGCTGGTTTTCCTGCTCGCCGGCAACGGCATGGTTTCGATGTTGCACACATGGCGTAATCTTGCGCGAATCGCCTTGCGGCCCGGCAAGGCCTCGCCCGTTTTTGCCGGCGAACTCGCCGGATTTCGAGTGCAGATCGAAAATGCCGGATCCTTGCCCAGGACGAGCCTGGCTATCCAGCTTTCCGGCCAGCAGCCGGAATACTTTGATGTTGTCGCCGGTGGCTCCAGGGAAGTCGAAGCCAGAATGCCCGCCGCGCTGCGTGGACTGCTCTACCCCGGTCGATTCCGGATTTTCACGACTTATCCGCTCGGTCTGTTCTACGCATGGGCCATCGTCGAGCTCGACATGCATTGCCTGGTCTATCCGAAACCCGAGCCGGGCAACATTTCGTTACCCCCGGCGCAGGCGGCTGGTGGAGAGGGCTCGGCGATCGGCGCGGGCGACGATGACTTTGCCGGCCTGCGCACTTTTCATCCAGGCGATTCGCCACGGCGCATTGCGTGGAAGGCGTTCGCGCGCAATGAAGTCTTTTTGTCCAAACAATTCTCCGGCAGCGCAACGTCGCAGCTCTGGCTGGACTTTGGCGATCTGCCGGATACCCTCGGGGTGGAAGCGAAGCTATCGAGACTGGCAAGATGGGTCATCGAATCGGAAGCCGCAGGATTGCGCTATGGATTGCGCTTGCCGGGTAGCCAATACGATCCCGATTCGGGCGCGCTGCATCGCGACCGCTGCCTCCAGGCGCTGGCACTGTTCAAATCGTGACCGCGCGCGATCTGAGTCTCATCAATCTGAGCGCGATCCTGGCCTCGCTGGCGATGGTCATTGCGCCCCACTCCGTACACCTTCCCACGTGGATTCCGGCGCTGGTAGCGGTCGTGCTCCTGGCCCGTCTGTATGTCGGATGGCGGCATCGAAAGCTGCCGAACAAATGGCTGCTGATTGCGGTTGCATTGGCTTGCACAGCAGGGATTGCGCTTTCCTATCGCACGCTGTACGGGCGCGACGTCGGCGTAGCCATGCTCACCGTCATGATGGCCCTGAAAGTCATGGAAATGTCCAAGCCGCGCGACACGATGGTGGTCGTCCTGCTGGCTTACTTCCTTGTCGTGACGAATTTTTTCTACTCGCAATCGATTCCAACGGCGCTCTACATGCTGCTGGTCGTCTGGGTAGTTACGTCGACGATGATCAGCCTGCAGCATCAGGCGGGCAGGCCGAGGCTGGTTGTGGTGCTCCGTCATGCGGCCACGATGATGTTGCAAGGCATCCCAATCATGCTTGCGCTGTTTCTGTTGTTTCCGCGGGTGCAAGGTCCGCTCTGGGGGCTGCCACAAATCAACTATTCGGCCAAGAGCGGGCTCTCGGAGAGCATGGCCCCGGGAGACGTCAGCTCGCTGAGTTTGTCCGATGCGGTGGCATTCAGGGTCCTGTTCGAAAATCAGCCGGAGAAACCCTCGCAGCTCTACTGGCGCGGCCCGGTATTGTGGAATTACGATGGCCGCACCTGGCGAGTTGGTCTGAACCTGACCGCAGCGGGATCGAAAGTGGAAACCATCGGCCCGCCGCTGCGATACACCGTCACGATGGAGTCGCACGACAGGTATTGGATGTTCGCCATCGACATGCCTCTGGTCGTGCCGCAGGGCGCCTACCTCACCACCGACTATCAATTGTTGTCGCGGCGCGTCGTACGTGAGCGGCTGCGCTACGACATGCAATCTTCGCCGCAGTATCGCATCGGCGCCGACGAATCGCCCAACACACTGCATTTGGCGCGGCGCCTGCCGTCCGAAGCCTCCCCCCGTGCGCGCGCCCTGGTTGCGCGGTGGCGCGCGCAGGGCGGCAGCGATCGCGATATCGTATCTCGCGCTCTGGCTATGTTTCGCGAGCAGCCTTTTATCTACACTCTTGAACCACCGAAACTCGACGCCGACCCGGTTGACCAGTTTCTGTTCGAGACTCGCAGCGGATTCTGCGAGCACTACGCATCGGCCTTCACCTTTCTCATGCGCGCGGCGGACATCCCCGCGCGCGTGGTAACCGGATACCTCGGCGGCGAAGTCAACCCGGTGGATGGCTATTTCGTCGTGCGCCAGTCGGACGCGCACGCGTGGTCGGAGGTCTGGTTGCCCGGTGAAGGCTGGGTCAGGGTGGATCCGACTGCGGCAGTTTCTCCGTTGCGCATAGAGCGCGGGTTGGCGGCGGCGGTTCCGGAATCCGATCGACCATTGCTGGAGCGCAACAGCTTCGATTGGCTGAAGCAAGCCCGCTATGCCTGGGATGCCGTGGCCAACACCTGGAACCAATGGGTACTGGGATACAACCCGGATCGCCAGATGCGGTTCCTGGCAGAGTTCGGTCTCGCCGACGTCACCTGGCAGAACATGGTGATTATTCTTGCTGCGGTCAGTGGCAGCATCATCCTCGCGTTGTCATTGGCGCTGCTCTTCAGGATCAACGCGCAGCGTCCGGACCCCGTGCAGCGCGCCTATCTGTCGTTTTGCGATGCGATGGCCAAGCGCGGCGCCATGCGCAAGCCCAGCGAAGGACCGAGGGATTTTGTCGCCAGGGTATCCATGCAGTTCCCGGAACTCCGGGAAGCGGCGCAAAGGATAGGCGCGCTTTACGTTTCGTTGCGCTACGGGCGGGAGGGCGACAACGACGACAAACTCAAGGCTCTGCGCGAGGCCGTGCGGGCACTGAGCTGAGGATCCCGCGAGGGTAGATCTGGCCTGGCTACAGCAGAGTCTCGCGAGACAGGCCGCTGCGGCGCAAGATTTTGCGCAGGCTTGCCAGCGCTTCGATCTGGATTTGCCTGACTCTCTCCCTGGTGAGGTCCAGGCTTTGCGCCAATTGCTCCAGCGTATGGATTTCCAGGCCGTTCAGTCCGTAGCGACGCTCGATCACGCCGCGTTGGCGCTCGTTGAGCTGATCCAGCCATTCGTGCACGTGATGCTCGATCTCGATATTTTCCAGCCTGATGTCCGGAGGCAGGCTGTTTTCATCCGCAATGGATTCGCCCACGGACAACATCGGATCGATATCCAGCGGCGCATCCAGCGAAGTCATGCGCTCGTTCAGCGACAGCAACCGTCGCACCCGATCCACCGGCAAGTCCACCAGATGCGAAACGTCTTCAGGCGTGGGGTCGCGCTCGGAATGCGTCTCCAGGTGGCGCATCGCACGCAATACCATGTTCAGTTCCTTGATCACATGCACAGGCAGGCGAATCGTGCGCGACTGGCACATGATGGCGCGTTCGATACTCTGACGTATCCACCAGGTTGCATAAGTCGAAAAACGGAACCCGCGCTCGGGGTCGAACTTCTCCAGCGCGTGGATCAACCCCAGATTGCCTTCTTCGATCAGGTCCAGCAATTGCAAGCCGCGACCGTTGTAGTGCTTGGCGATATTCACCACCAGCCGCAGGTTATGTTCGATCATCGTCTGCCGTGCAGTGAAATCCCCTTCCCTCACCAGTCGCGCATGCCTGACCTCCTCTTCGACGGACAACAGTTCGTTCTGTCCGATGTCGTTGAAGTAGAGCTGGGTGACGTCGCTGAGGAGGTCGGGACCGAAATAGTCCTCGGTGGCCGCATCCTCGGCAGATGCGGGTTCGTCGAGCTCCTCTTCCTGAGAAGAGAGGGTATCGTCGTTCATGACGCCCGCTCGGGAAGGTACTGAAGCGGATCTATCGGTTTGCCTAGGCGGCGAATCTCGAAATGCAATGCAACGCGATCGCTGTCGGTATCGCCGATTTCGGCAATCTTCTGGCCTTTCGCCACGGTCTGCCCTTCCTTCACGAGGATCTGGCTATTGTGCGCGTACACGCTGAGATACGACGTATTGTGTTTGATGATGATAAGTTTTCCGTAGCCGCGCAGTCCACTGCCGCTATATACCACTTTGCCGGGGGCGGCGGCCAGCACGGGTTGGCCGCTGCGCCCTTCGATGCCGACTCCCTTCTGATTCGAGCCTTGCCCGAATCCATATAACAGCTTGCCCTGTGCGGGCCATTCCCACGTCATCCTGCCGTCGCCGGCCGGCGTTTCTTTTTGGGCAGGCGCGGGCAACGGTGCCGGTGTTGCATGTGCAGTCGATGGCTTGGTCGTCGGCTGGGCTGGAACGGCACTCGGTGAAGTCGGTGCCGGCGCTGGTTTCGGCACGGGCATTTTCAGTTGCGCAAGCGCCTGTTCCGAGTAAGGTAGTTTGCGCGCTTTGGGCTCCGAGAAGACCGGCGTTGCGACCGGGGCGGCAAGCGGTGTCGGCTGCGCAGTTGTCGCCTCGCCGATACTGTCCGGAGGAAACAGCCGCAGGCGTTGATCGATCCTGATCAACCCTGGATCTTCCAGATTGTTCCATGCTGCCAGCTCCCTATAATCCTGACCATAGTCGAGCGCGATGCTGTAGAGGGTGTCGCCCTTCTTTACGACGTGATATTCCGGTCGCCAGTCACCTTCGCGATAGGGCTTGGTAGTAGGTTCTTCCAGGGGTACCGGCGGTTTTTCCGGCTTTCCGGTTGTGACCACGGGGGCGACCGCCGCCGGCGGATTGGCCTGGGCTGAGGTCACCGGCGCCGGAGTTTGGGGTTTCGCCACCGGTGTTGCCGGGGCCGCAGCCGGAGAGGGGGACACCGGAGCAGGTGTCTTTTTTGCTGCGTTTACGGCGTTTGGAGAACGCTCAACTACCGGCGCGGCATTCGGTGTCGCACAAGCGGCAAGCAGCGCACTCATTGCGACTGTCGCAATCGCCGGCCACCGGCGGAACAATGAACCAAGAGTCACGCCGATACCCCTGTGATCAGCGGCACGAATTTGACTTCATCCAGCACCGACTGCGTGAACCCGTCCGCCTTGCGCTCGACCAGCACGAGCCGCTGCTCGCGAGTGCCCAGCGGCAAAACCAGCCGCCCGCCTTCGACAAGCTGCTCCGCCAGCATTTCCGGCAGATGGGTTGCCGCCGCAGCCATGACGATTGCGTCGAACGGCCCGTGCTCCTTCAGCCCCGCGTGCCCGTCGCCGTGTTTCAGCTTGATGTTGCGCAAACCGAGCTCCCTCAACCGTACCCTGGCTTTCGACAGCAGTCCGGCCAATCGTTCCAATGAATAGACTTCTCGTGCCACACGCGACAGGACAGCGGCCTGGTATCCGCAGCCGGTGCCGATTTCCAGCACCTTGTGAAGCGTGCGGCCGCCGCGCGCAAGTTCGACCATGCGCGCCACGGTAAACGGATTGGAAATGGTCTGGCCGAATCCGATCGGCAAGGCGACATCGTCATAGGCCCGACTCGCCAGCGCCTCATCGACGAAGATATGCCGCGGTATTTCCGCCATCGCATTCAACACCACTTCGTCTTTCACTCCCTGGTCGCGCAGGCGCTCGATCATGCGCGTGCGCGTGCGTTGCGAGGTCATGCCTATGCCGGCATTCCTTTTATTCATCTGATCGGGATCGGGGGTGCATTACGTAAGCGCAGGCTCGACCAGCCAGCGGCGCACGTGATCAAGACTCGCATACTGAGTCAGGTCAATCTGCAGCGGCGTGACCGATACTTTGCCATGCGCGACGGCATGGAAGTCGGTACCCGCGCCCGCATCCTGTGCATCGCCGGCCGCGCCGACCCAGTAGACAGTCTCCCCGCGCGGATTGGTGGATTTCGCCACCCCCTCGGCTTTGTGACGTCGACCGAGCCGCGTAACTTCGGTCCCTGCCAGCTGGTCGTAAGGTAAATCGGGCACGTTCACGTTCAGCAACTGCGCAGAATCGATTGGGCGATCACGGAAGCGTTCGAACAATTCGCAGGCCACCCGGGCCGCCGTCGCATAGTTACCCGCCGACTTGCTGGCGAGCGAGACGGCAATCGACGGGATTCCCAGCAGAAACCCCTCGGTTGCCGCCGCCACTGTGCCCGAGTAGATGGTGTCGTCGCCCATATTGGCGCCGTGATTGATGCCCGATATCACCATGTCCGGCATGTCGTCGAGCAGTCCGGTCACGGCGAGATGCACGCAGTCGGTAGGCGTGCCGTTGACGTAATGAAATCCGTTGTGGGAACGCCTGACGATCAGGGGACGATCGAGCGTAAGGGAATTGCTGGCGCCGCTGCGGTCGCGTTCGGGCGCGACCACGACGATTTCGGTAAGTTTCGACAAGGCCTCCGCGAGCGCGGCGAGGCCGGGCGCGAAATACCCGTCGTCGTTGCTCAGGAGAATACGCATCGGCTGAATCGGCCGGCCCGGGCTTCGTCCCTAAGAACGAAAGAACTGGAAACGTTCACTTCCCGTCCGTTCATTCTTCTCGAAAGTCTGCCGGCCAGTGGTTATGACGCGGAATTGTTGGTCGGGGCGAGAGGATTTGAACCTCCGACCACCTGCACCCCATGCAGGTACGCTACCAGGCTGCGCTACGCCCCGACGATACTAAGTCATTGATACTACTATATCTAATAGTTCACAGCATTTCACGAGATATCCTATAATTTCAATTCAAGTGGCCCCTGAAATGGCCCCTGAAACCGGCTTACTTGGAGTGGTACCTGAATGCCTCACGTCCAAAATCGCCTTACCGACCGCAACCTGCGCGCGCTTAAGCCGGATCCCCTGAACGCCTACGACCTGGCCGACGGGGGCGACCTCTACGTGCGGGTTGAAACTTCCGGTACCGTGGTTTTCTGGCTTCGATATCAACTCAACGGCAAACGTCGCCGATGGGCGATCGGGCACTACGGTACTGGCAAAACGGGCATCAGTTTAACAGAGGCCCGAGGGAAGCGCGATGAGGCCAAGAAGCTGCTTCGGAATGGAGTCGACCCGTGGGGCCACAAACTGGCGGAGGACCTTGTCGCAGCTCGCGCCAGGGAGGAACTCGAAGAAGCCGAGCGGCGCGGCGCCCAACGCCAGAACCAGACCGTGGCGTGGCTCGTGGATCAGTTTTGCACGATTGAGCTTCCGGCTCAGCACAAGCATCCCAAGTGGGGAGA
>WNFL01274432.1_pt1 | contig 24902 bp, 21 predicted proteins | sample 5400361 | NCBI WGS metagenome assembly WNFL01 (sample SAMN13153351, study PRJNA577476) | soil metagenome | isolation source: 40 cm soil on Douglas fir-dominated hillslope | place: USA:California | collected 2013-09-17
GCCGACCAGGCCCGCACCATCCGGATTCCGGTGCACATGATCGAAACGATCAACAAGCTGAATCGCATCTCCCGGCAAATGCTCCAGGAGATGGGCCGCGAGCCCACGCCGGAAGAACTGGCGGTGCGCATGGAAATGCCGGAAGACAAGGTACGCAAGGTCCTCAAGATCGCCAAGGAGCCGATCTCCATGGAGACGCCGATCGGCGACGACGAGGATTCGCACTTGGGCGACTTCATCGAGGATACGTCGGTTTCTTCGCCCATCGACTCGGCGACCACCGAGTCGCTGCGTGAAACCACGCACTCGGTATTGGCACAGCTCACGCCGCGCGAGGCGAAAGTTCTGCGCATGCGGTTCGGCATCGACATGAATACGGACCACACGCTCGAAGAAGTCGGCAAACAATTCGACGTGACCCGCGAGCGGATCCGCCAGATCGAAGCCAAGGCGCTGCGCAAGTTGCGGCACCCCAGCCGCAGCGAGCAGCTGCGCAGCTTCTTGATGGACGACTGATCGGCACGAGCGGTGGCGTTCTCGTGCGCGGAGGCCGGGCCGGGGTAGGCATTTCCCGGACCGCCGTAAATCCGTCCGTGGAGGCTGCGGGAAAAACGTCCTGTTTTTCACGCTCCGGGAAATGCCTACCCCGGCCCGGCCTCCTTCAAGTTTTCCGTCGCGAATAAAGACGTGCTGCTCACCGGGAGTGCGCTAGCCGGCGGCAACGACCTCGCTGGTCAAATGGCGCTCGCTGCTGAGGGAATTGGCGACCAGGCAGGTGAGTTCGGCCTTTTCGAGCAGCTTCTTCGCGCGTTCGATATCCGCGCCCTCGGGCACGTGCAGCTTGGCGTGCGTGTCGAACCGGGTGAAGCGCATCTTGCCGTCGATACGATCCAGCGTGCCTTCGGTGTGCGCCTCGAGGCTGACCCACGCGTATTTCGACGCCGCCGCAATCGCGCGGAAACCCAATACGAAGCAGTCCGCGACGGCTGCGGTCAACAGCCCCTCGGGCGACCATTGGTTGCCGGGACCGTCGAATTCCTTGGGAGGCGCCGATTCGATGATCCTGACGCCGTCCGTGGACAGGGGCACGTCGCCAACGGGGCGCACGGTGGCTTGGACGACGTAGCGATGAGGGAAGGGATGCATTGTCAACTCCGCGTGAGTTCAATATAAGGCCGGAATCAAGCGCTTGGTGCGACGCATATAATCCCGGTACTGATTTCCAAAAGCCTGTAGAAGTGCGTCTTCTTCGACGTGCATACGCCGCAAAAATACCAAAAAGACCGGAACGAGCATCACCGCCAGCGAGGCCCAGTTGGCCAGACACAGCGCCAAACCCAAGAACGCCATTAAAGCACCAGTGTATGAAGGGTGCCGGACAAACCGATAGGGTCCCGTATCGATCAGCCGATGCCCCGCCATGGTCGATCGGTAGGTCACGCGGATGCGAACAATTTCAGTTCGGGGCCGAGATCTTCCAGCCGGATCATTCCCTCGAACTTGAGTCCGATCTTCTCCAAAACACCGATCGAACCCCAGTTCTCGGGTGACGTGATGGCGACGATGCGGGGCAATCGCAACACCCGCCTGGCGTGGAGCAAGACCGCCGACGCGGATTCGGCGGCATATCCCTTCGCGCAATACCGCGACAGGAACGCGAATCCCACGTCCGCGTCCGTGAGACCGTCGCGCTTGACCAATCCGCAAATCCCGATCGGGGTGCCGTCGAGCAGACAGGCCGCGTACAAGCCGAAGCCATGCCGCCCATAACTGTCGATCGGACCCTTGCGCATGTAGTCGCGAGCGCCGTCCAAGGTTCTCACCCCCTTGTCGCCGATGAATCGCAGGAACGCGGGCTCGTTCAGCAGCTCCAGAATGAATGCAGCGTCGTTCAAATCGAGTTCACGCAGGAACAAACGTTCGGTCTGAATGACGATCATGCAAGCGACCGCGTTGTCCTTGGGTGCAGAGGTCAATCGTGCGGCTCGCCCTGCCGCGCATCTTCCAATGATGACAGCATGTCCGCGACCTCGCGGGAGTCCGCGCCGGCCGCGTCGCGCAATCCCTGCGCCACTCCCAGTCGGTTGGCGGTAGGATGATTCTGGCTGAGCTTCCATTTGCCGGTCAAACTGGCGATCGAAAATTCGAATCCAACGATCAGACCCAGCATTCGCTCGATATAGGGGGGCGGCGCATCATCGATCTTCCAGGGCATCTGCCGCGGCGCCTCATGCGCGCCGGTCAATCGCGACACCAGTGCACGCAGCCAAACGCCGTCATGTACGAATCGCAACGTGCCGCGTGCGTGCACCACCGCGTAGTTCCATGTCGGGACCACCTCGCCGGTCTCCCGCTTGGACGGATAGAATGAGGGCGAGACGTAGGCCTGCGGTCCCTGAAATATCGCCAGCGCCTCGGAGTCGGCGCGGTACGTCCGCCACACGGGATTGGCGCGCGCAACGTGGCCTCGCAACACCCCGTGCGGCAGGGGCTCCGGCAGCGTCTCGACCGGCACGTGGTTTGCGTCGAGTCCCGAGTCGGACAGCGTCACCAATGTCGCCAGCGGGCGGGCACGCATCAGCGCGCGCAGCACGTCGGCGCGGGATTCGTCGAAATACTTGGGTAAGTACACACGCTGTCCCAGGCATACTGACCGATGTGTCAGGCATCAAGCCTAATGGTTCCGTCCGTGCGCTGCCAGCGAAACCATAAAGACCTTGACCGTCTCAGGCGTCATATCGTGTACTGCCACGCTAATTCAACGGTCAACGGAGTCAATCAAGTCGTGTTGTCATGGATCAAGGCATGGAGGCCGGCAATCGCGTTCACGTGCGTACTGGCGTCGTTGGCTCAAACCACGTTGGCCGGTGGGGTCAGCGCCTACCTGCCGCTCAATCTCGAGCCGGAAATGGAACGTCAAATCGAGCGCGTGCTCATTCTCGCCGACGAACCCATCCTCAAGCGGCCGTTTGCGGTCGCGTTGGTGGAGGACGCCCTGCCGCAGGCGTGCATGGTGGACAAGCCCCTGTGTACCAAAGTAAAGAGGTATTTGCAGCGCTACTCGCGTGATTACGCCGTGACTCACGCCAGCGCGACCGGCGCGATCACGCACAATGCGAAGGGGGTCGTCGTGCCGAATGAGCACGGACTGCCGGCAGACAGCCGCTGGGAGTTGTCGGCGCAGGGATATGTCCAGCCGAACGACTACCTGCTGCTCAGCGGCGGTGCGGTCGCTTACCAAGGCCACTCGACATCGGCTACCGCGACCACTGGTTCTCGCCTGCCACCGACAGCAGCACGTTGATCAGCACGGAGACGCCGACGATACCTTCCGTGACGTTGTCGAATTACGAGCCGCTCACCAGACTCGGTTTCCAGTACGAGTTCTTTCTGGCCCAGATGAAGCAGGTGGGGGAACCGGGCCAGGTTGGCGACAATATCCTGTACAACGGCCGCGGAAGCGTCGGGAATCCGCATCTCTTCGGCACGCAAGTGTCGATAGAACCCTTTCCCGGTTGGTCCGTTGGCGTCAATCGCCTCCTGCAGTACGGCGGCGGCAGCGGATTGCCGTCTTCCGCGCGTTTTCTGGCGCGGGACTTTTTCAAACCCAGCGGCTTGTCGCAGTTTCAAGGCAACCAACAGGCCTCATTCGTCAGCCGGTTTCTGTTTCCCGGCAAAACACCCTTTGCCGTGTATACCCAATATGCGGGCGAGGCCAACTCGGACGGCGGCAGCTACCTGCTCGGCAATGTGGCGCTCACGGTCGGCATCGATATCCCGCGGTTCGCGCGCCACTTCGACGCGACATTCGAAGTCGCGGAATGGCAGAACATTTGGTACGTCCACAATGTCTTCTTGGAAGGCATGACCGACTACGGTCTGGTGCAAGGCAACTGGGGCGCCGATCAGCGCAACTTCGGAGACGGCGTCGGCGCACGCACCGCGATGCTGCGCGTAGGCTGGGAGCCGCCCTTCGGCGGCTACTTGGAGGAGCGTGTACGCACTCTGGCGAACCAGAGCTACTATGGCGGCGACCTGCGAGGCTATTCCCCCACCGTCGCCCCCTTCCCGTACCATCATTACTACGACTTCATGGTGCGCTACTCACGGCCTTGGAAGGACCTCACCGTCGGTGGCGAGGCTCTGGTCGGACGCGACGTCGACGGGACGTCGTTCTCCCGGATTTCAGGCTTCGTGCGCTACGGCGGCGACGAACATACCCGGGATGATGGCTCGCTCGACGAGGATTCCTACAGCGGCGGCCCTGATGCGCCTCGGTCGGAACGCTTCGTCGACGTGGGCATGAACGTCAACAAAGTGCTCACGAGTCTGCAGCGCGACACTCCGCAGATCTCGAGCAAGGTCGGCTTCGATCCGCACTTTGGACTGGGGGCGCGCCGCGCAGTCTCCGCGAACAATGATTTGGGAGTGCGCCTGGAACTGGACCAAGTGGACGGACATTCGCTGATCGGTGTTCGCGCCCTCGACTATCGATATCGCTTTACCGACAAGGTCGCATTTAGTTTTTTCATGGGCGCCACTCGCTACAACGTGGCAACACCCGCCTATTCCGAGTACGCAGGAATTGGCGGGCAGTGGCGCAATATACTTCCGGGGTGGGATTTAGGCCTTGATCTACGCTATGCGCAGAACGTGGCGCGCGATCATGTTTTGGCCAGCGATCCGACAGGTTCGAGACCGGAAACGTTCTACAAAATCGAGACGGGACTGCTGTACTTGTCGAGAAGATTTTAGAACGACGCGAAATTGAAATTGATTGCGTGCTGTTGCGCCGAATCATAATCGTTCACCGAACAGACAGTAGCGACAAAGTATATGCGCATCATGCACGTCATTCTTTCCCGCGGTTTCGCCGGCTCCGAACGCTACGCCGCGGAGCTCGCCGGCTTTCAGTCGGCCGAGAATCACGTCATGCTGATCGTGCGGCGCACGCACAGGAGCCGATTCGGCACGTCCATCGTCGACGCGGTTTCGAACCGGGTGAAGGTAGCCTTGGTCCCGACCTGGATCGGTACGCAGCGCTCGGTCGAACGACTGATCCAAGAATTTCATCCGGACGTCATTCATACGCATCTGCGCAGATCCTCGCGCATCATCGCGCGCGCGCGGGCGCAAGCGCCGTCGGTTGCGACTCTGCACAACCGGGTCAATGGTCCGCATTTCTTCGAGCTCGACGGGCTGATATGCAACGCGCATTGGCAGGTGCGCGAGATTCCTCCCACCTACCCGGGGCAGGTGTTCAAACTCAATCAGCTATTCACTCCCCATCGCCGGTTGGATCCGGCCGAGATCGCCGCGCTGCGCCGGTCCCTCGACGTCGCGCCCGATCAATATCTGATTGGCGCGGTCGCTCGTCTCGCCCACAGCAAGGGCCTCGACCATCTGATCGAGGCGTTCCGGGTTGCCGACTTGCCCAACGCCCGCCTGGTCATCCTTGGGGAGGGCCGAGAGCGCGGACGGCTGGAACGGATGCTCGGACCGAATATGACGCTGCCCGGCTTTCGCAGCAACGTCAAAGACTACTATCAGGCCTTCGATCTGTTCGTATGCCCATCACGCCGCGAACCGCTGCCGCTGGTCATGCTGGAGGCCTTCGATGCGGGCCTGCCCGTTGTCGCCTCGACCGCCGACGGATGCCGTGAGTTGATCGAGGAGTATGGGGGCGATCTATTTCCAATCGGCGATGTCGCGGGCCTGGCGGCGATATTGCGGCGGCACGCTTCCTCGCCCCGGCAACGCCTGGCGCGTGATTTGACTCCCCATTTCATCGAGAACGTCAATCGAACCATCGTCGAGGTGTACGACAAACTCATCGCCAAACGCCGGCATTATCTCGTCGAGCAGCGATCCATGGCTGCAAACATCTGAGTTTTCGGCCGGGAACCGCCGTTCCGGGCCCCCTATAGAGTGCCCAACGCCGCTGTAAGAAATTATCGCAATCCATATCGGTGTTTGTCCGATGGGGCAATGCGTCGGCCTATGACATGATCAATTCATGGAGCATCGATGGGGCGAGCGTGTTCAGGTCGATTTTCCCATCCGAGTCATCGCTCATCGATTCTCGGTGAGGGAGGGCCGGCTCGCGGATCTCAGCGTCAGCGGCGCGCTGGTCAAAACGGATTTCGAGGCGCGGGTCCTGTCCCGCATCCAAGTCGCCATCGATCTGCCGCTGTGGCCGAAGCACGACTCCCCGATCGTCGAGGCCTACGTGGCGCGACGGTACAAACACGAATTCGGCATCGAGTGGTGTGAATTTGCGCCGCGTGCCGTCAGCGAGCTTTTGCGTGCCTTGGTCAATCGGCCGCACGGTCACCTGCGCCGGCGCACAGCCTCCGCGTCGCTGACCATTTCCCGACTGTCGAGTCCGTTGCTGAAGCACGGGGCCTGACCCGCCGCGCCGCGTTGCGCCGCGTTGCGCCGCGTTGCGCCGCGCGATTCACGCGCCCGCACGGAATTTGAGGTCCGAAAACGTCGAGACGGCAGGCCCGAATTGCACCATGATTCGCACCCATCCACCGATTTGGAGGTTGCCATGTCATTCCAGCTGTCCGGTCTTCCTTTTGAGCCGTTTGCTGCGCTGTTTTCGCTCGGCACCGCGGAACTCGCGGAACTCGACGCGCAGCGCGTCGTCGCCACGGAAAAGCCCGGTTACCCCTGCCGCGTGAGTCTCATGGACGCGGAAGTTGGCGAGGAGCTTCTACTGCTTCCCTTTGCGCATCTGCCCGCTCGCTCGCCGTACAGGGCGTCAGGGCCGATCTTCGTGCGCAAGGCGGCGCGCGAATGCAGGCTCGACGCCGGGGTGATTCCGGACTATGTCCGGCTTCGCCAAATGTCGGTTCGCGCCTATGACTCGGCGCACCTGATGATCGACGCCGCGGTTTGCGAGGGACAGGACGCGGCGCCGACGATTCAGAGAATGTTCGGCAATGCGGATGTGGCGTTTATCCACCTCCATAATGCCAAGCGAGGCTGCTTCTCATGCCGGGTCGATCGCGCCTAGCATTCGATGCATTCGGCTACAATATCGCCGGCGGGGCGGTCCTTAGGATTGGAGCGAGCAACGTGACGAAAAATGAGACGGCGCACAGCGGCGGATGCCTGTGCGGAGGGGTTCGTTATCGGATTCGCGGCGCGTTGCGCGGGGTTATCGCCTGCCATTGCGCACAGTGCCGTCGAACCAGCGGTCACTATGCAGCCATGACGAGTGCGCCGTCGGCAAATGTCGAATTGACGGCTGCCGGTCCCCTGCGCTGGTACAAATCCTCGGACACCGCCGAGCGGGGCTTCTGCGGCGTCTGCGGCGGCAATCTGTTTTGGAAACAGGTCGGCCGCGATGACATCAGCGTCACGGCCGGTACTCTCGATACCCCGACCCACATCACGGTCGAGCAGCACATATTTGTCGCGGACAAGTCCGACTACTACGCAATCAACGACGATTTGCCGAAGCAGCCACAGTGGTAGCGGCGCGAGGCCATGCACATGCGGCCGAGCCCGCCGGCTCAGCGCCGGCGCAGCTGCGCGTAGTACAGACACACCATCCAGCACACTTCCGCGGTGATTTGCGCTTCCTGCGCCGGCGCCTCGAGGGCCATTTCGGTGGCGGTGTACATCAATTCCGTCGAGAGCCGCGTGGATGCCAGCAGGCGCTTGTGCGAAAGATTGGGATATTGCCGATGCAAGGCCTTGGCCAGACGCCGCGCCACCAGGTCGCGCGATTCGATCCGTACGGCGTGGAGTAGCGGCACGGCGCGCATCGCGCGCATGATCCACATGCCGCCTGGTTGATGGCGCGTAACGGTGTTCACTTCGGTCTGCAGCCGTCGATTGCTCTCGACGGCGGCCTCCAGGCTCGAAGAATTCAAACCGCCCTCCGCCATCCACGCGAACACGGCATAGTCTTGCGCGCGCATCAGTCGCCGGCCGAGCTCCTGAAGTACCGCGTACTTGTTCGGGAAATAGCGGTACAGCGCCGGCGGCGTCATCCCCGCGCGCTTGCAGATGAGGTTGGTGGACAGCCTCTCGAAACCCACCTCTCCCAGCAACTGTCCGGCCGTGCGCAATAAGTACTCAAAGGTCGATACTCCGGCCGGACGCGACGGCGTGAGCTTGGTGCCCAGCTTGACCGAGCCGGACGCGCGCTTGGGCTTCACGCTGAGCCTCGCCACGGCTTATGCCGCGCGCGGCCGCGTGACCACGCGCAGCCCCGTGGCGATCGCGAAGCAGGCGGCAAGACATCCTGCGCCCAACCAGAGCGCGCCGCGGGTATTTTCCGGACTGATGAGCAGCGCCGCCACGGTGGGTCCGATGCTGCCGCCCAGTAGGGCCACCCCGCTGGTCAGCACCGCAGCGCGCCGCGACGGATCCGCTTCGATGAGCATGGGAACCATGAACGGCAGGATGAACAGCCAGATGAATCCGAAGATCGCGGCGTCCACGAAAAACAGCGGCGCCGTCGGCCGCGTACCCAATATCCATACCATTGCCAGATCCACCGCCGAGCAAGCCAGCAGCGTGGGATACCAGCGCAATCGTCCCGCGAACAGGGTGGCGGCAGTGCCTCCCAACACCTGAAACCCCAGCGACACCTGCACGGCCGTGTCCGACACCTTGCTGGAAAGTCCGGCCTCGCGGGCGATGGGATCGTAGTAGACCCAAATGCTGACGATGAACATCATCAACAGGAAATTGACGACGAGACCCGCCACACCCAACGGGGGCGGAAGTCCGCCGGCAGGCGAGCCGCCCACTTTCGGCAGAGGCACGAAGGCGCGCGGCAGCAACAGCGAGGCCGCTCCGCCGGCGAGACCGGCAAAGGCCAGCAGCGCGAAGTCCCCCCGGGCGCCCCACTTGGGCTCGGCCCAGAGGCTCATGGCAGCCACGAACAGCAACTGGGTGAGCGTTTGCACGGTCAGATAAATCCCCGCCCAGCGATCCGGTGCGGCCGAGCGCGCAATCATGCAGGCGGCCACCCATATCAGGATGCCGCCGGTAAAACCGGTGAGGGCGCGCACCGCCCCGCCAGCACCAGGCTGGTGATGAGCGCAATTGCCGGCAATCGGCGCGGCGGTAGAAACGCGGCCGCGAGCGAGGCGGCCAGCCCCATGCTCAACAACTCAACCGAGGCCGCGTGTCCCAGCTGCGCGAGGGTGATGTGCTGCTCCGCCAGGAGCGCGGCCAGTACTACGGGCTGCAAGCCGGGAATGAGGATGCCGATGGTACCGACAAAGAGAATGATGCCGATCTGCAGTCCGGCGGGGCGCGGTCCGATCCATTGAGCTTGCGACACCGTTCAATAGCGCCAGTTGAACTCAACCCCGGCCATGCGCGGCGTACCCATGATGCCTTGGATGAATCCGAAAGTACTCGTGAGATCGAACTTGTCGGAATAGTATTCCTTGTTCGCCACGTTATGGACGTAGGCGGCAATTTCCCAATTCTTGTCGAAGTCATAGGCCGCCCGCAGATTTCCCAGCCAATAACCGCCCTGCTGGATGTACGGGTCATTCGATGTATCGAAGAACACGTGGCTCTTGTAATTCGCGTTGCCTTGCAGATTCAGGGTGCCGGTGCCCAACGGAATCTTGTATTCCAGAAGCACGGATCCGGAGGCGTGCGGCGCCAGCGGCAGCTGATTGCCGGAGTAGTCCGGCAGGTTGGGATCGCGCGTCGACAGGTACTGATCGAGCTTGGCCTGCAGAATGCCCGCCTGCAGCGTCGCAGAAAACTGCGAGGTGGGCTTCACCGTCACCGTAAGATCCAAGCCTTGCGTGTGCGCCTTCGGCGCATTGTCGAGCACGTTGAGCGGCAGCCCCGCCCCGCCGGCTACGTCGTTGATCAAGACGAATACCTGCATGTCGCGGTAATCATTGTAGAAGGCGGCGGCATCGACGATCAGGCGCCGGTCCCACAGCGTTGTCTTGATGCCGACCTCATAGGCCTTGACGTGCTCGGGTTTTACCGGGATCAGTTGGCGGGCAATCTCTGCCGGAACGGTGCTCAAGAAACTGCCGTTGAAGTCGCCGCTCTTGAATCCGGTGGCTGCGCTCACGTACGCGAGAATGTCCGGGGTAAAGTTGTAGTTGAGGCCCGCGCGCCAGGAGAAGGCACCGTTCGACAGATACTCGGGTACGTTGGTTGCCAGGGGGATCACCGGACCAAAATGGTCCTCGCCCCCTTCCTGAGGCTGAATCGAGCCGCTGTAATGGAATGTCTTGTGCTCGTCGGTGACGCGACCGCCCAGCACCAGCTTCAACTGATCGGTGATACGGTATTCGCCCTGGCCGAAAACCGCATACGCGTCCGTGAGTTGCTCACTGGTATCGAAGGCCCTGAAGGCGATTCCATCCAGGGCGCCGGGAGCGCCGAATATGGCGTCGCCGTCCAGAAGCGCGAACAACGGCTGATTTTGGTTCAGCTTCTCGTGCAGGTAGTACAACCCGGTCACCCAGTTGTAGCGGTCGGCATTCTGGGAAACACGGAATTCCTGAGAGTAGTTGGTGGAGCGCACACCGTAATTGATCTCGAGCAGGCGATTCGGCGAGGTGTCGGTGTCTTCCGGATGCAGCTTGTCGTTGTAGTCGACGGCGGAAATGGAAGTAAGCAGCAGCGAGCCCCAGTTGTAGGTCACCTTCACATAGGATCCGGCCGTCGTGACGCGTAAGTGCTGTTGCCGGTTGTACGCGCCGTCATAGAACTTGGCGGGCGTACCGTATCCGAACAGATCGACGCACTGCCCCGCATAGGTCTGCGCCACGCTGCACTGCGTGGGACCCGTCGCCAAGCTCGCCGGATCGAAAGTGCCGATGTGGCGGTATTCCGTCGGCCGGTTGTTCACTTGGCCGGCGTGCACGTTGAATAGAATGTCGAGCCCATCGATCGGCTTGTACAACAGCATCGCGCGCGCCGCGTAGTTGTTCGCGCCGTTCTCGTTGTCGCCGGTCAACAGGTTGTGCACGTATCCGTCGGAATGATTTGCATCGAAGGCGAAGCGTCCATCCAGGGTCGAGGTCAGAGGGCCGCCCACCGCACCTTCGAGATTGACCGTATTGTATGAACCGTACTCGGCATGCAGATTCGATGAGAATTCGTCCGCTGGCTTCACGGTGGTGAGATTGATGGCGCCGCCGTTGGTGTTGCGCCCGTACAGGGTCCCTTGCGGGCCTTTCAACACCTCTACCCCCTGCAGATCAAAGGTGGCGAACGTTTGGGCGGACGGCGAACTGAGGTAGACCTCGTCCAGGTACACACCGTTCGGGCCCGCATTGTTGGTATCGTAGTCGTTGAGACCGATGCCGCGGATGCTGATCAGCGGTTGGTTGCCCGTGCCGGACGGCAGCGCGATTTCAACGTTGGAGGTGAACTGCGCGATGTCGGAGGAGGACTTGACGCCCAACTCCTCCAAGAGCTTGCCCGTGAAGGCCTGGATCGATATGGGCACCGTTTGAATGTCTTCCGCGCGCCGTTGCGCGGTGACTACGATGGTCTCGAGTGCGGTATCGCTGATGCCGGCCGCATTTGACGCGGCGGTCTGCGCACCGGCCCAGCCGCTGCCCGATAGCAGGGCGAGAGCCGCCGATAGCCGTCCCAAAGTGATCCGCGACGCCGTCAATTTCGTCATATCCCGCATCGTTGGCTCCCTAGTCGAGGCCGTGAGCGCTAGTTGGCGCTACTGTGTAGGCGGCTTCAATTCGCTGTAGTAAATGACACACACTCACCGGTGTCAACGGCGAATTGACGACATTTTCTCGCAACGCGCGGCGCCGAATGGGCTTGCGGGCGGGGATCGAATTTGCGCTTGACTGCCTACGGTACTATTCACTATCGTAGGGAATCCAATGACCCAACCTCCAATGCTGCTCTGCATCGGCCTGACCACCGTGGATGTGGTGGCGCTGCCGGTGCGAATGGAGCCCTTTGACGGCGTGCGGCTCATCGATGCCATGCAAATGGCGCCGGCCGGCACGGCCGCGGGTGCGGCCCTGGTGGCCGCCAAGCTTCAAGTGGCGACCCAACTGGCGGGTGCCGTGGGCGCGGACGCAGCGGGACGATTCATTCGCGGTGAGCTCATTCACGCCGGGGTGGATGTCGCCTTGCTCGAGATGTTGCCGGGTCTGCCCACCTCCACCACGCTGATACCCATCGATGCGGCGGGTAACCGCATGATTTACCATTCGCCGGGTGCCGCCGCGCTGATGAGTTTGAGCGATGCGCTCAAGGCGGCAGCGGCAAGCGCGAGTGCAGTGCACTATGCCGGCGTCGGCGCCCGCCATCTCGACGGCCATGCCGCGGAGCTGCTGGCACCCGCCAAGGCACGCGGGGCACTGATCACCTGCGACTTGATTGCCCCCGGGCCCGGCAGCGCCGCGGAACTGCGCCGGCTGCTGCCGTACGTCGATGTATTCATGCCGAGCGCGGTCGAGGCGCGCTTCGTCACCGGCGAAGCCGATCTGCCGCGCGCGGCGCGCGCCTTGCGCGACTGGGGCGCCGGCGCGATCGTGATCAAGAACGGCGCGGACGGCGCACTCGCCCTCGATGGCGCGGGCCGGCTGCAGGTCGTTCCGGCGCTCAGAATCGACCGTGTCGTCGACACCACCAGCTGCGGGGACAGCTTCTGCGCCGGATTCATCGCCGCCACGCTGCGCGGCCGACCTTGGGATCAGGCCCTGAGGTTCGCAGCCGCGACCGCCTCATTGGTGGCGCGCGGCCCCGCGACCTTGGGCCTACTTGAATCCTACGAGCAGGCGGAAGCCATCGCCTCTGCGGCGTCGGCATGATGTCGTCGCTGCAGATAGACGAGGGCCAGCGACGCTTGCGCGATCATAGTCAAACGGGAGATGAACGATGACTGCATCTACGGCCAAAGACTTGGAGCTGCGCCGCCGGGCCGAGGCGGTCATTCCCGGCGGCATGTACGGACACCAATCGGTGGCGGCCTTGCCGGACGACTATCCGCAGTTCTTCGCGCGCGGCGCGGGTGCGTACCTATGGGACGTCGCCGCAGCTGTTCGGGTACGCGCATGACTCCATCGACGCCGCCGCCATCGAACGCATTCGTCAAGGCGATCCACTGACGGGCCCGACGGAATACATGGTGAGCTTCGCCGAGCGCATGACCGCCCTGGTGACGCACGCCCAATGGGCGATGTTCTGCAAGAACGGTACGGACGCCACCACCATGGCCTTGGTCACGGCACGCGCCCATACCGGCCGCAAGACCGTGGTGCTCGCCAAGGGCGCTTATCACGGCGCGGCGCCCTGGTGCACACCGCGCACTGCGGGCACGACGCCGGAGGATCGCGCCAATCAGCTGTTCTGTCATTACAACGACCTCGAAAGCCTCGAAGCCGCCGTGGCGCGCGCCGGCGACGATCTGGCCGCCATCTTTGCCTCGCCATTCAAGCACGATGCGCTGGTGGATCAGGCGCTGCCGGATCCTGCCTATGCGCGCCGGGCCCGGGAGCTCTGCGATGAACGCGGCGCCTTGTTGATCGTGGACGATGTGCGGGGCGGGCTGCGCGTGGCGCGCGATTGCTCCTGGTCGGTGGTCGGTGTGCAGCCGGATCTGTCGAGCTGGGGGAAGTGCATTGCCAACGGCCATCCCATCTCGGCGCTGATGGGCGCCGAGAAAGCGCGCGCGGCCGCGACTCAAATCTTCGTGACCGGCTCGTACTGGTATGCCGCGTCGCCCATGGCCGCCGGCCTGGAAACATTGCGCTTGGTCCAGGAAACCGATTACCTGGAGAGAATCGAGTCCCTGGGAGAGCGGCTGCGCGCCGGGCTCGCGGAGCGCGCCGCGGCGCACGGATTCGGCTTGCGCCAAACGGGACCTGTGCAGATGCCGCTGTTCCTATTCGACGAGGATGCGGATTTTCGCGTCGGCTTTGCCTGGAGCAGCGAGATGCTCGAGCGCGGGATTTACGTGCATCCCTGGCACAACATGTTCCTGAGTGCCGCGATGACGGCGGCGGACATCGACGGCGCCTTGAATGCCGCGGAGGGGGCTTTTGGCGCCCTGAGAGCGCGCCGCGCAACCCTGGGTCCCGTCGAGAAGCTGCAGGCCTTCCTCGCTCCCCCTCCGACTGCGGCGCACGTGGAATCCGCGCAGCGGTGATTTAGTGCGCTCGCCCGTGTGCCCGCCTCGCCGCTCGAGCATCACGCGGGCTTGCGGCGCAGGCCTTGATACAAATGATTGTCAGGGTCCGGCCACGCGAATTTTTCCCGCAATCCAGCGAGCGTGCGGCGATACACGCCGACTTCGACGTAATTGGCGTGGCGCGGCGAATCGATGTAGTTCACCGTGCCGCGCAAGTTCGGTCGATCGTTGGCTTTCAGCGCCGACCATTCCTCCGCGCCGACGCCCGACTGCCGAATGTAGGCATCCATGGCCGTCATCTGCGCCATTTCGTCGAAGCGCTGGTATCCGGCCGAGGCGAACTCGACGAATCCAACCACGCACAGTCCCTGCAGGCGCCGATGGAAGATATTCAGATAAAGCTCCGGATGCCCCTGCTTCCAAGTGAACAGCTTGGGATCGATGTAGGGAATTCGGTATTCGTAGCCGGTGGCAAACAGAATCAGATCGATGTCTTCGACCGAGCCGTCGAGGAATCGCACTCCGCCGGCGGTGAAGTTCTGGATCTCGCCCCTGGCCTCGAGATCGCCGTGCGCCAGGTAGTGCAGGATTTGCGTATTCATGATGGGATGCGATTCGAGCGCCTTATGATCGGGGGCCGGCAGTCCGTAGCGCGTCAAATCGCCGACCAGCGCCGAGAGCATTTTGCTGGGGTCATCCGGCACCGTCACGCCCTTGGGAAGCGTCACTTGTCCCGACAGAAAGACGTCGGTTGGAACGCCGAACATGTGCTTCGGCACGAAATGATAGCCCCGACGGAGGCTGATGAAGGCGCGCGCCGCGCTGCGGGCGGCATCGCAGGCGATATCCACGCCCGAGTTGCCCGCGCCGACGATCAAGACGCGCTTGCCCGCGAGACTCTCCGGGGATCGGTACTCGACCGTGTGGCGCACTTCGCCCTTGAACTCATCCAGGCCCGGATACGACGGCAAGTTGGGGTGCCAGGTGACGCCGTTCGCGCAGATCACGCCCTTATACACCGCGGTTTCGCCGCCGCTCGTGGTCACCCGCCAACCATCGATGGCGTTTTCGCCGAGCGGTTCGGCTTGTGTTACCGATGTGTTGAAGCGTATGCCGGCGCGCAGCTCGAAGGCATCGGTAAAATCGCGTATGTACCGCAGCAATTGACGGTGGTCCGGATAGTCCGGGTAGTCCTTGGGCATGGGCAGCCCAAAAAAGGACGAGGTGTATTTCGAGGAGATGAAGTGCGCCGACTCGTACATGGAGGAGCCGGGATTGTCGATATCCCAGATTCCTCCGACATCGGAGTGCCGTTCGAATTGATCGTAAGGAATGCCCGCAAGCTTGAATGCCCGCGCCGCCAACAGCCCGCAGGGACCCGCGCCCACGATGCAATACTTGCCGTCATAGTGAATCCTGGGAAGCGGCCGCGCACTGTCGGCGCGCAGGTCGGATTCGGCCAATGCGGAAAAGGTACGCGGCTTATGCCGCCGCAGCCAGACCGCGAAGCCGACGCCGAACGCGACCGTCGCGGCATAGATGAGCGGCAGCCATTCGACGCCGGGCAAGTCGCTGGTGGACAGCAAGCGGAATTTGGCCGCAACCAGGATGGTGGCCAGCGCAAGTCCGATCGCACCCAACGCCGAGGCCGCCAGCACCACAGGTTTTATTTCGCGGCGCCGCTGCCCCAGATAGAACACGATGGCGACCGCCGCAAAACCCTGCAGAAAAATGATGCCGAGGGTGCCGAAACCGATCAGCACAGGCACGCCGGACCGGTAGGGATCGACTCCGGTCATACCGAACGCTGCCACGCACACGATGGTCGTGATGGTCACGGCAACGCTGGCGTTGGAAGGCGCAAAGCGGTTCAACCGGCCCAATGCCACCGGCAATAGTTTTTCGCGGCTCAACGCGAACACATAGCGCGAAGCGGCGTTATGGATGGCAAGATAAGTCGCCAACAACGACGTGCAAACGAAAACGCCCATGAGGTCGGATACGGACTTGCCGCTGAACTTCGCCACCAGATTGAACATCAGCAGCCCGGTCTGCTCGGCGGCCGCGCTCGCCGCCGTCCCGGCGCCCAGCGCGCCGACGGTGACCCAGGAGGTAAGCAGATAGAAAGCCGCGATCAGAAGCACCGAGGTGTACGTCGCGATCGGTACGCTGATGGTCGGTGTCTTGCTCTCCTCGCCGTACAGCGCGGCCGATTCGAACCCGATAAACGAAGTAAAGGCCACCATCAGCCCGGCGCCCAGTCCCGGCGCCATCACCACGGAGGGGGCGAACGACTCGAGCGGAAACGCTGCGGCGCCCTTGGCCGCGATGACGCTGACATCGAATATGGCGAGGATGGCCACTTCCGCCGCCATGAGCACGCCCAAGATCTTCGAAGACAAATCGATGGACCGGTAGCCGAGGACGGCGACCGCCGCTATTCCACCGGCGGCGTACAGCAGCCACGAAAAATGGATGCCGAGCTCTCCGAGCACCAGGTCGAGAAAATAGCCGAAGAAGGCGGCCAGTCCGATGGTGAAGGACACATAGGCGACTACGGCCGTATACGCCGCGCCGACTCCGGCGCGTTTACCCAGGCCTTTGGCGACGTAGGTGTAGAAGGCGCCGGTGTTCACCACCCGGCGGCTCATGGCGGCATAACCCACGGCGAAGCAAATGAGCGTGACGCCCGCGAACAGAAACGCTCCGGGCGTTCCCGCGCCATTGCCGCGCGCGAGCGCGATCGGCAGATTGCCGATCATCGCCGCCAGCGGCGCCGCCGCCGCGACGACCAAGAAGATGATCCGCTGCGTCGAGAGAACGCGCCGCTTTTTACCCTGATCGAATTGGCGCGCCGTGGCGCGCAGGCTCTCATCCACCGGGTTTGAGCCCGCGTGAACTGAGATAGCGCTGCATGCCGCTTTCGCCCTTCTTCTGCAATCGCGGCAGCACGAGCGGTATCAAGCCCGGTGCCATGCCGACGATGCGCGCGGTGATGCCGTCGGAAAACGGCAAATAAGTTTCGAGCGATTTTCCGTCCATGGCACGCATGCACGCCGCCGCGACCTGCGCCGGGGACAGCACCTCTTTATTGAGGAAATTGAGCGGCGAACCGCCGTGCGTGGCCTCATAACGCAGCATTGGCGTGTCGACGGCCCCCGGAAACACGCTGCGCACCTTGACGCCGTGGCGGACTACTTCTTGGCTCAGGGCCGTCAAGAATCCGCGCAGGCCGAACTTCGAAGCGCTGTACGCCGCGCTGCCCGGCAGTGACACGACGCCGGCCGCCGAGACGATCGACAGGATACAGCCGCTGCGGCGGTCGATCATGCGCCCGATTGCCGCCTGGGTAAGCCGCATCGGCGCCAGCAAGTTGATGTCGATGTGCCGTTTCAGGGCCGCGTAGGGCAAATCAGCGACATCCCCCGGTTCGATGATGCCGGCGTTGTTCACCAGCAGCGCGAGATCCGGCGTGTCCGCGATGAGGGTTGCGGCATGATCCAAATCGCGCGGATCGGTGAGGTCGGCGGTGACGCAGCGGACGGCGCCGCCGAGGGCTTGCGCGCGTTCACTCAATCGGCGTTCGTCTTTGTCCAAAAGCACCAGCTGAAAGCCGCGCTTCAGCAACAGGGGGGCAAGTTCGCCTGCGATCCCGCCGGCGCCGCCCGTGATGATGGCTGTTCCTGTCATGAGTCGCTCCCGGCTCGCAATTTGCGCCAATTGTAAATATGATAAACACTCACGTTTGAAGACGCAACTCAATGGAGCGGTGAAGTCCCAATGGCAACCCGTAAGCCGTCCGACAGGCGCCGTGCCTCTCAAACGCGATCGAAAGCCACGGTGGAGCGTATCCTCGACTCGGCGGCAGCGCTGATCGTCGAGAAAGGGGCGGACGGCGTAACCATGACCGAAATTGCGCGGCGCTCCAATGTGGTCATCGGATCGCTGTACCAATATTTCGCGGATAGATCCGCGATCAACCGCGCCCTGCTGATGCGCCACCACGAAGAGGTGCGGCGGATGCTGCAGGGATACCTGTCGGATATCGAGACGTTCAACGACTTCATGGCCGCCATCGAAGCGGCCGCCGCAAAATACTATGCGTTGCATCAATCGGACCCGCTGTTCAACGGCATTTGGTCGGCCGTTCAGACCGATGCCGAATTGCAGCGCATCGATCTTGCGGACACGCTGCTAAATGCCCGTCAATTGCATGCCATCAGCAGGCATCTGCTTCCAGCCGTCGATTCGGATGAGCTCATGGCTACGTGCGCCTTGTTGATCCAGTTCGCGCTCACCACGGGCCGTTTCGCGCTGGCGATGCCGGCGCCGCTGAAACGCCAAATGCTGCCGATATTCAGACGGATCATGCGCGCGGCGCTGGACGCGCTGTATGCTGAAAATGCCCACAGGCGGCCTGCCAAAAAATGAGCCATCGGTCAGGAGCTGCTAGCGCTCTTCAGGCGGAATGGGCCTTATAGGCGCGGCAAACGCCTTATGTGACGCATGGTCGACCGGTTTTGAGACTATTTCGACCGAGGCGGGGACCGCAGTCAAAAAATTCTGGCCTTTCCATGGGCGTGCGGGGCGGATGGGCCGCGCGCTGAAACCGCCGCCGCAATTCGGGCATACGTTGTCGAGTATTTCTTCCACGCAGGTTCGACAGAATGTGCACTCGAAGGAGCAGATCCTCGCTTCGAGGGAATTGGGTAACAAGCGAGCTCCACAGTTCTCGCAAGTTGGCCGAATTTCCAGCATAGATTGCCTCTCGGGTTCTTCTGGCCCGACTTAGGACAACGTCACCTCTTGGGGTACTCCGTGAAAACGTAGTCCTGGTTCTTCACTATCGTGTGGCACGCGAACCCGCACTTGGCGTCGTTCCCCTGCGGCGGCGTGTCCGCCCCTGTGCCGGGCCTGAACGTATCGGACGCGGCGTCATACTCAAACTCGCCGTACCCCCATCCGCCGCTGTCCGCGAACCGCGTGCTATCTTTCACCATGAAATCAACGTCATGGAGGGTGCCGGCCACCAGCGGCTGACCGGGGGTCGCCTCGTTCTTTTTCGCTTTCCAATGAATCTTCGCCATTTTGGCGCCGTCGGGGAAAGGCTTGCCGTTACCGGGAACACCGGCCTTACGCGCGTCGATCATCGCGGGGTTCCCGAGGATCACAGCAAGCAGTTCTCCGTTATGACTGATAGAGATGGTCTGCCAGCCTTCGTATCCCTTGAACTCGGCAAACGCGAGTCCATTCGGCACTTTGAGGGTGTACTTGTCCTGGGCGGAAATCGCAGCCCCGGTAGCCAGGACGGCGAGCGCTACCGTAATCCCCACACTGATCAGCATGCTTTTGTTCTTCATCGCCGCAGCTCCCTATATCCGGTCAATGAACAGACCCGCTATTAGGCCACGAGTGCTGAATCGCATCCACTATACGAAGGTATTGCTCGATGGCGAGCCTCTGAGCTACTGCGACGGATTGCATCCCTGAAGAAAACCCTCTATCTGGGCAAAAAGATCGATTTTGTCCTGCTCCTTGTCAAAGAGATGCGGCTCCCGATCTTTGCCCAACAACACGACGGTCTTGTGCGCACCAATCAGCGCATCCTTCAATCTCTCGGCGTCGGAATAGGGAACCAGCGGGTCGTTCACGCTGTACGCCAGGAACACGGGCCCGTGAATTTTGTCCGAATTGTAAAGCGGGGATTGGGCCTTCAGATAAGCGGCATCTCGATGACCGCCGAGCAGATTCTCCCAGAAACTGAGTTCGGTGTCGGAGCGCGTGCGCCACAAGGCGCGCGTGATGACGACCTTGTCGAACAGGCGCTCCAAATTGATCTCACCGCCATAGGATATGCCGCAGCGATAAGCATCCGGGGAACTCGCCATCGCCATCAGCGACAGATACCCGTTAAAATCGGCCCCAAACACGGCGACGCGGTCTCTGGCGATGATCCCTTGGCTTACGGCCCAATCGATACTGTCGAGGAGGTCGGTTCTCATTCCTTCGAGCGACGGACCCTTGGCTGCGCCGCTGAACACCTGGCCGTACCCGCCTGCTCCCCGGCGATTGACGCGCAACACCGCGTAGCCTCGCGTCGCAAAGAACTGCGCCATGGGATCCCAGCCGTCGGTGGCGCGCGACCCCGGTCCTCCGGACGGCCATAGAACCGCCGGCAGTGCTTTGGCTTCCCGGTCGGGGGGCAGCGTGAAGTAACCGTGCAGTACGGTGCCGTCTTTCGCTGGGAATTTCACCGCCCTCTGGGGGCCAAATTGCGCAGGATCGATCCAGGGAGCCCGGTCCGCCAACTTTTCCACGCTCTGTTTCGCGTTCTCGTATAGATAAAACCGTCCCGGGCTCTGATCGCTGTCGACCTCGATGATGGAGCGACTCCGGTCGTCGGACATACTGTGGATGCTCACGCGCTCGGCAGGAAACGCGGCGTACATGGATTTTTGGAGGGCGGCCATGTCTTCGTCGAGATAGTAAACATGCGCTCGATCCGTGACGTAGCGAACGCCGATCAAGCTGCGGCCATCATTGCCGAACACGCCTTCAGAAAGGTCCGCACCCGGCACTTCCACGAGGGGTCCCGTGACGCCGTTCGATTCCGGATCGAATTCGAACAGCGCACGGGTATCGCGATGGAAATTGGACAGAACGTAGAGATGCTTATCATCGGCCGTAAAGGCCAGCGGCATCACCTCGCCGTCCTCGAACTTGAACTTGCTGAGCTCACGCCATGGCGAATTTGCCCGATCCCGGTAGTACAGACGTCGCCCGAGGTCCACCTCCCTGCTGAGGCAGACACGCGGATTGCCTTCATGGTCGACGATATACTGGCAATCGCGCCCGGCGGCGATGATGGCCTCTCCGCTGGTCCCGCCGGGCCCCACCGCCAACTTTTGGACGAAAAAGAAATGGGGATCGGAAACCTTCTTCAAGTCGACGTGAGCGACCTCCTCGAGCACCGTATTCGGGACTCCGGGGAGCCAGTCGATGATGCCCCGAAAACTGACCTCACTGTCGCTGGGCAGCCAGTGCCAGAGATTGCGATTCTCCTTTCCATGGCGATTGATGGCCCATTCGTCGTGCTCTTCGAGCCCTGCGGAATTGCCGCTGGTGACGTAAACCAGCGTCTCGTCCGATTTCCAGCGCACCGCCAAGACCTTGCCTGGCGGCGGGTAGTGTGTGATTGCCGTGCTTGTCTTGTCCGCAAGATCGATAACGACCAGATTCATGCTGCCGTTGAAATCCATGATCGATGAGATATAGCGCCCGCTGGGGGACAGCTGAATGTCGGCAACCTTGAAGTCTTTGAATACGATCGCGGCGGAAGGAGTTGCCGGCGTTCGCCAACAGCACAGACATAAGAATCCTGCCAGTCCAACCCCCATCCATGGCCTCGTCATTGGCGTCCCTACCTTAAAATATTGGCGTTATCTTAGCGCTAAAAGTGGTGATCGCGAAGTAGATGGAGCTATCGGGTAGACGAACAGCTGCGCTCAGCGGCCACACTCATCCCATCGGCGTTAGGGCTACGCAACAACGCGCAGCGCGAAGGGTGCGTGCGCCATGGACCCGAACGCAGCGAGCTTCGGGTGAACATCCCCGAGTGGAGAGCCGATTCACGGCTCTAAGACGGTATTGCGCGTACATTGCTGACAAGCCTGTTTTCCCCCGGGTTTAGTATCGCCAGCTGGTCAAGTCGGCCCCTGGTGGTGCGGTTTTTTTAACGCGATCGAGAATCTGCGGTACGTACATCTGATCGTAGTGCAGTCGCGTGTACCAGTTGGGCTTGTCCGGGTCACCGTTCCAGCAGTGCTCGGCACGCGGTCCGTAGCTGACCTCGCCTTCATACGGCACCCCATGCCCGGGGGTGCCGGTCTGTTTGAGAAAATCCTCCAGCAGATAGACCGCATCGTTCAGAAAGTAGGTGTCGTCGGAGCCAACGTAGATATGCAGTTTGCCCTGCACCTTCGGGCCGAGCGTGTCCCACTCCCGCTGCAGCTTGGCGTTGAGGTCATAGTGTTCCCGCCAGTAGTCGGCAGTCGCATGGTCGATCTTGCCGGTGGTCTTGTCGAAAATCGACTGCGGATAGCCGTCGGCACCCACCGGCGAATACACCGCCTGCCAGATATCGAACTGCTCGCCGGAGCGACCATGGTCGCCCAGCGCTGCCTCATAAGCGATGTTGTCGCGCATTGTCAGCAGCGTATGACCCAAATAGTCGCGCATCGCCGGCTGCTCGACCTGCTTGTTCGCACCGCTGAGGTAGAACATGTCGTCCTGCGTGTACAGATCGACATGCATAAAGGCACGGAAGTCGACCGGATCCGGACACGCGACGAACGCGCCGTTGTAGTGGTCAGGATAGAAGAGCTGCACTGCCAGCGACTCCCAGCCACCCGTCGAGCCGCCGTACATGAAGCGTGCCCAGCCGGCGCCGATGCCGCGAAACTGTTTCTCGATCTCCGGAATCAGCTCCGTCTCTATGGCATCGCCATAGGGACCGACATTGGCCGAATTCACTGCATACGAATCATCGTAGAACGGATTGGCGTGCTGCAGTTTGACGATCAGAAAACGTGGCGTGCCCGGCGCAATCCAGTATTGATAGTTCTTGTACGCTTCCTGCTGCACGATCCGGTTGTAGCCCTCCAAATGAAAGCGATCCGAATATTCCGATTGCAGATTCGAATCCGGTGGCGTGGTACGAAAATCATTGTCCAGATCGTTGACGAAATGATCGTGCGAGATAATCAGCGGAAAGTGTGCCTGCGGATGCGCGTCGAATCCTTCCGGTACCAGCACGATCGCCGACAGGTACATGGGTTGGCCCCAGAATTTCGACAGCAGTGCCGACTGAATGCGGATGTGGCGGATGTACTATGATCTGATCTAGCGCCACATCGATGGCAGGCGCTTCCGCACCCATGCGCGCATGCCGCGGCTTCGAATATAGATTGCCTGGCGCCAGACTCCACACCTGACCCTCGCCGCGATCGGGTGCCAGCTTGACGGTCCTGCCATCGGCACGGTGGAAAGTCTCGTAGACATTCAGCACGGCCTGGATGGTGTAGTCGCCGGCGGGGATGTCGGTCAGACTGGCACGCGGATAGCCCTTGGCAGTCCTGCCGACGATGACCGGCACGCCTGGCTTCCAGCCATCGACGGTGAGACCGAACACCATCTGGGTCTTGGGCGTGTCATTGATCTGCTTGCGCGGCTCGGCCTTCGGATCGGTCATGGCCTTGGGATCGTTGGACACCAGAAACAGCAACCGCCCATCCAACGGCTTGTCGGAGCTGGAGGCCGTGAAGTGGACGGTCACCGTTTGCGCCTGAGCGGTAACGGCCAGCAGCAGGCCGCTCACCAGTAGAGACAGAAGACGAACAGAAGATGTCATGCATTAAGTATGAACGGCTGTCCGCACAACAGCCACCGTCAATCCAACCGCTACTTATCACGGTTTCCGGGCACCAAGCACAACGTAAACTACCGAAAGCCCGCCTCCGATAAGGGAGCCAAAGTGCAGCTTTTTCGGCAATTTCCTGACACACCCAAACTCTGGTTTCCTGGGTAACTCAATCGGAGCACCTTGAGTTACCCAGAAAGTTACCCAGACACGTGGGCGCTTTGCGTTGTCCGGAATCTAGCCTGCGATCTAAAGAAATGTCTTCCGAACGCGTCAGGACAGAGAGTACCAAGTTCCACGACCCGCACCTCGGCGCAGAAGATGAGCTTTTTCCACAAGCGCCGTCACGTGATCTTTTATGGTGTTTCGGTTTGCACCGGTTGCCTTTGCGATGTCGCTGATCGTGACATGACCGCGTTCGCGGCAGAGTTCAAGAATCTGTATCGATAGCTCCGGCAGTTCGCCAAGCAGGATTCGCTCGCGTGCGATCTTTTTCTCCAGACGCGATTTCTGTTCAGTTAGTACTCCATGCACACCTCCAATTGTCCATCCAATTTTGCGTCACCCTGGCTCCGCGACTTACCGCCTGCCGCCATTTAGGACCTGCGTTCAAAATGCCCATTTCAGGAGGCGGGATAGAAGTGGCGTTGCGCTAAGCGGCCACTTTAACTTTGGGACGGCCGCCCCGTTTACCGTTCTCACGGGAGGCCTCCGCCTTGATCGAACTGCGGCTTGACTCCCCCGAGTTTGCCAATCTGTTGCATCCACCGACGTGAACCGAAGGCGCCTTCGATGAGGTCCGGTACATAGAGATCGGCATCCAGCAGCGGCCAATGCAGGCCGAGCCCGTTTGGACTGATCTTGATTTTCCTCAACTGATCGAACAAACGTGTACATGAGCGGGACGATGATCGTTCGTATAGATCATGACCCGAACGCGGCCAAAGCGGAGAACCCGAACATCGCGAATTAGTGGGCCCGCTCACCATCGAATTAGCGCAGAAAATGCCTAGTTTTATAGCCGTTTCACTAATTCGATGATCTCAGTTACCCCGTTAGTTACCCCCGGCGGTTTCGCCTGTGAGTTTCCCAGTGGAAGCGGGGCAAAGCCCACTTGTTTCATTGTGATATCGACAGATTACGACAGGTTCTTGTCAATTGACAAGAATGTGTCAGAATATGTCGATGAGCGCACTCACTGACCCTTGGCACTTTCCTCGTCCCGACCTCGCGCAATCCTATCTGCGGAGTTTTGATCTCGGGTTGACGTCGGCACGCGGCTTATTTGCACGTCGTCGCATGGGCAAAAGCGAATTTCTAAAGCACGACTTGCTTCCCGCAGCCATGCACGACGGCTACTTGGCAGCC
>WNFL01377654.1_pt1 | contig 24880 bp, 31 predicted proteins | sample 5400361 | NCBI WGS metagenome assembly WNFL01 (sample SAMN13153351, study PRJNA577476) | soil metagenome | isolation source: 40 cm soil on Douglas fir-dominated hillslope | place: USA:California | collected 2013-09-17
TCATGGGATATAGTATGTATATCCACTAGTGGTTATGATAATCTTGCACTGTATTCACCATTTATTTACCCACAGAATTTTTACTCCCAGCCATTGTGTTGATGGGGTCGTGATATGGTACGATTGTGTATCTCATGCCATACAATTACCAACCTGTCACATAGGTATTATGGTCCTCTCTGCGATTGGTGCGCGTCATTCAAGGTATCGATTGATGGCTCAACACTGCAGCAGTTGAATGTCAATACCTCAGGGGCTTCTGGAGGATTGAATCAGCGGATGATTTGGTTGAATACGAGCCTTGATCCAGGCCGGCACACTGTCACCCTCACTCATGACGACATTGTTCCCACCTATTTCCACCTGGATTTTTTCTGGTGAGTCAGCATTGGAGCGAAGCAACAAAGATCAAACATATGACTCTCCCTATTTCTCATTACTTTCCTCCATATTCGTACAGTTTCCTCCCTGAGGCAGGCGTGTCTAACCTGTTCTTGTCTTTCTCAACCACGAGTCTTGGAGAGTTACCAACTACTGTACCACCAGTCCCCCCAACCAATCAAATTCAAGCATACAGGGTCCCATTAGCCGTCGGTTTGACGCTCGGTCTTCTTGTGCTTGCAGTCATTGTCCTTTGTGGTGTTCGCCACATATACCGTCGAGGAAGAAGGCCGATTGACCCCGACGCGCACTCCGTTTCTCCATACACTATTCCTCCGATCAGGCGAGCCGACCAGCAATCAAGCATACAGCAAGTTCGAAAGGGCGTTCCTCAGCCCGCTCGACCATATGGAGCCTCTCTGGCCACGCTTGACCCGACTGTGTATTCGGGTGTAACTGGGCTAGGACCCCCTCCCAGTTACGAAATGCCGATGTACGATTGGAGAGTGGACACAGCACAATAATCCAAAAATATCTCCTTCAGTGGACTGTTAACATTGATTTCTCTGCTACACCTCAGTGATAGATACCCCAATCCGGAGAAGCACCTTGTTGAACTAGTGACTGTTTGTGAGCAGGTGAAACAATGTATGATTAAGATTAAAACCAGACGGTGGAGGGCATGTGGAAGGGCGATTTACAGGGCATCGGCGGAGTTGCGGCGCAGCATTGACGCAACAGGAACAGCATGTATATTTTTTCCACTTTGCGTATCTGCGCATTCCGTTGTAATGTTACTCCACAGATCAATCAAAGATAGAAGGCATGTTTGAGTTCTGCAGAGTTCTGCCCGATGGCCGAAGTGACCTCCGCAACCAATCCACCCGTCTGCGGTGGCTGAATTAATGCAATAAATCCACCAAACAAGCCCGAATATTCACTTTTTGCCCACTCACTAATAGAATTCCGAATGCAGATCCACTCAGCAGACTTGTCGCTACAAATTTATAATAACATTCTACCGTGCTAATAATACTTACATAGGGTTTGCCCATTGTTATTATTCCAGCACTGTTTCAATGTTTCAAAGTAAGTGATCCCAAGTAGCCAGTATTTATGTCTTCATCTTGTCATCATTACGGGCATCCTTGATCCAAAGCTTTCTGTTCACTCGCTTCATAATGTGGAGCGAACGTAACGGATGAAACAAATGGAACGACTCCGGATTGAAGCATCCTCCAACACTCCCTGTGTGTTCTTGCTTAGTGGTTTTTGGCATAATAACCTTGTTATTATCACTTAATTGCGTGCATGCCCACTTGAGGAATTTAGATCTTCCTGCCAACTTATACGAGTATGTGCGATTCAATTACTACAATAAACAAGGGACCCCTATCAGTCTCGTGATAAACATGTGCTGCTGATATGCGCGCTGACTACATTATTGTATGCGCGTGATTAACGTGACCTGCAGGTATTTCACTCTGAACTTTAGTGCAATGGATCAGCGCCTGACATATTGTGGACACAACGGTGGGTGGGCGGTGCGTGATATGGCGACAGACGGATGACGGATGACACTCGGCGAAGACGGGCGAGCGACATATGACGGCGCCGACGGACGACGCCGACGGCTGACGGATGATACCACTGGCGACGGTGCTACTGACGGTGCACCGATTTGGGAGGGAAAGCCTCACAGCGGACAACTTAACATTTTCCAAAAAAAACAAAAAGGAAGATGTTACATAATGTAAACATCGTGATTGGGGAATCTTATGGGAGTTCGCTTCGGCCATGGATGCCCACATGCTAAATTGACATGGGTATTTTCACTGGATGGCTGTGTTCGCCACGTGGCTGTGATGTTAGTGTTTCTATGGAAATTGTTATGACCCTATGTCCTCGACCGATCGTTCTCGAACGTTTCTGGGCTCTCGTATGTGTGCTGGAATCAGAGCTTCGATCATATTTCCAAGCTTGCATACCACTGGTAGCCATCTGGGGCAATTCCCCTTATCGATTTTCATTTTTGGCTCGCTTATCGTGTACTACACAGGCCATCTCATCGTACAACTTAATTAAAAGGGTATTGGATTTCCGTCATTAGCCATTGTCATAATTCAAATTACATACTTCACCTTGTGGCCGGTGGAAGCTCAGACTTTCAACATCTTCTCCAAGGGAGGTAGTCCTGTCCTCTCATCCTCGTCCGTCCTATCCCCCGTCCTCTCCTTTCCTCATCCTCTGCTACGCCCCTTCCATGAGCCGATTACTCCGTGTTGACCCCACCGACCCACACATCATGAAAAATGACAAATGGTTTAAATCCTCCTCCGAGACGCTGCAATGTTCCTCCGCGTCCTGCCAATTTTTTTGGTTGTTTCGAGGTTCGCTTCATGCCCGTGATCCTCTTCTCTGTTTCGTGATCTGAGATGGCCATCTCCTTTCAGGTACTGGGATCATAATGTACGGCTTTACTACCTCAAGTGCCGTGGGAGTCTTGCATTTGGAGCTCGACGGAGATACTACAGAAATTCAGCTCAACGACAACTCCACCTCTCCTACTAAGGTAACGCCAATGTATCGTGCTGAGAACATGAGCGACGGCGATCACCAGCTCGCGGGCAATGTATATCAACTGGCGACCGGGATGTTCTCATTGTTATTATTCCAGTGAGGGTGCCCTTGCTCCACTCCGTCCCAAGTAAAGTATGCTAATAATTTCGCCGCTTCCAGGATTGAAAATTCTTCTGGAGACGGCTTCGACCTTGTCAGTGCCGGGCCAGCTGCGCAGAACGTACCCGCAGAGGCGATCATTGTGGACAATACTGACCCGGCGATTATATACGACCATCCCGGATCCCAGTGGTTTGATTATACCGATGGTGTTGGTGACTACCGAAGCAGTGTGTCGCATACATCGACTCCCGGTGCTTCGTTGAGTTATTCCTTTGATGGAGTCGCAATATGGTACGAATGTGTATCTCATGCCATACAATGACCAACCCGTCGCATAGGTATTACGGTCATTTCTGCTCTACTTGCTTGTCATTCAACGTATCGATTGATAATTCGACACCGCAGCAGTTGCACGCCGCAAGTCCTACAGAACTGAAGCAACAGATGATCTGGTCAATTACGAGCCTTGATCCAGGCAGACACACTGTGAACATCACTCTTGACCGCTTTGATCATGACTCCAAACTTTATGGCTCCGATCTTTACTTGGATTTCTTTCGGTAAGTCATCAATGAGGTGAAGGGACAAAGATAAACATCTGACTCTCCCTATCTCCCATCAATTTCCTCCATTCGGGTACAGTGTACTCCCCGGGGCAGGTACGCCTACCTTCTCGTCTTTCTCAACGTCACCAACGACTCTACCACAGTCCCTCCAAACAATCAAAACAGGGTCCCGCTGGCCGTCGGTTTGACGCTCGGTCTTCTTGTGCTTGTAGTCGTTGTCCTTTGCGGTGTTCGCCACATATGTCTTCGAAGAGGAAGAAGGCCGATTGACCTCGACGCGCACTCCACTTTTCCATACCNACCAGCCATCAAGCATACCGCAAGTTGGAAAGGGCGTTCCTCAGCTTTCTCGGTCATCTGTCGCTCCTATGGCCACGGTTGAGCCGTCAATGTCTTCGAATGTAAACGGATTAGGACCCCCCCCCCAGTTATCAAACCCCATCGTACGATTGGAGAGTGGACACAGCACAATAATCCAAAATATCACCTTGTTATCACCGATTTCTCTGCTGCACTTCAGTGATATACCCCTGTTGTCGATTGTGCGATCTGTGCGCTGTCAGCCGAGGTCATATGACAACGCGTCGGGTATATAAGTCCTCGGACCTTTTATTTTGTATCGTTGTGTGTTTGTAGCGGGTCCTAGCAACACGATATTTGCTTGGATTATTGCTTTCGCGGAAATCTCAACAACCCCAGATCCGGAGGAGTGCCTCGTTCAACTAGTGACTGTTTGTGGGCAGGAGAGACGATGTATGATTAAAAGGCGGAGCTGCAGCGGGAATAGCATTAATATTTATTTTTTCCACATTGTGCTTCCGTGCATTCCGTTGTAATGTTGCTCCACAGAATCACAGATAGAAGGCATGTTTGAGTTGTGCCGAGTTGTGCCCGATGGCCGAAGTGACCTCTGCAACCAACTAAACGGTCTGGCGTCGCTGAATTATTGGACCAAACGAAGCCTGAATTCGATGAGCATCATCGCTGTTTTGGTCATCGGACTTTTCGTCCCTTTATTTCACTTCTATTTCATTTCATATTCTACCCCTATTCCTATTATTTAAACCCGTGTATCCCGTATCCCGTAGCTAATAGTTCCTCAAACAGTTTGAGGATCAACTAGAGTACCGATCCTTATTATCATTATTTAATAGTTCGAAGCCCTTTCCTTCCTTTTCTGCCAGACACAGACCCGCTTCCAGCCCCACCGACCGGAACCGTAGAATTGAGCCCGATAGGAGTACAAGTAGGAGACCTCCTGTATCGTGCAATTCACGTGCATCTAAACTCCCCCATATCCTCTAAACGTCCTCAGCGCGTTTTGCACAGATTGATATCCCCAAATTCCGTACGGACCCGACAACCTCATCTTGTATTTCGGTGGCCGCTGCCCCCCTCAAATCCGAGACACCAGAATCTCCCTCATTCACCTGACTCATCGTTGGTGTCAACCTCCAGTCCCGCCTCCCAGTCTCTCGCATTGGCCCATCGCCATCGCCATCGCTCTCGCAACCGTGGCTCTCAGGTTCTCTCTTGATTGGCTTCTCTATCTATCTCACTATTGGCATTAATTAGTATCGGCTACGTACAAGAACGTTAATCAAGTCCTATCCTCCGCTATCGACTTGATTTCTTGCTTCACCTCCCATTTTGCACGTTGAACCGGCCTCGATTACACTTCCACCACGGCTCAATATACCGTAAGGCGTGTACTATCTCGCCTACTATATAGAACACCATAGACACTCGTGGATACACCTCCGCATTCTACCTCCTGCCGGCTTTACGACCGAGAACAAGCCATCTAAAGTCATGAATGAAAGCAGTGGTCAACTACAATCAGGATCTGTTGTAATTCCGCTTTTGCATCGTGGTGAAGCAAACGAGTGCGAAGACGTAGGAGAACGAGTCGAACCTTCATGGGCGAAACGAACAGCCCGACCACTGGTCAAACCACTTCGAAAGGCTTGCATCTTAGTAGCCGTATGCACCATCATTGGGGTCGGATACTTGCTTTGTTGGCTCTTGAGCCTTCCATTCTCTCTTCACATCTCATCTACAGCAGATCAACTTCTCCCAAGCCTGAGCTATGGTTCAATCTCCAAACATATATACGCCTGTGACTGCCCACCGTCTCCTGACAACAATCCGCTCTATAAATTTTGCGCGACGTATGGACCGGAGACACTCGCAAGAACACGTATCCATACTGGAACGAATTACCGAATCGAACGGCTTCTTGCAAAGGCAAAGCGGGGTGAGAGGCTTGTCCTAAGCTTGATGGGAGGAAGCGTCAGCGCTTGCCACGGCGTCGATCACGACTCGATGGGCCAGGCCTGTTATTCTCGTCGAATACTGGACTGGTTCGATGAGCGATTTCCCGTAGCGGGTGGACATGTCTTCGTGAACGGAGCGATTGGGGGAATGGATTCAAGGTGGGTGAGAAAGGACGTTCCTTTGACCACTATTTGATTCTGACCACTACTCCGTTGAAGCTACTATGCATTTTGTGGCACTCACCACATTCCACAGAAAGTGGATCTTGTTATTCTTGAGTTCGACGCGAATGATCAACGGTGGGTCGCCAGAAAGACACGTCTCTCACAAAACCCAACGCTGACATCGCCCCTAGAACGGAGGGGTGGCTACTGTATTTCGACCAGCTTCTCAGGGTTACCCTAGAGATGCCTTCGCACCCAGCGGTGTTAATTCTCGGGATGTGGGGACCCATTCTCGGCAAAGACTATGGATTCGTCGATCCTCAGCACGCACACCTCCCAGCCGCCCTCTATCACGACGTGCCATACATCTCCCTCAAGCAGCTCATCTGGAGCCACTTCATCCGATTCCCTTCAGCTACCTGGCGTACCTTCTACGCTCCCGACTTCCTGCATCCAAACGCGCGAGGCCATCGCATCCTTTCCGACCTTATCACCTCATACCTCGCAACCCGTCTGTGTATACTGGAAACATTCGGCCCTCGTCCTGAGCCATACAACAGCCGGGGTGGCATCCAAACTTCGGATAAAGATGATTTTTCTGGTGCGACCTTTGCAACCCTCAGTACCTCCGACTCCTTCGACGCTGTAATCAAGTACAGCAATGTCTCTCACAACCGCGATAATGAGGAAGAGCAGCAGGCCCATGGACCTCTCATCTTTTATGAAGAAGTGAACAACGATACGTATCATTTCCTGTCGTTAGACAATCCATCTAGCGTTCCGCCTATTCCTCTCGGTATCCCTCTAAATGATCTCATCGATTGGGATTCACCGGATCAGACTCTGTCGACATTTCTTGATAGTGGCACGAATCCAATCGGGAGGATGGTTAGGGGAGATTCCCAACCACGGCCTTTCTGCGCAGATGCCAACGACCCACTTAATCCTCTCGTGCCCACCGAAGTCGAGGGTTGGAAGCCATGGGTATACTCTGGCGAGAAGCACTACTGGATCGCGGATGAGCCAAGGGCGAGGATCCGCGTCGACATCGACGTCAACGAGGGCAGGGTTGCTGTGTTCTTCTTCAGGAGCGCAATGTTGAGTCCAGGAGTGGCGTATTGCTGGGTTGATGACAACGAAACTGGACGGTATAAGCTCGAAGGACATTGGGGTTGGGAGACGAATGTGCCCTCCGTAGCATACATTGATCATGAGGTCACTCCTGGCAAGCATTAGTAAGTCCTGCAGAAGTGATAGCTCGATCGCGAACTAATTCGCTATGACAAGTGTCACCTGCGAACTTTCTGATGAAAGTGCGATCCCTGAGGCCGAGAATGCGCATCACTTTAGGATCGTCGCAATTATGGCGACATAGATTATCAATTGGAAGGGTCAGGTGTCGTGTATCGACGTAGATGGCGGTATTCCTGGATCATATGGCCATTCGCGCTACCTTTTAGGACCTGTGAGGCTTCTTCCTCGCCTTGTCATCAACAAGGGATACTTGCCTCATGTTATACTGGGGTTACACTAGATATTTGAATGGTTATAAATGCGTCATTCATCAACGAGGCCTATAGTTCAAACGCGATCAGTGGATATGAGACGATAGCGCCTCATCGAGCAACCGCATCGCCTGGTCTCTGTCATCTTCGATGGTTGTGGTCCAAGCCCAGGACCACTGAGCATCGAATATCTTCTCCATCCTTTCTACTTTTTCGGCTCCTAGTTGGAGCCTTCCATGCTCGTCAATCTCGAACAGATCTTCCGGCCTGCACCCAGGATATGACAGGCAATACATCCTTCCATTATCCCTTGACTTCATAAGCACAGAATTTGCGAGTGGAAGGCGAATTTGCTCATAGACTTTGAACGCATGCTCGAGGAGCAATGTCGGCGGAGCGGCGCCAGAACATGCTTTGAAAATACGGTCGAGAATTTCACCTAGAATGTAGGCATCTTCTATGGCCTGACTGGCGCCAGCGGCCTGGTGAGGGGTCATAGCATGGGCCTATTGCGAATCCGCCAGTGAATAAGTTTCGTATCACGTCGGGTGCAGAGAGGAAGACGCACGGCGTCGCCGAGGAGCACCACTCGCCCGTGGACCCAGTGGGAAAGCGGGTTCAATTCCTGTATTGCCCACCGAGAAAACCGGGGGATGCACTGACATTGTGTCAGCCCCTGAGTATTACACCTGGTGGTAGATGGGCAATGTAGATCTACCTCTATGATGGAGAGAACGTCCGTCTCCCACCCTTCGTAGATTCGATATAGCTCCTCTGGCGAGACATCAACTACGATGGGCCCATCGAAAGTCGTCCCCGCACACTCTGGATGGGAAACATAGGCGGTAACATTTATGAACTTTCCAGCCGCTACGGGGTATGCTACAAAATGCTGAACAGGAATTAATCCACCGCGGTAGTTATAGACTGTCAATACTACCCACCTTGAGACTTCCAGAATACTTCACGAGTTTCCGACAGTGGAGTATTAGTTCAGTTAGACTGAAAGGACAAGAAGAACGATGACGCACACACATCGGTGTCGACAGGACTTGATGCGCAGGCATCTTCTTTGCCAATTCACCAGAAGGAAACATCGCACGATAAGCTACAGTTCCACTCCATACCGAATGCACCGAATTTCGGATGGTTTCAGCCTCCTTCGATGGGGAAGGGGGGCAACCGTCTTTGATTTGGGCCTTCGCGTCCATCCCACGTGCTAAATCTTCTAACATGTAACGTCGAACGGACGACTTGATGCCATCGGCGCCGATCAGGACGTCGCATTGGGCGGCCGAACCATCAGTGAATTGAAGGGTGACAGGGGAACAGGAAAAGGAAGGCGCAGAGTAAGAGGATACCCTCTTGGAGAAATGTGTGTGGCAATTCTTCCCCAGTTTGTTGACGAGCGCTTGAACAATCGCCGGACGGGGGAAGCCAAAGAATCCGCCTTTTGATATTGAGCCCATGAACGGCAAGCTCTTGGAAGGTATGTATTATACATACCGGACCCTTTCAAGTCGAATAGTCCCACACCCTCTGCTTGATCGGACTTCCGAAAACGAAATGCAAGGGCTGCGAATCGTTGGTGAGTCGCAATAGGTTCAAGGGTACACAAGTTCTCAGAAGCGAAATGACTCACTTGGGCCCTCTTTTGCTGCCACAGGTTCAGCAAGCGACCCTAGTTCCTGACCTAACCCAAGTTTCTTCAGGACTTCCCATCCCCGAGACCATGTACCGATGCCAGCCCCAATATCAGTGAAATCATTAGCGGCTTCGTAAATATGGACTTCGATTCCAGGGACCTTGGCTAGGGCGACACCGAAAGCCAAACCTCCAATGCCACCTCCACTGAGACGATTTACGTGAAATGATGAGCCCCAACATAATTTGAATGCTAAAATATGACCCACGCAATGGCGATCTGCACCAGTCCTGTGTCGCCGACCATTGGTGGCAGAGTAGTTGAATGATACGATACGGGGCCTTCCTGGGAGCTTCCAATTTATAAGGGAGACATGAGGACATCATGAGAATCTGGGTAACCGAGGCCTTAAGATAACCCATGACATGGGGCACATTGCAATTGAAGCTTCGATCGCACCACTTCCGCCGATCCTCGGACATTTGGAAAACCGGTTGTGAAATCCGACTATGACAATGGACTCACTAGGCCTAACCCCAACGGCAAGGCGATCTGAGGAATGTCACGGAGGTCCGCAAAAGCCACCACCTGCGAGAAGCCAGCTGCAGGGTGGCAGAGGTGGAGGAACATGATACTACTGCTCATTGAAATGGTAAGGCGTGTATTTGTCTGAATTTGGGATGCAGTGTGATCCTCAGCGTGCCCCGATGTTACCGGATCACAGGCTGGGGTATCACATAGCCACTTCACAGGTATACAAGAACTAGATCCCTATATATTTTGCATGCTCACATATTTGTAGCCGACTACAACAAGCACAATAATTCGTTTCGTCGTATACGTATTTTCAACAGTATCATTGCATATTGATGTGGGTCGTAGTCCACTATCCAGGTCTATTCAATATTTGGATTCTATTTTTACCTTTAAGTACCTGAGAAACCCCAAATGAGTGATCCGGTGCCGATCTGGCACTCGCTCCAGGTGGGTTGGCCTGCTGTGATCATGAAACAGGCCATCTCCGGCCATAAAGGCTCACCCCACGATTGGCTGACATGGTGGGCCGGAGATCCACCTAGGATTTGACATTTCGCCTGCCCAACCATTTCACCAAACTTTTGGTTGACGTAGCTCGCCTCGTGGTGATGCTCACCCTCCACACGTTCTCAGTGATAAGAGGATGTGAAGGCCATTGGGGATTACCGTTCATCCCATTATGTAAAAATTTCGATCCGCATGCTCGCCCGATCGGATCGGAAGTCTGATTGGCAGTCCGATTGACGTCTCGATCCACAATCACCCATTTATCTGTTATTTCTGTACTCACGTATATATGCCCGAGTTGCGAATGCTGCACTAACGGGGTTTCGTACGGCAACTGCTTCTCGCCTCGATAGACGGGCCGGCAGGTTTTCAAATAATTGTCGCTTTCGAGCCGCGTTCCATAGATACTATGAATAAGGGATATCTTGAAGATGGTTAAAGGTGTTGGAACTTCTTTTTCGCTTTCGATGTCCTGCATGCACGAACACAACACGATACGAAATCTAAATCGAATATGCAAGGCCTTCTATTCCGGAATTCCGTTGCGCACCACATGTCCTTTGAGTTGCGTCCAGGATGTGACGCGTGCCCATAATCCAATCCAGACAGAAAAGGGATGCGGGTTACAAAGCAGGCATGAGATGAAGGTTGCAATACATGTCATGGGAGATCCAATTCGTGATTCAAGCTGGTAAGCTAGCGTTCTCTGATGGAGACATTTATCCGAGACTGTCTGGGAAGATGCAGGAGCATTGTCGTCAATAATCTACATACAATCGAAGCGGGTGTACATGAAATCAGATCGGGGTTCGTATACTTGAGATCGGAGTTGAAATGGAGTTGAAGCCTGCCGTACATGTGGGTGGATTACGGGGCGGGGAGGCGACGAGAAAGGGGAGAAGATCGATCATTTATGTTCCTCTGATCCCCGTTTATGCTACATATGTATGGTGTATGAAATCATGTTAACAAGGCGATTTCTCCTGCGAATTATATCCACAACGGTTGATGCAATGCCTCAAAAGCCTGCTCCGCCCTATGGTCCTACCATTAACCTTCCACTTCCCTGATTAGAACCATTTGTTAATGGTTCACCCGATCTCCAAGGCAGAAGTGGTGTTGACTCTGCATGCATCACGAATGGCAATCCCGGACGAGTCGAGAGTGCTACTGATACATCTAGGCATTGTAGGCTGGGTCACAAGAACATCCTATGACCGCGAGTATTCAAACTGTCCGGCGTTGAAGCAACGAGGTCTGCACATTAACCAGCCTCCGGCCACCGGTGCCGATTCTCCGCTCCAGAGAGCGCTAGCTTTCCAATTATGACTTGGTAATTATATGACATATGCTCTTGCAGGTCGGATTTTGAGCCCGAGATTGGTCGAAAGCCACTGGTACAGTGACATCCTCGGAACCGAAAGGCGCTAGCCAGTCACCTGCGGCTTTCGACGCGACGAGTATAAGGACGCTTCGCCGGTCGGGAGAATTGCGTGTCTGTAGACAACGCAGCAACCCGCTGCAGACATGCCGTTACATTCCTTCTCAAGTCCCACCACTGCACTCAAGCGGGGGTCGAATGTCCCCACCCCCGTTCGCGTCGTCAAGGTCGCTTCCAATTCAGCAAACACCGACCCGAATGAACACCTTGACTCCGCTCAGTTCGCGATCCTCAAGGATGTGGTCGCACGCACAGTGATCCAGCTGTCGGCGGCCCAGAATGCCCTTGAAACCTCACCAAGCCCACCTGGCAAAAGGCGCAAGGCAAGAGCGCGGCGTGCAGAGGCCGAAGCAAGCCAGGAGGAAGATGGGATAGGTGACGAAGGAGAAGAGGATCTCGCGAACGATCTGGAAGAGTTCGTGCTATATCTCGCTGATGAAGTGTGGGCCGTTCTACCAGAAAAAGACAAATCGTTCCTCGAATCTACTACGACCTCTGCTGCTCCTACTACAGCTGAAGACGTACCAGAAAAACCCGAAGCCGACAGTGAAGGAATCGAGGAAGAGGAAACCTCTGTATCCGCACCTCCCGCTTTCACCGAATCTCTTCTCTCGTACTCGCTCGTAGCCTCCGAATCCAACGCTTCCGAGACGTTCAGCAAGATAGTCACCGAATATCGACAAGACCTCGCCGACACCCCTCCCGATGAAGACTTTGTAGACACCGGTTACGAGCTGCCAGGCAAGGGCGGATGGCGGGCAACTCGAAAGGAGGAATGTGAGATCTGCGGGCGCAACTGTCCCCTCACATACCACCACTTAATCCCGAGGTCGACCCATGTAAAGGTGTTGAGGAAGAAGTGGCACCCTCCCGAACGATTGAACGTCGTCGCGTGGTTATGTCGGTAAGTCGAACCCTCCCTGTTTATAAGGAATGATTTTCCGCTACGCGGTTGACCATGCAAGATCGAGAGGAAACACCATTGCTGATTTGGGGTTGCAGAAACTGCCACAGTGCTGTTCACAGGAGCCAAACCAACGAGAATCTCGCGAAGAACTATTACACGGTCGACCTCGTTATGACCCAGGAGGTCATGCAGCGGTGGGCAGTATGGTGCAGCAGACAGAGGTACGGCAAGCGTCGAGGGTGAAGACAATATAGGCCTCTCTTTTATTGGATGGATCCCGTGAGACTGCGTACACATGACACGACCCCTGGCAGAACATATTCCGAAATGTATGCATGGTTTTGCCATGCAATAAAGAGTCCGAATGCAAGGGTGGCAACCGATTGATAGGAATAGCCCCTCTGAACACACGTTTCCTTTTCGTGCTGCTCGACCAAAAATGTTAGCGGGTAGTTGAGAAAACAGAGAGGGCACGCACTGATGACGACCAGGGAGAAAGGAACATTAGGTAAAAGCGACGCCCGCCGCCATCACTGCTGGCTAGACGTACGGCAAGATGTAGAATAAAGGCTAGCATAACTAAGCATACTACAACTGATACGACGAGCTACAGAAGAACGGTGAGTTAGAGGTGCCCTATTCAAGCATAAGCCACGCACCAATCGCATGAACCACTTATGTTCTCTGGCCAGCCTACCCTCCAAATGTGCAATGTGTGCCTTGTTGTACCCGCGTTGGTAACAGAATGGACCCTTTCCTTCGTCGTGCATACCTGATAAAACGCCTCGCTGACCGGATTCATTGCCTCTGGGGCACTATCATTTCGGTATTCTTTCAACAACTCATTTCTCGGTCTAGCAATCATGTCTTGAGGTCTGCCAGCATTCCGAGCACTCGCTATGACCATCGTCTTGCTCGGATTGTCAGCATAAACGACCCCAAGTTTCGGGACTGTTTGAGCTGGATATCTTGAGTAACCCCGAAAGGATGGGTCTGACATTGCAATATTTCGAATTTGATTCGCGCTCATTTGGCGGAAAATATGGAAGGGGTCGGGAGTAGGTGCGGTACCTAGCAGTTCTCGATCCACCAAAACTGATGGCCTACAAGTAGAGGATATGGGGGTATCAATATATTGCGGAAATGATGAATATTCAACATGTCCGAACCGGCACTCAAGGCGCTATGCAAGTATGCACGCCAAGGCAGCCAAAGCTGCTAGGGGACCCGCATTCAGACTTGCGTGCGATGCTGAGGAAGTACCTGAAACCTCAGTACCACGCTCCACAGTACCCGAGTCTTCAGTACCCGGGTCTTCAGCACCTCCATCCTCAGTTTCCAGCCATCCTTGATAGCCAGCAAGCATGCTCACGACGAAAGCCTGTGCTTCTGCAGAATGGGAGCCCTTCTTTGGGAAGTTGTATGGGTCCACGACAGGGCTGAGCCAGCCATCACCATCAATATGTCCGCCAAAGCTCAGCCCGTGCCTGGCACGCTCTGCATTGCTCAAGCGGGTGCTGTTCGTTCCTTTGTCTTCACTTAAAACGGCGAGGTGGTATGTAGCCGCTGCGATGGCCGCTGTCGACGATGCATCGAGAAAAGTGGAGCCTTGGTCGACGTAGTTGTGGAAGAGGGTCGTGTTTGCCAGAGCGGTGTTGGCGTACATCGCATCGAGGATCTCGGCGGTCCAGGAAAAGAGGTCACTTTTCAAGTCGTCATATTCGGAGCCATACGCCCGGTAGGTGCCGGCAACCCGCAGCATCCCCAGTGCGGCCCAACCGTTTCCAGTAGACCAATGCCCTACCTCGGGCGAGAATAGGTGAGATTTAGATGCTCCAAACATAGTCTTTATACATACCTTGGTCCAAACCATCGCCCTCATCGACGATATGTTTCCACAATCCTGAACCGTCACGGAGTACCTCACGATACAACTTGATTTGACTATAGGCTTCGTTCATAACAGTGGTATTCATCTGGATGGCTCCATACATAGCCAAGAAAGGTGGGACCATGTAAATGAAGTCGGACCTTGAGAATGGTCAGCGGCAGGTAACCCATGGATGGACAGCGTGTCTGACACACCATAATTGAATACTGTCATTGCGGTGACTGATAGCACCGTTTTGATATCTCGGCGCGTGATTGAGTAAATAGTCAAGTTGCTGTTCAGCCGCCGCAGCGTAGTCCCGATCCCTTTGTCCAGTCCAGTTGGCAATGAGAACAATGGGACCTGCCGATGCAGGATCTGCAGAAGAGCCGTCGGAAAACAGTGGCAGAATATTCTTTGGCTTTTGCTCGACCACCGACTTGGCGATCTGCAAAGGGGTATCAAGGTTTGGGGCCGTGGTGGGAAGAGGGAACGAGCAGTTGGTAGACATGACGCTGAACTCTGGGGCATTATATTCTATGAGTACTTGAGCACGAGTGCCGATCTCCCAACTAGTCAGCGGTTGTAAGTCCTGTACACAAAGCCACAATGTAAGAACATACCTGTGCTGTGTCGCATCACCTAGCCGAGCAAAGACCAACGCGATTTGCTGATTTGTGAGAGTAATATTCTGGGCAAGTCCAACGAGGGCGACGAGAAGAGTCGCTAGCAGGGAAATAAGAAGCGAGCGAGGCATGAGAGCCTTTCTGGGTCGTCAAGGTCGTCAAAATTGTGAAAGTAAAGACTGTTTTTGTTTATCAGGGTATTCGCAGCACTTTGCGCGGCCGTGGCCGTGGCCGTCGGGCCGGGTGGCCAACTTACACCTGCTTGAATGTGAGGATGCCCGGCAGCGGGCAGACAAACTTTCTGAGGCGGCTCGATTAGGGACTAGTGAGCGGCATAGAGCCATCCGAGCCAACCCGGGTGTGGGCAGGTGGCAGACGGCGAAGGGAAATTGCCAAACACGGAGGCTTGGTCTGCAAGCCTGCGTATTAGACGCGAGCTCAGTAAGCAATAGAAAAATGGAGTAATACTATATCGTACATAGAAGACGTACTATGACAGAATGTAGGACATTAGAAGCAAGCCTAAATAGTAAGGTAAACGGACCAAATAATAGCAAGCTGAGTCTATGTCGTCCTGCAAAGATGAAGCTTATATAGTAGGCGGTAAAGCGGGTCAGACATGTAACATCGAGGAAAACAAAGCAAGCATGGTGTTCTCAAGTCAGGTGGTTCACAAAGCATGCCCAGCACACTTGAACCGCCACCATGAGGTCCGCAACTTCTTTAATCCATACCGCTCTATGTCTACAAGGGGCCAAGCGACTTACCGTTCTCTCCCCTCTGCCCAGTACTTTTAGCCTCCGGCTCCTCCTACGCATCCCACCCGATCTTCATGCAGTCACGGACCCTTAACCACCTTGTAGTCGCGCTGTATTTAGTTATTTCATTTCTTGTGCCCTATTCCTTTATTCCGAATTTCGACGCCTTTTCCGCAGGTGTACGGTTTGCACAACCTTCTCATGTTAGGTACCATACGGCCCATTTCCCTGTAGTTTTCTTTAAAGGCCTGTAGCTGTTGGTACACGATCGACAATCCGAATCTCATTCTGGACTCGCGTCCATTTCTTCTGTCTACCTCAGCCCTGGCTTCTCGCCTCAACCCTCATCTCTTAACCTACTTGAGTTTATCGAGACCAGCAGCTGGAGCGGAACTACCGGAAGCCCTCCTGTCCCATTTGGTCGCGACCCTAACACACGGAGCCTTGGAACGGAGCCTTCGTTTCAAGCCTGCGTATGATCCAAGCTCGGAAGAAATCGGGCGGTTGAAGGGGAGGAAGGGTGGAAGCGGGATGGTGAATTCTGTGAACTTGTGTCTGGACCCCGAGTAGGCCGACATCGCCGCCGAAGGATAGGGCCGGAAGTGAGGATGCTCTGGAAACAGTTTCTGCGAGTATTCGAAGAACGACAAGAACTGGAGCTCGGAGAGGGACCGGTCGTTCGGAGAGGGCGTTCGCCGTGCGGTGGGTCGGCGCGGAGCATTTGGGAATAAGTCATCGGGGATATATATGAGCCAGGCATGCTGGAGATGAACTGTGGGAGGGAGCGAAATGGCGGACCTGTGCTTGCGCCTTCATTCATTCAGTGTATGAAATGCATATCACAAATCACATAGAAGACTATTTACATGTCAGTACTAAGCTAAACGGCGTTGGTACACTTACTGTCCTTCGCCACTCCTTGCAAGCGAATTCGTGACTCATCCTGAGCCGGTAAATATGCGACTAAACCCTTGTAATCGCTTGGATATGTAAATTATAGTCCAATATATAACCTAGAACCTTTTGAACTTGACTGAGTCGCTGGCGATTGCACAGTGAGGCAAATTCGGCGAAGCACAAAATTGGTGTTCCCTAGAACAGGCCCAAAATTCGCCAGAAATGATACCTCGACTCTCTATATGACATGGATAGAGTATCAAAAGTGATCAAGTTCTGCGCGGGTCCCGAGATCCTCGTTTTTCCTCACCTTCTGGCTCAATTTTCCACTTCTTGTAGTGGCTAAATCGTTGCGCACAGCCCCCATGGCACCACACCACTCCGTATTATGCTCCAGATTATGCTCCGAGTCGTGCTCTTGTGGACAAGTGCTGAGGGCTAGTGCTCTTCCAATTCCTACAAAAGTGAGTTGTGGGTGGACCGGAGGGAATAGCGACGAGCAAGGAAGGTGAATGCACAGTATATACTATCCTCGTAGCTTCCATTTGGAATGTTATGTACTCGGGCTACATGGAATATTCGAATTGGACTATGATATCTTTCCAGACCTCGCCGGGGGCAATTAAGGAAGTCACCTATTTTACGTTGTCGACATGTCCACCCCCTGAATCTTAGTTCGTGACCCAACTTCCCCCCCTAAGCTCTAAGAAATCCCATGACATGCCTGGGGCCAGAGTTGTGGGGTCGAGACAGTTGACCACCCCCAACCCCGGATGGAATATTCGGTCGCCAGCGAAATATAATGTTTGGTGCATGTAGGCTCCAAGTTGGTCCCGACTGCTCCCGTCTCAGGCTCGGAAACTCACATATACTCTCTAGTCGTACATTCCAAGGTTCAGAGATGTCAAACGAGTTGCTGTTTGACGCTTGCAAGGCGGATACGGCTTTTGAAGCTATCCCTATCATGTGGGTATTCCATCGACCTGCTTCCACGGGTCCGTAGCACAATGTACTAATCTGTTTACTTTATCAGCGACATATCAGGCGCTGCAAGCCCAAATCCAGCCACCAGACGGCGCCTTGCGTCTGAGATCCGCGATGCATGCATTCGCGTTGGATTCTTTTATAGTCAGTATGCAAGCACTCAGTACTTCTTCTGTTGTACATTTCAGTCCAGTCAAGAACCATTCGATCCCTTCATCACTGCCACAACGCGTGATTTCATCCTCTCAGCCGTTCTTCGCACTGCCTGAGGAAGAGAAATTGAAATACGATATCCGAAAATCTGCCAGTTTTAAAGGGTACAACGCCCTTCTGAGCGAGAATACAGACCCAGATGGCCGGGGCGATTTACATGAAGGCTTCAATATTGGGTGGGAAGCATTGGAGGGCCACGAGAGTCAAATGAAAACGAACGCGCGATATGACCAAGACTCAACCATGGGAGGTGCAAACGTATGGCCAGAGGGCGGAGAGGATATAAAGGAGTTTCGGAAGGCGATGCTCGAATATTAGTGAGTAGCGTTACTCTACTAGAAGGATATCAAGAGATGAAGACCTTCTTCTAGCCATGCCGCCGTAAATTTGGGTCTCACACTCTTCCCTCTTCTTGCTTTGGCTCTCGACTTGCCGGAAGATTTCTTCGCGGACAAGGTATGGCACTATCTCCAATATTTACCACCGCTGGTAATGTTACTTCTCATAGACGACCAAACCGGCAGCTATAATGCGAATTTTGCACTACCCGCCCCAAACTGGTCCAGTTGATGATCGAGTGATTGGTATTGGGGCGCATACAGAGTACGGAGCATTTACTTGCATTTACTACTTACCGATGTGCGGCCTAGTTATGAAGTCTTTACGATATTGTATCAGCAGGACGACATCCAAGCATTGCAAGTACTAAACAGTGAGGGGAAGTGGATCAACGCGCCTCCAACTCCCCAAACTTTGGTTGTCAAGTAAAATTTATTGTTAATCCTAGTTTTGGATCTCTTACCTCGCATGCAGCCTCGGCGATCAACTCGCAAGATGGACAAGTAAGTCCATTCTTGACGCTTTTGACGTTCCAATTCAGATCACGTTTTTAGACGATGTCTTCAAGTCGACTGTTCATAGAGCGATCAATAGAACAGGCTTGGAACGATACTCCATTCCTCTCTTCTTCGGAACCGACTATGATGTGCTCCTTGAGGTATGCATCCCTCCGATCACTCCCCGTGTTTTGAATTACAAACCATTTGTGCCAATTCCTGATCTCATAGCCACTTCCTTCATGCGTCTCTGAGTCGCGTCCATCGAAATACGAACCGATCTCTGCAGGTCGTTTCGTCCAGAGTCGCCTTGAAGCCAGCTACATGAGATCCAAGACCTGACGCCATGTCGCTAACAAGGCATATTAAATTTCCATGTTCACTAAATAAACCAGCCTGCTCTGATGATCAAACCAAGCCCCTCACAATGATAAAAATGTCCCTAACCCGTACTGCAATCTCTACACACACAAACAACATGGCACCGGGCCTATCCCATACGAGCAGCAAACACAAAAGTGATGCCAGAATCTACATCCACGTAACCTTTGTTCGTTTTCGTCCAACCATTCCTCTTTAAATCGGGACTCTATAGTGGGCGGCTGTTGAGGTTGGTATTCTTTGCTGCCAGCCATCCACGGAACGTTTCGCGCGGGGCTGGGTTGAGTAGCTACTGTTGGGCGCTCGTTGCTACTAGAGCTTGGTGCTGGATTGTCGTGAATGATTCGAGATATTGGTGTCTGCTCAGGAGTGACAGTGGCTGTGTATCTCCGCTGCGCGGAGAGGGCCTCTCGCACATCCGACCTCGACTTGAACCCGTCGTTAGAGAGTGTACCGCACGTTATAGTAACGAAGAGGCACATACCTCAGACATAAATTTGGAAAGGAACAAAGTGGACAAAGTGGAAGGGACGGGGAGAGGACAGGCTTGACTTAAATGGCAATGTGCCTTGTACTTGAGCCGTGGCTCGACGTTGAACTTCGACAAGCAGAGGCGATGAAAGGTGCAACCGCCCGTCCGCGCGGCCACTCCGTCCGCAGTGGGAAGTTTATTCCTTGCTTCCTGGCACACGATAACTTAATCCGCATTTCATTCGGATTCGCCTTTTCAATATACGAATATATACACCACTTTCGCTGTGGAGGGCTGTGTGGCACCTTCGACTTTCAAAGCGGAGAACCAGATGTATTCATTGCCTTGGACGCATGCAAACAAACCCTGATTGCATAGTCGAAGCCAGAAGAATGAGAGGCACAAATCCGAGTACGCCAAGATGTCCACCTCCCAGCTGGTCAGGCGCTTGTGGTCCACAGGACCCACAGCAAGAGAAAAGATTCAAGCAAATGCATTCGAATAGAGCACTCACAGCCTAGATATACAAAGGAGGGCGATGGTGCTTGGGGAATGAGACTATACCAGCGCGGGGGAGTCGGCCAAGTGAAGGATACGGTTGGGTTCTGAGCGTTTAGCGGATGCCCTACACGTCATTGGAGGTTATGATCTTCACGCACCAATAGTGGCGTAAACCCACTACTGTCCGTCCTTCAATCGACGAGCAAATTTCGAGTCTCGAGCCCCTCTCCATACGCCACGCTTTCAAATATAATCTGCCGCCACAGTGCAATTACGAATTCTGTCGCGTCCGTGTCGAGGACCTACGAGGAAGGCCGGTCAGTAGGACAGATAGTTGCAGAAGTCCAAGCGTACCGGTTCAAGGCCTTCGGCGAGTTTGCCGGGTCCTTTGTGGTCCTTCAAGTGCTCATTGACGAACATGGCCAGGTCTTCATCATTGTCCCCAAGGTAATGGATGACCTTGCGCTTGACAATGGCATCGAGTTTGGTATCGATCATCGCCTGCAAGTGTTTGTCAGGATATTTCCGACATGACAAGCTCAGAACTGACGTCGCTGATAGCCTCCCACCGGACCTTCGCTTTCCATAGCGTATCCTTGTCCTTGGTGACTTGCGTTCGGATGCTCTCAAGTTTCTCGGCAGCCTTCTCTTTATCCATAGCAAAGTCAAGCTCAATCAGAGGCCCACGCCGTTTCTTGACGACAGTGTCTTCATCCTCTTCTTGACCAAACACGACCTTTGAAGCATCCTCAACCTTCTTCTCAGCAGGCTTGGAAGTGGCGACTTGTACGCTAATCTTGAGAGGGGCAGTGTCATCAATAAGCAGGCCAGCCTTCTTTTGCTCTTCTTGAGTCGCCCTCATCGCCTCCATTTGTCGTTCAAGGAAAAGTTCGGACTCTCGCCGTACGCGTTCTTCCTCGGCAGCGTCTATTGCTCTAGAGTCTGCGTCTGCTCGATTTTCACTGAACAGCTGTCGAGCACGGTTCGCTCGCCACTTGATTCTGCAATGGGATGAGCAAGTGCAAGAAAATAACACTGGGTACGCACCTATCAGTATAAAACAATTCGTCGCTCTCATCATCATCCCATATTTCGAGCCGAGTTTTCATTTCGTACCGATCCTTCTCCTCGGCATCTCTAGTTGCGTTTTCGAGAGCAACCTGGTGGCTGAGCTTCTTCAGACGCTTGTACTCATTCTGTTCCCATACTCTTTCCCGCTACAGAGCGACATCAATAGGAATACGCAACAATTCAGGCAAAGGGCAAACCTGGCGGAACTCAGCCTCGTCAGCTCGGGCTTTGTTCGCTCGCAATTCTCGATCCCGCTCTTCGTCAGTCTTTTTTGAAGTACCCTTGACGAATTCCGGGGCACCACGACTGTAACTCTGGGGATCGGTGCGGGGTTCTTGAGTTCGTGACAAAGACATCGTTGGGGCAGGTGATGCGGGAACGGGTGTAGCAGGTGATGCGCTCGCGCCTGCAGGTCCTGTTGGTGTAGTTCCGGCCCTCGGTCCCCAACCTCGTGAGGGTCCTGTCGGCGGTTGGGGGGCAGTGATATTGTTCCTATTAGCAGCGTTTACGGGTCCAACACCCGCAATCTTGATTGGTTCTCCGTTTTTGTCCCGTTTTTGAGCTCGCTCTCTGAATAGAGCAATTTCGGAAATGACGAGGCCACGCTGGTTTTCGGGTAGGTCAGCCTCCTGCAAATCGTGTAGATGGGCGGATACGGGTGCAGAGTTGGCGTTATTTGCTTCCTCAACGGATTGCAGGGTTCTTGTGAGGTCTCCTGTGCGGGCGCTGTCAAGAAGTCCTTGGATAAGGGTCCGGGACGTTTCGGTTTGTATTTCATCTGCCTGAACGTAGACCTTAAGCACATGCGAGTGCGTTAAACGGTCCAACGACGTACATCGGTTTTTATTCGTTGCGACTGCCATGCAGAGAGATAGTCTCCGGTCTTCGCATCGGCGCGAACCTAGAGTATGTTCAGAATATGATCGAATAGTGGAACATAGATCGACCCACCAACAATATCTTCGCGAGTTGACCTGGTTCTAACGACGGTAACTCTTGTCCGTTAAGTAGTTCGATTGCACGAACCATGGCTTCTGGGGATTCAAACTCCGCAAAGCCAAAACCCTGCGGCTTTCCAATCGGTGTGAGGAGCCGCTTGAACGACCGCAGTTGGCCGCAAGCCTACAGTTTGTGAGCTATAGTACGTTTGCAACGTTCGCGGCTAGACGTACGGAGAAGAGCGTAGTAAGGAAATCGTCTGTGATACCGGACGATATCGATCCCACGAACAGAGTCGTCATTCCTGGAGCTGCCGCTGGTTGTGCTGGCGGAGCCGAATATTGAGGCTGTGACGGCCGCATTCCAAGTCCCATCCGATTAGGTGCAAACATCTTGATGGCTAGTTAACCTGGAGGCCACGCCGAAATTTTCTCGCACCTTTGGGTCGAATTGAGCGAGTGCGGTGGAGACCAAACTTGGCATTGGCTTTTCCAGCCTCTCGTTAAAGGAATCGCGAAACTTAAATTCCGAGTAAATTCATTATTTAATAGGGTTAGCTTAATTTTAGACGACTGAGTAATTAGATAATTATCAGTGCAACAATCCCCCCCAAAAGGCTCCAAGCGTGGCAAGCGTGGCAAGCCCCGGGTTGTATTCCGTCGTCGGTCGCTATCAAGCAGCTGTACACGAAATAAGAATGAAGAAAGCAACTTGAGCCTTTCAAAAGAAATCCTCAAATTCCTTGGCCTGGGTCTCATCAAGTTCGCCACCTTCATCGTCCCAAATGTCATCGTTTGCTGCCTGCTTCGACCCAGAGGCCAAATCGAAGACAGAATCGTAGGACCTGGCCTGCTTCTCGGCTTCCCACTGCTTCGCCAGTTCAGCATCTGTGCGTTTCTACACGGTTTTCATATCGGTGGTGTCAACTGTCTCGAAATGGGAGCTGAGAAACAGGTGACAGTACCTTTTCAGCAGCAGCAGCTTTCCGCTGATTCGCTTCTGCTCGTAGCCTCTCGATCCGTTCTTGTTCGTGGTCGACCTCCTTTTCCACTTTGGTTTTATTCAATCGATTTACGATGTGATTTTGTCGTTCTGGTATGTGTACTGTTTCTTATTGAGTGCCTAGGAGTGAAAAGTAGATAAACGCAACATACTTCGTTGGACCTAGATGGCAAAATAAGTAAAACTGGGGTAAGGGATGAAAAAGGAGTCACTATTACCTTGTCGTTTCGGTGGAAAGAGACTTGCCCTACTGCCATCTGTGTGGTGCATCAAGGCGAGGAAGTCTGGCCGATGAGGATAGCCACTTACGTCTCCAGTCTTCTTGAGATTGTCAGAAGGGGTATACACGACCGTAATATTATTTTTCTTGTTTCCTAGACGTGGTTGAGATTGCGTTGAAGCAAGCGCTGTACGATTTCCCACCTTCAATCGAATTTGCTTTGACAAGTTGGGCACAATCGGTAAGGAGGGGTTGGGGAATGGTTTCCCAGGTCATTCCAGTCGTCATTCTTAGATACACGTGTGCCGATGAGAGCTGCGGATGGACCGACGTCAGATTGCGAGCGGGAACCAAGAGGGACGGGAGGATGAGAAGGAAAAAATAAAATAAGAATGAACACAAGACGTAGACTGAGTCACCTTGTCGACGTGGAACCACCCGTCCTGGGGCCAAGCATATCTGATCAAATCCTCATCTGACCATTTTGGGAGCAGTTAGTCAGTTCTGACTTAGGATTAGTTTTCAGGTTTTCATCTTACACACTTTCGACTTTGTCGCGACCCATATAGAGGGTCACTGGAGGATCCACCACTAACCCATCATGTTAGAAGGTCCATCGTATATCCTGACATAGTATATATACCATTTGAAGTGAAGAAGATAACCATGATATTGAAAAGAAACTGTTCCGAGACCCAAGGTTCTAGCACAAGGTGGTGGGAGAAACCAAAGTTCGTTTCATTATATTCACGATCAACAAAGAGCGGTAAATGCCGGAATATAGCTATTGTACGCATGGTTGGGTGCCTAGGAGCTCGGCCCAAAACGTTGAGCAATAACGGCTTAGGCGAGTGGCCGACTCGGATTCTGGAGCATACTCCGGGGATGGCTATTAGGCTGATGCTGTTTCATATACTTTGTAGTTGCTTGATATATATACGGTATTTACATACGCTGCTGCCTTTTTCCGTCCGTTTCCTGCGTGGCTCTGAGAGAAACCTCTGACGGACTGAGGGGAGCGCTGACAATCGTTTGTGTACTCGCGTGTACACTCACAGCAACTTAGGTGCACCATGCATTTAGGGCAGTGGCAGAGAACGAGTCTGGGATGGGGATCCGGGAGATCATGATGGACAACGCACGCGAATTATCGATGGGCGAGATGTGTGACATCAGCGAGCGCGACGGCATCAAGCTGCACACCACGGTATCGTACCACACTGCGCCTAACGCGTGCCATGCCCCCGACTCGGGCCTGTTGGGCGGAAGCTTTCAGTACAGCAACGAATAGGACGCCGACGAAGGCTCTGGGATGGACGTACCCCTTACAGACTTGCCTGTGTTTGGCGCGCTGTGTGCCATCGTCGGACCGAGCGAGAAATTGAAGAAACCGTAAACACTGCGCGTGGACTGTGGGTTGGGCTACAAGCATCAGTAGGGCGCGTGCGATATTTGGGCAATGCACGTACACGGCTTGGGGACGGCGGGCATGTGCTCA
>WNFL01307570.1_pt5 | contig 24873 bp, 17 predicted proteins | sample 5400361 | NCBI WGS metagenome assembly WNFL01 (sample SAMN13153351, study PRJNA577476) | soil metagenome | isolation source: 40 cm soil on Douglas fir-dominated hillslope | place: USA:California | collected 2013-09-17
GGCGGATGAATCGGGTTGTGCCGAGACCGCCGCGGTGAGCAACGCCGCAAGAAAGGCGGAGGCAATCCTCACAGGCGGGATTCTACACAGCAACCAGCCGCATTGATAGGCTCGTTCATCACGAAGTCACGAAGAACACGAAGGCTCTTTTTCTAAAGAATGTTCTTCGTGAGCTTCGTGTCTTCGTGATGAGCCGGCGTTACTAATCAGCAGCGCCGCCTCTGAAAGCAGCCACAAAGTCTGCTAGCATGACGCCCGATGACACGGGGTTTCCGGCGCGTTTTGGCGGTCGCGGTGGCATTCGGCGCTGGCATCTGCGCCTCCATGGCCCGCACCGAGGCTCAGGCGCCCCGCGATCTCGAGGTCCTGCAGCTTCGCCCGAACTTCTTCATGATCGCCGGCGCCGGCGGCAACATCGGCGTCCAGATCGGCGAGGACGGCACCGTCGTCGTCGATGCCGGATCGGCCGCGAACGCCACCGCCGTGGTCGCCGCGATCAAGAAACTCACGCCGCAACCCATTCGCTACATCATCAACACGAACGCGGACGCGGATCACGTGGGCGGCAACGAGACGGTTTCGAAAGCGGGGCAGACGCTGTTCACCGCGCCAGGCTCGATCGGGATCACCGGCGACTTCCTCGGCGGCGTCGCGTCGATCCTGGCCGCCCAGAGAGTGCTCGAGCGGATGAGCGCGCCAACGGGCCGCGCCTCGCCGTTTCCCGTGACGGCGATGCCGACGGAAACCTTCGACGACCCGCGAAAATACATGTATCTCAATGGCGAGGGCATCGAAGTGCTCCTCCAGCCCGCCGCGCACACCGACGGCGACGCCATCGTCTTTTTTCGCCGATCCGACGTCGTCGTGGCCGGCGATGTCCTCGACACGAATCGCTTTCCGGTGATCGACGTCGCCAGAGGCGGCTCGATCAACGGCGAGATTGCCGCGCTCAATCGCCTGGTCGAGATCGCGATTCCATCGGTGCCAATCGTCTCGAGGGACGCGGGCACCCTGGTGATTGCCGGACACGGCCGCGTGTGCGACCAGTACGACGTCGCCTGGTACCGCGACATGGTGACGATCGTTCGCGATCGCGTCCGGGATCTGAAGAAAACCGGGATGACGCTGGCCCAGGTCAAAACGGCATCGCCGGCGCGCGGCTATATCCGCAGGTACGGATCGGATTCGGCGGACAAGTTCGTCGAAGCCGTGTATCAGAGCCTGCCGCAGGAGAAGCGATGAGCGCGGGCAGCGCCCTACGAACCTTCGTTGCCGTCGTCATCGTGGTCGCTGCGCTGTCTGCCGCGCTCGCGCAGAATCGCGGTGGAGCGCCGCCCGCTCCGCCCACGGCAAAAGCTTCGGCGCCGATCGACCTCTCCGGCTACTGGGTTCCGGTTGTCAACGAAGACTGGCGCTATCGCATGGTCACGCCGGCGAAAGGCGACTACCGCGGCGTTCCGATCACGCAGGAGGCGCTGAAGATCGTGAACGCGTGGGATCCGGCTGCCGACGAGAAGGCCGGCAACCAGTGCAAGTCGTACGGCGCCGGAGCTGTCATGCGGCTGCCGGCGCGCATCCACATCACGTGGCAGGACGACAACACGCTGAAGCTCGACACCGACGCCGGCATGCAGACGCGGCTGTTCCAGTTTGCGCAGGTGCCGGCTCCGGCCGGCGCGCCGACATGGCAGGGCCATTCGGTCGCGCGATGGGAACGTCCGGGGCGAGGGAATCCGGCCGTGCGCTTCGGCTCGCTCAACGTCGTGACGACGAACATGCGCGCGGGGTATCTGCGCAAGAACGGCGTTCCCTACAGCGAGAACGCGAAGGTCACCGAGTACTTCGACGTCGCGCCGCTGCCGGGCAGTGCGCAGGGCGGCCAGGTGCTGGTTGTCACCACGACCGTCGACGATCCGAAATACCTTCTTCAGCCCTTCATCGTCAGCTCGCATTTCAAGAAGGAAGCGGACGGTTCCAAATGGGATCCAACACCGTGTTCGGCCACGTGGTGAAGAACGCGGGGCTGAAAGCCCCGCGCTACAAGATGGCGCTGCTGCTCCTCCTGCTGCTGGCACTGCCTGATCGAAGAGCCTTCGCGCAAGCCGAGCTCGCTGGCACGTGGGCGCCGAGAAATACCGAAGACATCTCGCGCGATTCCTATCCCGTCGACTACCTCGGGCTGCCGCTCAACGACGAGGGACGGCTGCGGGCGCTCAGCTACAACGAAGCGCAGCTCGCGATGGTCGAGCGGCAGTGTGAGGGCTGGCCGGCCTTCTACGTGCTGCAGGGTCCGTTCGGCATGAAGATCTGGAGCGACAACGAACCGGTCAAGGGCGGCGTGATCTCGTTCACCATCGGCGCCTGGGAAGATCGCGCGCCCATCGTCATCTGGATGGACGGGCGTCCGCATCCTTCTGAGTACGCCGAGCACACTCGCGGCGGCTTCACGACGGGGAAGTGGGAAGGCGACACGCTCGTCGCGTACACCACGCACATGAAGGCGGGCTTCCTGCGGAAGAACGGGCCGCCCTCGAGCGATCAGGCGACGATGACCACGAGATTCTTCCGCCACGGCGACATTCTGACGGTGCTGGCGGTGGTCGAGGATGCCGCCTACCTCGCCGAGCCGCACCTCATCACGAAAAGCTTTCAGCTTGCGACGGCGCCGATGTCGCCCGTCGGTCCGCCGTGCGTGTCGACATTCGAGGGAAAGCGCGCCGGCGAGAGCGTGCCGCACTACTTGCCCGAGAAGAATCCGTTCGTCGACGAGCTGACGATGATGTGGCACCTGCCGAAGGACGCGGTGCTGGGGCAGGTCGAGACGCTGTATCCGGAGTACCGGAAAAAGATCAAGGCCACGTACGTTCCGCTGGAGCCGTGCAAGCGGGATTGCGGCGCCGTCCCCCCTCGCTAGTCGAATTTCAGCATTTGGTCATCTGGTTATCGGGGCATTGGATTTGGTCATCGCCTTCAAATGACCAGATAGCCAAATGACCAGTTGCCACAATTCAACTCTCGATCGCTACTTCCAGCTCGCGATTGCCTTCCCTTGTGGGGATCCCGGCCCGAATTCAAACATCTCGATCCTGATGCCGTTCGGATCCGTCGCGTTCGCGACCGACGAGTCGTCCGGCCGCACGCGCACATCGTCCACCATCACGCCGCGTTCCTTGAGCGTGGCGACGACGGTCTTCAGATTCTCGACGTGCAGCCCGAAGTGATTCAGGCCGGGGCGGCGATTGGCATTGGCCTGCTGGATTTCCACGAACGTGTTCCGGTTCACCTGGACGTAGGCCAACTGCGGCTTGCCGGCGGCATCCTTCACCGTGAACGCCTCGCGGAAGCCCATCTTCTGCGTGTAGAAGGTGAACGCCTCGTCGAAGTTTTCCACCGCGAACCCGACGTGGTTCACGTAGTTCTCGCCCGAGAGCTTCTGTCCCTGCGCAAGCCCGGTGGCCAGCGCGCACCCAACCAAGAGGCCCGAAAGAAATACAACTGAGGATTTCATTGTCCGCTCCCTTCGTGAGTGTGCCGACTTCAACGCGGAGTATAATCTGCGACTTCAACTTTGCACTTACTTTCCACTTTGAACTTTAAGCTTTCCACTTTCATGAGGGCATAACGGGATGGGCGCCAACTTCGGCATCGCGGGTCTGGACTGGCAACAGCGCATCAACTGGGATCGCATGCGTACGTACCGCCTCGAGCGCGCGCGCGAGCGCATGAAGGCGCACGGCCTCGGCGCGATGCTCTGCATGTACGACGAGAACGTGCGATACCTGACGGGCACGCTGACGCCTGGCTGGAACCGCCTGAAGCCCGGCCTGCGATACGCGATGCTCTGCGGTGACGATCCGCCGGTGCTCTTCGAACAGGGCGACCTCGGGTTCCAGATCGAACGCCATTCGCCGTGGATTCCGAAAGAAAACGTCAAGTGGTCGTACGCGTGGATCAAGGGGGCCGCGGGCCCCGCCTCGACGCAGCAGGTTGGCAAGTTCACGAAGGCCGCACTCGAGCAGATGAAGAAGAGCGGCGTCGCCGGACAGAAGCTGGGCGTCGACTTCATCGACATCAACATGCTGGCGGCCTTCAAGGACGCGAACATCAACTGGGTCGACGGCATGTCGCCGATGATGGAAGCGCGCGCCGTCAAGAACGTCGACGAACAGGAATGCCTCCGCATCGTCGGCGCGATCGGCGACGCGGCGCACTGGGAAACGATGAAGTTCCTGCGGCCGGGGATCACCGAGAACCAGGTGACCGCGCACATCATGCAGTTCCTCTACTCGATTCCCGGCATGGAAGACGTGGAGGACGTCATCGTCTCGTCTGGCCCGAACACGTGGCCGAACTGGCGCAACTTCTCCGACCGCATCATCCAGCCCGGCGACATCGTCTTCATGGACCTCGCGGCGCTGACGTGGAACGGCTACAAGTCGTGCTACTACCGTACGTACTGTGTCGGCAAGGAGCCGAGCCAGGAGCAGAAGGACGTCTACACGACGGCGCTGAAATGGCTCTACGACTCGATCGACGCGGTGAAGGCTGGCACGACGACGCGTGAGATCGCATCGAAGTGGCCGTCGGCGCAGGAAGCGTACGGCTACAAGGAAGAGGACCAGGCCGCGGCGAACCTGTGGGGCCACGGGCTCGGCCTCGCGCAGTACGACCCTCCCGTGATCTCGCGCATCTGGTCGCTCGATCACCCGATCGAGATCAAGGCGGGCATGGTGTTCGCGCTCGAAACGCAGCACGGCAAGATGTTCCGCTGGGGCGTCCGCATCGAGGAGATGCTCATCGTCCACGAAGACAGGGTCGAGATCATCTCGAATTTCCCGGTCAAGCAGATCACGGTGGTCGATCCCATACCTGGGTATGGGGATCACGTGAGATGAAAGTGCCAAGCTCAAAGGTCAAAGTGCAAAGTAAGTCTCGAAGTGCACTTTGACCGACTTTGAACTTACTTTTGAACTTTAAGCTTTGAGCTTTCTACTTTCTTTGTCGTCGCCCGCGGCAGCCGATGCCGGTCGATTCGGTCCTAAGGCTGCAAACCTTGCAAGTCTCGGTCATAGGGGGCTGCCGATTCCTGACGGCATCTGTCTGGACGCGGATGCGTATCGGCAGCAGCTCGCCGCGCTGAATCTCGAAGCGACGGCGCGCGGCGCGTTCGCGGCCGAGAATCCCGTGGAGGCGCGGCAGCACGCGTTGCGGATGAAGCTCGAGTTGCTCGAGCAGCCGATCGCGCCGGCGATTCTCGAGCCGCTTCTCGATGCGTGGCGTGATCTCGTGGCGCGAACCGGCGCGCTGACGGCCGTTCGATCGTCGGCGCTCGTCGAAGATCGCTACGGATCCAATTTCGCGGGACAGTTCGAAAGCTATCTCGGCCTCGAGCTCGAATCAGAATTCATCACGGCCGTTCGCGCCTGCTGGGCGGCGCTCTGGTCGACGCGGGCGTTGCGCTACATGGCGACGCACGCTCTGGATCCGGCCGACACCGCGATGGCCGTGCTGATTCAGCCGCTCGTCGCCGCCAAGGCATCCGGCGGCGGGCTGAGCCGGACGGCGACGGGAGAAATGCTGGTGAGCGCGACGTGGGGCCTGGGCTCGGCGATCGCCCAGGGCGAGGTGACGCCCGATCGGTTCGAGCTCAGCCTGGAAGGCGAGCTGCTTCGCACCGCGGTCGGCCAGAAGGATCACACGGTGGCGTGCGAGCATCGGCGCGCTCCGTCCACCAGAGCCGTGTCGTCGGCGCTCGTGTCCGAGCCCTGTCTCAATCCCGCGCAGATTTCGGAGATCGGCCGACTGCTTCGACGCGCCGAGGACGTCGTCGGGATGCCCGTCGAGATCGAGTGGGCACTCGACGCCGAGGGCTTCAAATTGCTGCAGGCGCGGCCGCTGCACCTGCAGCCGGCACACGTGCCCGACGAGATCTGGCTGCAGCATCCTCGCCTGAGCGGCCACCCGGCCGGCGTGGGCTGGGCAACTGGACGCGCGGTCGTCATCAACTGCGAGTGCGAACTGGGGCGCGTCGCGCCCGGTGATGTGCTGGTGACGCGGGTCGCCGGCCCGGCGCTCAGCCATATCCTCCCTCGAGTCGCCGGCGTCGTCACCGAACGCGGCGGCAGCACGTCGCATTTCGCATCGCTCAGCCGCGAACGCGGAGTGCCGATGGTGCTGGGCGTCGCCGATGCGACGCGACGAATTCCCGACGGCGCGCAAGTCGCCGTCGACGGCGTCGCTGGCATCGTCCGCTGGATGCGCTGACGCTGCGATTCACTGGCAGGCAGGGCAGGACGGGCGGGATGGGCCGGATGGCGTTGTGATGAAGGCCTTCGACCAGGAGTGGATTCTCGAGGCGTTCGAGGACCACCCGACCTTCTTCACCAAGCGAATGTTTGGCGGGCTCGCCGCGTACCTCTTCGAACGCCAGATGCTGGTGCTCGTCGAGCCCACGAAATCCGGCCGCTGGAACTGGCACGGGGTGCTGGTGTGCACCAGCCACGAGGATCAGCCGTCTATCCGCGCCGAGTTTCCTGCACTGGCGCCGCACGACGTTCTCAGAAAGTGGTTGTTCATCGATTCGGCCCATGACGCGTTCGAATCCACGATGACGGCCGTGGCCAAACGCATGGCGCGGAATGACGCGCGCTTTGGGATCGCACCGCGCGCTCGAAAGGCCGGAAGGGCTGGAAAGGCAGGAAAGGCAGGATAGGCAGGACAGGCAGGACGTCTGTCACGCTGCGACCCAGGCAACGACGGCGATCACGGATGCAAGGCAGAAGACGGACAGCGTCAGATCCGTCGCGTCGAGCGCACCAGCCCCACGAGCGGCGCGCCGACGCCGTTGATGTCTTTCTCGAGTTCGACCAGCAGGTCGTCGCTGAGTAAGCGGCCCGACGCAGCTGGCTTCCGAGTTCAAACTTCTCAAACGGCGGGAACTGTTTCAGTGTCAGCAGATGTAACTTGACGAACAGATCGTCCGCACGCTGCCATGCGACGAGAGAGTGATGTCTCGTGTTGTGAAGCATAGCTGCCGTTGTTCACGCAGCATGCCAGCGTGTTTCGCCTTCTAGACGTTCCTGCCCATCCTGCCTTTCCTGCCCTTCGGCTTCTCCTGCCCTCTCGATCAACCAGCAATGCGAAGCAGCTTGATCAGGTTCCCACCCAGAATCGCTTCCTTGTCGGCGTCGCTCAGGAACGACGCCGTGAGAATCAAATCGACGTTTGCCGGCCAGTTGAAGGGCATGTCGGTGCCGTAGACCACCTGACTCACGCCCATCTCGGCGACGAGATGGCGCAGCCCTTCCTCGCTGAACACCATCGAGTCCGCGAGAATCTGACTCCTGAAGTAGTCGCGCGGCTTTTTCTTGTTGGCGCAATTTGCATTTCCGCGGACCTCGCACGTGACATCGGTGCGGCCAAGGTACGACGGCAGGTAGCCGCCGGCGTGAGCGCCGCAGAGCTTCAGCTTCGGGAAGCGATCGAGCGCGCCGTCGAAAATCATGCGCGAGAAAAACACCGTCGTCTCGAGCGGGTTGCCGATGATGTTGCCGAGGTCGCCCCGCCCGCGCATCGCGCCCTCACGAACGACGTTGTCCGCGCCGCCGGGGTGAATGAAGACGAGGACATCCAGTTCCTCGGCTTTCGCCCAGAACGGATCGAACATCGGCGACGAGGGCACCTCGCCGGCGACGTGACCGGCGATCCCGACGCCGCGAAGGCCGAGCCGCTTGACCGCTTCTTCCAGCTGTTCGGCCGCAAGATCGGGATGCTGCAGCGCGACCGATGCGAGTCCGACGAATCGATCCGGGTGAGCCTTGCACCATTCGGCGAGCTTCTCGTTCTGGACAGTGATGATCCGGCGCGCGAGGTCGCGGTTCGCTCCGTACCACCAGCCGCCCTGGTGGCTGAGCACCTGAACGTCGATGCCGAACTCGTCGATCGCGCGAATCCGCTGCGGGCCGAGCACGAGCGCGCCATTGGCGTTGTTTCTGACGTTCCCGGCGAGGTTCGTGTCTTTGACGACGTCGATCTCGGACGGCTCGACGAAATGACCGTGGACGTCGACGACCTTCACGCGCTTCCGGCCGATGAAGACCTCGCGACGCCTCGCTGCTGTCGCCGGCGGCGCCTGGGCGTGAGCGACGTCGAAGCCAGATGCCACCAGCGCTGCGCCCGCTCCGGCCGCGGTCTTGAGGAAACTTCGTCGATTAGTCATCAGGTCCTCCTAACGCGCGCGTTCATCGTCGTCCCGCATGTCGAGGTGAAGTATAGGCGCGTGCTCCCCCCAAATGACCAAATAACCAGATGACCAGATGACCAAATAACCAGATGACCCGATAACCAAATTCATCTACTCTACGCACCCTCATGTCGCGCGCCCTCGTCTGGCTTCTCGCCATCAGCACCGGCTGCATCGTCGCCAACATCTACTACGCACAGCCGCTGCTTGCCGATATCGCGCGAGAATTCGGGCTGACGGTCCCCAAGGTCGGCGCGGTGTTCATGCTCACGCAAATCGGGATGGGGACGGGCATGCTGGTGTTCGTCCCGCTCGGCGACAAGTACGAACGCCGCAGGTTGATCACGACGCTCCTGGTGGCCGCGTCCATTGCGCTGGCGTTCACCGCGATGTCGCCGAACGTCCTGTGGCTGTGCGTCGCCGGCTTCGCCGTGGGTGCGACGGCGTCCACTGTCCAGGTGATCGTGCCGTTCGCGGCCCACCACGCGCCGGATGACCAGCGCGGACGGATCGTCGGCACCGTGCTCGGCGGACTGCTGGTCGGCGCGCTCCTGGCGCGAACGTTCAGCGGCGTTTTTGGGGCGGCGTTTGGCTGGCGCACCGTGTACTGGGCAGCGTCCGTGCTGATGCTGTGTCTTGCGATCGTCATCCGCCTGACGCTGCCGCTCAGCCCGCCAACCGTCTCGCTTTCGTGGACGAAGCTCATGCGATCGGTCGCGGACCTCGCGCGCGAGCACGCCGTCCTGCGCGAGGCCGCGCTCCTTGCCGGGCTGCTGTTCTTCAGCTTTGCGGCGTTGTGGACGACGCTCGTGTTTCTGTTGCGGACGCCGCCGTATCACTACGGAACGGGAACGGCTGGGACGTTCGGACTGCTCGGCGCTCTCAGCGCCGGCTCCGCGTCGTTCGTCGGCCGCCTCACCGATCGACGGGGGACGGGGCGCACGGTCCTCGTCGCCATCGTAATGACGTTGGTCGGCTACGTCCTGCTGCTGGTGTTTGGGCGCACGCTCGCCGGACTCGTCGCGGGCATCGTGCTCGTCGACGTCGGCGTCCAGGCGGGCCACGTCGCGAACCAGTCGCGCATCTACACACTCGTCCCGACGGCACGCGCCCGGCTCAACACGTTCTATATGGTCGCCTTCTTCCGCTCGGGTTCGACCGTGGGGGCTGGGCGGGCTTCTGTGCGTTTCCGCTCGCGGCGCTGGCCGTCGCGCTGGTTTACTTCATCCGCGCCGAACGGAACAGGGCGTCGGCCGACGAGAGGACGATGCGCCTAAGCCGATCGGGATAGCCTAGCGGGAGATTCGTCAGGAACGAGCGGACGGTTTCCGCCACGGCCGGAGACGAGTGGCCGCCGAGCGTGGCATCGGTCCATCGTTTCGGGAAGAAGATGTCGCCGGTGCGCTGGATCTCGTGAAGCATCGCCAGGCTCGGCGCGACGTACTTGTCGGAAGATTCGCCACGAAGCGGATGGTGCAGCGCGCGAAGGCCGTCGAGCACCCAGGGCTCGTGGCGGCGGTTGGCGACGTCGGCGAGTGAGGCAAAAAACTGGTCACGGTCGCTCACGTCTGAGGAGAGCGCCGGCATCACGAAGGTCAATCGCGCCTTGCGATCCGGATCCTTCGTCCGGTCGATCTGCTTCGTGACGATCGAGCGCCATCCCTTCGACAAGTTCAGGGCAGAGTCGGCGCCCGCGCGAATCGCGAGATCCTGCGTGAGCGCGATGAAGTCGGTTTCCGCGAGCGCCAGTCCCGGAACGCGGGTGCGCTCCTGCCAGACAGCCATCAGCCACGTGACGGTCGACGGCGTCAGCGCGACGTTCCGCAGGGCGGCAAAGTACGCCCCCTTCAGGCTCGGCGTTCGAGCATCGTCCAGCCCGGTGCGAAGCACGCGTTCGACGCGTGGAGCGAGGGCACGTCGCGCGGAATCAGCCGTGAACCGCCAGTACATCACCCGCAGCTCACCAAGGATTTCTTCGATGTTCTGCTCGTCGGTTTCGAGCGGCAGCGACTGCAGCGCGAGTTCGATCAGCCGCGACGAGGCGAGCTCGCCGTCGAGCATCGCGTCCCACAGCGAGAGCCACGCGCTCCCGCGCGTCAGTGGATCGCCGATCCGGAAGAGATTCGCGCTCAGCCAGTCGCGGCTCGCGGCGTCGAGATGGATCTCGCCGTACGCGATGCCTCCGCCGTTTGGCAGGACGTACAGCGGCGCCGGCCGTCCTCGCGCGCCGGCCACGTCCACCGACGTCCCGTCCAGCTTCGCGGGCACGTGCTCGATGCGATCGCCGTATCCAAGCGCGACGTCGAGCTGTTCGGCCCACGTCACGCCGCGCTTCGCATCCGGATCGCGCTCGGTCAACGCCAGTCGTGAGATGCGTCCGCGATCGATCGCCATCTCCGCGGAGATCGTGGGCCTGCGGTCTTCGTCCACCCATACGTGGCTCCACGCGGCCAGATCTTCCGGCGTCCTGTCGTCGAGAAGCGTGATGAGGTCAGACCACGTCGCGTTTCCAAACGAGAAGCGCTTCAGGTACTCGCGAAGGCCGTCGCGAAACGCGCCGGCGCCGAGGATCGCCTCGAGCTGGCGCATCACAATCGGCGCCTTGTCGTAGATGATGTTGCCGTAGAGTGTGCCCGCCTCGTTCAGGTTCGCGAGCGGCTGGCGAATTGGATTCGAGCCCTCGGTGCGATCGATGTCGTAGGCGCCGGGATAGTAGTCGAGCAGGAACCGCAGGTCGTGATTGATACCCGGGAACGATGGGTTCACGATCTTCGCCGCCATGAAATTGGCAAAGACCTCCTTCAGCCACACGTCGTTGAACCAGCGCATCGTGACGAGATCGCCGAACCACATGTGCGCTGTCTCGTGCGAGATGACGCTGGCGCGCTCGAGCAGATCGTTTTGCGTCGCCGAGGGATCGAGCAGAAGGCTGCTCGCGTTGTAGAAGACGGCGCCGGCGTGCTCCATGCCGCCAAACTGAAACGCCGGCATCAGCACGAAGTCGAACTTCCCGAATGGATAGGCAATCTCCGTGTACCGCTGCATCCAGTCGAGCGCGGCGGCGTGGAGGTCGAAAATCGCGTCGCGGTTGCGGGCGACCTTCGCTGCATCCGTCTCGCGGTGAAACATGCGCAGCGTCCGCCCGTTGCGTTCGGCCCGCTCGACGGAAAACTTTCCAGCGGCAAACGCGAACAGATACGTCGAGACAGGGTGCGTCTCGGCAAACGAGACCCGTGTGCGGCCTTCTCTTGAGGTTTTCGTCGTGTCGGCCCCGTTGCCCACCGCCTCCCAGCCGTCGGGCACATCGAGCGACAGCGTCCATCGCGCTTTTACATCCGGCTGATCGAAGCATGGGAAGGCCTGGTGCGCCCGGGCAGGAACGAAGATGGTGTAGAGAAAGTCGGGGTTGCGGTTGAGCGGCGCGTCGCCGGCCAGAAACTCAATCGTCACGCGGTTGTCGCCCGCGCGGAGCGCCGACGCGGGCAAGACGACGTGGCCGTTGACCTGGCGCGCCTCGACCGGAGTGCCATCCGTCTGAATACTCAGCAGCCGGCCGGACGGCCCCGGTTCGAAATCAAGGCTGAGCGGCGCGCTCGCATCGCTCAACGTAAAGGCCACCACTTCACGGCCGGTGATTCCCGCCTGTCGATCGAGCGGAATCGTCAGCGCGAGATCGTAGCGAACGTTCGAGACACGCTGCGATCGTCGGCGGGCGAGAGATTCGCTGATTCCTGGATCGGGATCGGGGATGGCGTTGGCGCCGCGACACGCGGCGACAAACAGAAAAAGAAGGCTCCACGCTCGCATGGAGCCTTCAGTTTAGCGGGGCTGCGTCTTCAACTGCACGTCGAGCGTCGTCGTGTCGCCGCGGCGGATCTGAACGTCGGTGAGGTATCCGACGAAACCCGCCTTTCGAATCTGAATGTTGTGCCGGCCTTCCGACAAATCGATCAACAGTCGATCCTGGCTTGCCCCGCGCCACGGCGTGCCGTCCACGAGCACTTCGGCATCACTCGGGTCGACGCCGAGTGACAGCGTGCCGCGACGGCCGTCGTTCGGCGCCGCTCCCGGCGGCGGTTGCTGGCCGCCCTGTGGAGGCGGCGGGTAATTGGGTGGCGCACCGCGACGGCCGAACGGGCCGCGTGGAGGTGCGCCGTCGCCAGGCTGACCCGGTTCCTGCCCCTCGAACTGCTGAGGCGGAGGCTGTGGCGGCGGGGCAGGCGGGCGCTCGGCGACCTGCCCGGCCGCGAGCGGCTCCATGCGATGGCGGAACTTGAACGTAGTATCAGGCGACAGATAAACCCGCTCGGTGTAGGTGCGGTGGCCCTCGAGATACACGGTGATCTCGTGGCCGCCGGGCGCGGTGCGCAGTCGCTGGAACGTGCCGTCGAAGTCGTCGACGATGCCGGCGTAGTAGCCGTCGACATAGACGGACGCGTCGTTGGGCTTCACGTCAAACCGGACGGACGCATCGCGCATCGCGTAGCGATAGGCCGGATATGGATATCCGGGTACGATGATCTGGGCCGTTGCCTGTGAGCCCGAAACCAGCGTCACCGCCAGCGTCGTCCCGATCGTGAGCCACGCAAATGTGATGGGTCGCATACCGGCATCCGAGCAACTGCGGTGCCACCCGACGCGCGTGACACCGAGCCGTGTAAGTCACACAACCACCGAAACTTGGCCACGACGCCAGTGGTCATTCTGCTAGGATGCTGAGGCCCGTGCCGGACGGATCGCGTCACAGGCCGAGGACACGTTGATGTCATTGCTCATTCGGCTGCTCGTCAACGCCGCTGCGCTGTGGGTCGCGACACGAATTGTGACAGGTGTCACGTACTCGGGGGCGGTTCTTCCATTCCTCGGCGTGGCGCTGGTATTCGGTGTCGTCAACGCCCTCATCCGCCCAATCCTGAAGCTCGTGACGTTTCCGCTCATCATCCTGACGTTCGGGATCTTCGCGCTCGTCGTCAATGGACTGATGCTGTGGCTGACGAGCGCGCTGTCCGTCACTCTGGGGCTTGGGTTCCACGTCAGCGGCTTCGCCGCGGCGTTCTGGGGCGCGCTCGTCGTGAGCATCGTGAGCACGCTGCTCAACATGTTCGTTCGCGATCGGGACGACCGCGACGGCTAGACGAACGTCAAAATCTCGAACGACAGGAGGTCATGATGATCGATCGGCGACAGTTGCTGACGGTGGGCGGATTGTTCGGCGCGCTTGCGCCGGCCGGCGACAGCGCGGCGTACGGCACGGGTCAGATGTCGGAGCGCGCTGCGGCGGATGTCGTGGCGGCGCTGAGAGGCATCTCCAACGCGGTGGCTGCTCAGCACAGCTTCGACGCGATCGTGCCGATTATTTCATCGACGTCAGCGTGGACGTGTGGATGTCTGCGTACGACTGGCACGTGCGATTTCAGCAGGGACTGGTCATGGGTCGCGACGCTGCGGGCCGCTACACGTTGATACTGGGATTCACGGCGCTGGTGCTGCGCACTGACGTCGCGCCGAACTTCATCTCGACTCCGTATGACAATCGTTAGCCTGTAATTCTTACAGACTCTCCGATCGGCGCTCCGTCATAACGCGGGCGCCGATCGACCGCGCGTCCTTGCGCTTCGACGCTCGCGCATCAGCGACGCGCTCATCGATAAACAACCTCTATTCGAAGGGTTACTGCCGCAGAGTTCCGCGCTGCATCGCAAAACGGCTGAGGTCGTGACGTGTGAGCGAGTCCTTTATGGAATCGTTATTGCTGTCGTCGCGGCGTGTCTCTCGCGACATGGGCCGCGCGCGTTTGCGCCGCTTGCGTGATCGTCGTGGCCGCGTTCGCGCGTGACGCTCGAGCGCAGACCATCGCATTCATCCAGAGCAGCTATTCAACGCCGCAGTCGGCATCGACGACGGTGAACGTGTCGTACGCGGCTGCACAGACTGCCGGCAACGTGAACATTGTCGTTGTCGGATGGAACGATGCGACCGCGCACGTGCAATCGGTGACGGATACGAAGGGCAACGCGTACACACTCGCCGTCGGTCCCACTGTTCGTACGACGGTGGCGACGCAGTCGATCTACTACGCGAAGAACATCATGGCCGCGGCTGCGGGTGCGAACGCCGTCCGCATCACGTTCGATCGCGCGGCCGCCTTCGTCGACGTGCGTATCGCCGAATATCGAGGTCTCGATCAGGCCGCGCCGCTCGACGTCACCGCCGCGAATACGGGAAGCAGTACCGCGGCCGACAGCGGCGCCGCCACGACGCGGTTCGCGAACGAGCTGATCGTCGGCGCCAACCTCGTCATGTCACACACCACCGGACCGGGCGCGGGCTTCACGAGCCGCGTCATCACCAGTCCCGACGGCGACATCCTCGAGGATCGGATCGTGACGGCCACGGGAAGCTACTCAGCGGCCGCGCCGATCTCGCCGTCAGCGCAGTGGATCATGCAGATGGTCGCGTTCAAGGCCGCGGGATCCGGCGGAGGATCGGCGCCTGATCTGACGCTGACCAAGCAGCACGGCGGCACCTTCACCCAGGGGCAGACAGGCGCGACGTACACCTTGACGGCGCGCAATTCAGGAACGGCGGCAACGAGCGGGACGGTGACGGTCACGGATACGTTGCCCGCCAGCCTGACGGCGACTGCGCTTTCCGGCGCGGGCTGGGGCTGTACGCTGAGCACGCTGACGTGCACGCGTAGCGACGCTCTGACGGCCGGCGCGAGCTACTCCGCGATCACGCTCACGGTGACGGTGTCCTCGTCCGCGCCGTCGAGTGTCACCAACACGGCGGCTGTCAGCGGCGGCGGCGATACGAACAGCGCGAACAACTCGGCGAGCGACGCCACGAGCATCGGATCGGGGGCGCCGCCCGTGGGCCCGGTCGCGTTCCCGCTGAAGTTGAGCGCCAACCACCGCTACCTCGTCGATCAGAACAACGCCCCGTTTCCGATTCTCGGACGGACCGGATGGTTCGTGATCTCGGTGCCAGTCGCCGACTATCAGCTCTTCGTCGACGACTCCGTTTCGCGAGGCTACAACGCGATCGAGATGCACGTGCTCGATCACGACAGCCGCGGATTCCATCCGCCGCTCGACGGCAACAACGACGCGCCGTTCCTGAAACGCCTCGACGGCACGACCTGGAACGGCGTGCTCGGCGCGACGGCCCCGGATTTCACGACGCCCAACGCAGCCTACTGGAGCTTCGTCGACGCGTTCCTCAACTACTGCGCGTCGAAGGGCGTGGTCGTGTTCATGTTCCCGGCGTATACCGGATTCCAGGGTGGCGGCCAGGGCTGGATGCAGGAGATGTCGGCGAACGGCACGACGAAGATGAATGCGTACGGCACGTGGATCGCCACGCGCTACAAGAACCAGGGAAACATCGTCTGGATGGCCGGCGGCGACTACGGCCAGGGACAGTATCCGTACACCACCGCGCAGCGCGACGTGGAAGCCGCCATGCTGAACGGCATGCACGCCGTGGCCGGCCAGAAGTCGATCTTCTTCAGCGCTGAATGGGTTGACGTTGAACGGCGTCTACTCGAACTCTCAGCAGGTGAACAGCCTGGGACAACGCGCGTACAGCCGCAGTCCAATCGAGCCGGCGTTCCTCCTCGAGGAGCCATACGACCAGGAAGGGTCGGACGGCAACAGCTATAACCTCGATGCCACACAGCCGGTCAGACGCTTCCAGTGGTGGGGATGGCTGAGCACGATCGGTGGCTACATTTCAGGCAACGGCTACGTGTGGCCGTTCGTCAGCCCTGCGTGGAAAAGCCATCTCGACACGCAGGGGTCGCGCGACATGGGCCGCATGAACGCGTTCATCCGATCCGTGCCATGGCAGGATCTGGTGCCGTCAGGCCTTGCCGGGATGAAGACGCTGGTGACCGCCGGTGGCGGCACCATCTCGCAGGACACCTACGTGTCGGCGGCCGCGACGCCGGCTGGGACTTCGCTGGTGGCGTATCTCGGGCCCGGCCATAGCGGCAGCGTCACCATCGACATGACCGCGATGAGCGGCACGACGCGCGCCCGCTGGTTCGACCCGACGAGCGCGGTCTATTCGACGATCAGCGGCTCGCCGTTTTCCAACACCGGGACCCGCGCGTTCTCGCCTCCGGGATCGAACAGCGTCGGTCAAGGCGACTGGGTGCTGGTGCTGGATCTGTCGGGCGGTGGGGGCGACACCACCGCGCCCAGCACGCCCACCAATCTGTCGGCAAGCGCCGTCTCCTCGTCGCAAATCAACCTGGCGTGGACGGCGTCGACCGACAACGTCGGCGTTGCCGGCTACAGGATTTTCCGCGGCGGAACGCAGGTCGGCACCTCGTCCACGACGTCGTACTCCGACACCGGCCTCGCCGCGAGCACGACGTACACCTATCGGGTGGCCGCGTACGACGCCGCGCAAAACGTGTCGGCGCAGTCTTCGCAGGTGTCTGCGACGACAAGCGCAGGCGGCGGCTCTGACACGACGCCGCCCTCGACGCCCGCGAACCTCTCCTCGTCGAACATCACGTCATCGTCGGCGAGAATCGCGTGGACGGCGTCGACCGATAACGTCGGCGTAACCGGCTACCGCGTGTATCGAGGCGGCACGCAGATCGGCACGAGTGCCACGACGTCGTATACCGACAGCGGGCTCACTGCTTCCACGACGTACACGTACACGGTTGCGGCGTATGACGCGGCCAACAACGCGTCGCCACAGTCTCCGGGCCTCAACGTCACGACAAGCGCCGCCTCGTCCACGCCAATCACGTTCGTGCAGCTCAAGGAAGCGCGACTGACGTCGAGCGCCAACACCGTCAGCACCGGTGCGTTTGCATCGCCGATCGGCAGCGGGCATCTGATGGTGGTCTGGATCTGGTACAACACCGCGTCGCAGAGCGTCACGACCGTCACCGACACAGTAGGGAACACGTACGCGAGAGCCGTCGGCCCTACGACAGGCACCAGCACGATGGCGTCCTGGCGGCAGGAGCTGTGGTATGCGAAAAACCTCGCCGGGGGTTCCGGAGTGACGGTCAACGCCACGTTCTCGGGCACGTTCAGTACCGAGAAGTCGATCACGGCCCACGAATACTCCGGCGCGGACACGACGTCGCCGCTTGACGTGACCGCGGCGGCGGCCGTGTCCGGCTCGAACGTGTCGACCGGCGCCCAGACCACGACGTCGCCCAATGAGCTGGTGTTCGGTGCGGCGCTGTTCCAGGCGTCCGGTTCGGCGGGATCCGGGTTCACTCGTCGCTCGTCGATCGCCAACAACGTGTCCGAGGACAAAGTGGCGGCGACGGCTGGCTCCTACAGCGCCGGGGTCACCAACAGCTCTCAGTCGGTGATCGTTCAGATGGCGACATTCAAGGCGGCCGGCTCCTCGCAATCGATGGTGGCCGAGGCCGCCGCCACGCAGGCGCAACCAGCCGCGTCCATTTCCATCACACCGAACACGTCGGTCTTGACGCCGACGCTGATGCAGCAGTTCAACCTCGCCGGCGGCAACGGCGACGCGGTCCAATGGGCCGTCGACGGCGTGACGGGCGGCGACGCCACGAAGGGGACGATCACCGCCGCTGGTCTCTATGCGCCGCCGAGCGTCGCCGGGCAGCACACCATTACAGCCACCGATCAGGAACAGACCGCGACTGCCACGGTGTACGTGACGACCTACGCTGGCGCGTTCACGCATCACAACGACAACTTCCGGACCGGCCAGAACGTCGAGGAGACGGTGCTCACGCCCGCCAACGTCGCGGCGAGCACGTTCGGCAAGCTGTTCACGTACCCGCTCGACGGTCCGGCGCTCGCATCGCCGCTGTACGTGGCCGGTGTGACGATCCCCGGACAGGGCACGCACAACGTCGTGTATGTCGCCACGGAGCACGACTCGGTCTACGCGTTCGACGCGGATGGATTGAGCACGGCGCCGCTCTGGCAGCGCAGTTTCCTCAGCGCGGGCGCGACACCCGTGCCCGCCGCCGACACAGGCGACTGCTGCGCCGTCGCGCCGGAAATCGGTATCACGGGCACGCCCGTCATCGACGCGACTACCCGGACCTTGTTCGTTGTCGCCAGGACGAAAGAAGGCAGCGCGACGTACGTCCAGCGGCTGCACGCACTCGATCTCTCGACGGGCGCGGAGAAGCTTGGCGGCCCGGTCGCGATCCAGGCGAGCGTTCCCGGCACCGGCGCCGCGGCGTCTGGCGGCCAGGTGGCGTTCGACGCGCTGCATGAAAACCAGCGGGCGGCGCTCCTGCTCAGTCAGGGCGTGGTCCACATCGCGTTTGGCGGGCACGGCGACCAGCAGCCGGCACATGGCTGGCTGCTCGGCTACAACGCGAGCACACTGCAGCCGGTGCTGGCGGTCAACCTCAGCGCGAACGCGGATGGCGCGGGCATCTGGCAATCCAACGCCGGCCCCGCCGCCGATGCCGCAGGCAACCTCTTCGTGATCACGGGCAACGGAGCGTTCGACGCGAACGCCGGTGGCACGGACTTCGGCGATTCAGTCGTGAAGATCGCGCCGGGTGGCACGGTCGCCGATTATTTCACGCCGTGGAATCAAGGCGTTCTGAACGCGAACGGTCTCGACCTTGGATCGGCCGGACCGCTGCTCCTGCCCGATCAGCCGGGCGGGCATCCGCATCTGATGGTGAGCGCAGGCAAGAACAACACGATCTATCTCGTCGACCGCGACGCGATGGGGCGTTTCAGCGGGACGACGAACGACAATCAGATCGTGCAATCGCTCGTCAATGTGTTCCCGGCCGGGACGCCCGAGCCCGGCAACTTCAGCGCGCCGGTGTATTTCAACGGCGTCGTGTATTTCGGTCCGGTAGCTGACACCGTTCAGGCGTTCCCGTTGAACAACGGGCTGCTGCAGACGACGGCTTCGATGCGGACGACCGATACGTTCGCGTACCCAGGCGCGTCGCTGGCCATTTCAGCGGCCGGCACGAACGCCGGGATCCTCTGGGCGATCCAGCGAAACGGCGATTGCGGCGTCCAGGCCTCTTGCGCCGGCGCGTCGCCGGCCGTGCTCAAGGCGTACGACGCGGCCAGCCTGAGCACGTTGCTTTACAGCAGCGATCAGGTGGCCGGGCGCGACACGCTCGACGCCGCCGCGAAGTTCAGCGTGCCGCTCGTGGCGAACGGGAAAGTGTTCATCGGCTCCATGAACCAGCTCGCTGTCTACGGTCTATTGCCTTAGGCCTAAGATCAGCGGGACCAGGACTGATCCCGTCGCCCTTCAAATCCTTCAACAACTCAAACACATCGCGCAGGCACTCGAGGCTATTCAGCACGATATGCGTCGCTTGGTTGCGGCGCAGAAATAGATCCTGAGCTGACGGCGACAAGTGCCCTCGCTACAGGCAAGGCAGGCCGTCCGGGTGAACTAGGTAGGATCCCGTACAGACAGGCGGATGAAACGTTGGTAAATTCCGCGTTTGATCTGCCCGCACACCCTCCACGTCTGCCAGCCCGACCTGTGATAGAGAGTAGGTTTTTCGATAACTACCCAGTCCCATGCCTTTCACCCCAACAACCGCCGACTTTGACTGCATTTCGATGCCGGATCGCCTGCGCGCCGCCTGTTTAGCCTTTGCCCGACTCACATTAGTACCGCGTCGATCGGCGCTGCCCAGCCTGTTCGGATTGCTGACGCTCTCAGCAGCCGGTGTGGCGCAGGCGCAGACCATCGCGTTCGTGCAGCAGAACTCGGCCACGCCGCAGTCCTCCGTGACCACCGCGGCGACGACCTACGCCTCGGCGCAAACGGCCGGAAACCTGAATGTGGTCGTGGTCGGTTGGAACGACGCGAGCGCGCTGGTGCAGTCGGTCGTCGACAGCAGGGGGAATACCTATCAGCGGGCGGTCGGACCGACTGTGCGGGCCGGCCTGGCGACTCAAAGCATCTACTACGCCGCCAACATCGTCGCAGCGGCCGCCAACGGCAACACCGTCACGGTAACATTCGCGCCGGCCGCCCAATATCCCGATATCCGCATTGCCGAGTATCGCGGTCTCGCGACGGTGAATCCGGTGGACATCACGGCCGCTGCGCAGGGCAATAGCACGTTGAGCGACAGCAGTGCCGTGACCACCACCTACCCGAACGACTTGCTGGTCGGTGCGAACACGGTGCAGACGCACGCGACCGGTCCCGGCACTTCCTATACGCAGCGTGTGATCACCCAACCCGACGGCGACATTCTCGAAGACCGCATCGTCACCACGACGGGCAGCTATAGCGCGACGGCGCCGCAAACATCGGGCTGGTGGGTCATGCAGATGGTGGCATTCCGCGCCGCCGCTGCCGATGCCACGCCGCCGACGGCTCCGGGCGCTCCGGTTCTCTCGTTGGTGTCGAGCAGTCAGATCAACCTCACGTGGCCGGTGGCCACCGACAACGTGGGCGTCACGGGTTACCTCGTGGAGCGGTGCGCGGGCGCCGGGTGTTCGTCGTTCGCGCAGGTCGGAACGCCGGCCTCCAACAGCTTCAGCGACACGGGGCTCGCGGGCCCTATTCCAGCACGACGACTGCGACGACGCCTGCGCCGCCGGATACGCAAGCGCCGACGGCGCCGGGCACGCCGGTGCTTAACGTCGCTTCGACGACGCAAATCAACCTGACGTGGACCGCATCGACCGACAACGTCGGCGTCACCGGGTATCTCGTGGAACGATGCAACGGCACCGGATGCAGCTCATTCGCGCAGATCGCGACGCCCGCGACGAACAGCTTCAACGACACAGGACTGTCGCCGTCGACGAGCTACAGCTACCGGGTTCGCGCGACAGACGCCGCCAGCAATCTGGGAGCCTACTCAGCGACGGCGAGCGCGACGACCCTGTCGGTGCCCGACACGCAGCCGCCGAGCGCGCCGGGCACGCCGGTCCTGACGGCCGTCTCGAGCACTCAGATCAACGTGACGTGGGCGGCGGCCACTGACAACGTCGGCGTCACCGGATACTTCGTCGAACGCTGTGCCGGCGCGAGCTGCTCCAGCTTCGCGCAGGTGGCCTCGCCGGCCGCGACGAGCTTCAATGACACCGGCCTGTCCGGGGCCACGAGTTACTCGTACCGCGTGCGGGCCAACGACGCCGCGAACAACCTCGGCCCGTACTCGCTGAGTGCCAGCGCGACGACCGCGTCATTTCCCTCGTCGCTCGTGGCGGCCTATTCGTTCAGTGAGGGTCAGGGAACCACGGTTACCGATCAGACGGGCAACGGCCACACCGGATCCATCGTGAACGCGACGTGGACCACGAGCGGGAAGTATGGACAGGCGCTGCAATTCAACGGCACGAACGCGAAGGTCAGTATTCCTGATGTCGCCGATCTCCATCTGACGAATGCCATGACGCTCGAAGCGTGGGTGAATCCGTCCGCTGTGACGAGCACCTGGCGCGACGTGATCGAAAAAGGCCACGACGACTATTTCCTGATGGCGACCAGCACTCAAAGCAGCAAGCCGGCCGCGGGCGGCACGTTCGGCGGCGCGAACATGAACCTGGTCGGGACCTCGGCATTGGCCCTCAACACGTGGACCCATCTCGCGACGACGTACAACGGCGCCACCGAGGTGCTCTACGTGAACGGCACTCAAGTGGCCAGCATCGCGCGCACAGGGGCGCTGGCCACGTCCACAAACGCGCTCGAGATCGGCGGCGACGCCAGCTTCGGTCAGTATTTCCAGGGACTGATCGACGAGATTCGCGTCTACAACGTCGCGCTGAGCGCGTCGCAGATCGCGGCGGACATGGCCTCGCCGCTCGGTTCGTCAGGATCGGGACCCGATCTGATCGTGTCGAGCACCCACGCGGGTGCATTCATCCTGGGCCAGAGCGGAGCGACCTACACGCTCACGGTGACCAACGCCGGGTCAGGGCTCACGTCGGCGACAGCGACGGTGGCTGACGCGGTGCCGGCCGCGTTGACGGCGACCGCGGTGAACGGAACGGGCTGGAGCTGCACCACGGCGCCCGTATCCTGCTCGCGCAGTGACGCGCTGAACCCCGGATCGAGCTATCCCGCGATCACGCTCACGGTGAATGTGGCGGCCAATGCGCCGGCGACCGTGACCAACAGCGCGACCGTGAGTGGAGGTGGTGACACGTACGTCGGTAACAACACAGCGACCGACGCCACCGCAGTCACGCCGTCGGGATCGGGCCTGGTTGCAGCCTATGCCTTTGACGAAGGCGTCGGGACGACGACGGCCGATCTCTCGGGCAACGGGAACACTGGTTCAATCGCGAACGGGACGTGGACCGCAGCCGGCCGGTTCGGCAATGCCCTGCAATTCAACGGCACCAGCACGTGGGTGTCAATTGCGGATACGCCGCTGCTGGATTTGACGACGGCGCTGACGCTCGAGGTATGGGTGAACCCCTCCTCACTCCCGGCCCCCAATTGCTCCACCCCGCATTGCTCGTGGATGGATGTAATCCACAAAGACAGCGACCGGTACTACATCGAGGCCAGTTCGAACAACAGCCAGGAACCGGAAGCCGGCGGGATTTTTGCCGATGCAAAGCACATTGTCTTCGCGCCATCCGCCCTGGCGCTCAACACGTGGACGCATCTCGCGCTGACGTACGACAGCGCCTTCATCCGCTTCTACGTCAACGGTTCGCTGGTGGCGAGCGCTGCCGTGACGACGCCGTTCACAACCTCGACGAACCCGCTCTTTATCGGAGGCGATCCGACACAGGGTCAATTCTTCAGCGGCCTGATCGACGAGGTGCGGATCTACAACACGGCGTTGTCGTCGGCGCAGATCCAGGTCGACATGAACACGGCGATTCCAACAACGCCTCCGCCGCTGGTCCCCGATCTCACGATTGCGAACACGCACGCGAGCCCCTTCAACCCCGGCCAGATCGGGGCGACGTACTCGCTGACCGTGACCAACAGCGGCACCGGACCCACGGTGGGGACGGTGACACTGAGCGATGCGCTGCCGGTGGATCTCACCGCGACGGCCATTACCGGCGCCGGCTGGACCTGCACGCTGTCGCCGCTCTCGTGCACGCGCGGCGACGCGCTGGGCGCCGGGGCGAGTTATCCCGTCGTGACGTTGACCGTCAATGTCTCCGCGACCGCGCCGGCGTTCGTGACCAGCACTGCCACCGTCAGTGGGGGCGGGGAAACGACCACCACCAACGACACCGCCAGTGACGTGACCACGATCGGGCCGGTGCCGAGCCCGCCAGCCTTTGTAACCGAGGCGCACTTCGCGGTCGATCAGACCACGACCGGGCTGAATCGTGCCACGCTCTCGCTGAACGTCAGCGGCTCGAATACGTTCCTGATTGCCGCGCTTCACGTGGAGTTCGACGGCGGCGATACGAACTGGGTGGCGACAGACAACGACATTACCGGCACGTTGCTTCTGAAGACGGACGGATACCTCGGCGGGTCCGACAATCAGCGCTTCCAGATCTTCTATTGGATCAACCCGCCCGCCGGGATCAACAACATCGTGATCCAGAACACGTTCAGTGGTCCCAACGAGATCACAGCGTCGGCGGTGCTTCTGCAGAACGTAAATCAAACGGCGCCGCTTGGGGCGACCGCTCTCGACATCTCGCCAACCGGACGGACGAGCGAAAGCGAGAACGTGACCTCGACAGCGAGCGACCTGGTGCTGCACGTGATCGCGGATGGCACGTTCGTCCGCGGCACTCTTGGACCAGGAGAGACCTCTCTGTCGGTCGCCAATGACGGACTCCAGAAGCTGAACGCGGGAGACGGCGACGCCAGCCTGTGGCTCTCCGGCAAACCCGGAGGCATACCGGGCACCACCGTGTCGTCGAGCGGATGGCCGAGCGGCCCGTCGCCGTCACCACGCCCGGTCAATGCGGTCGCCCTCGTCCTGCACAGCGCCGGTGCGGACCTTCAAGCGCCGACAGCGCCGAGCAGTCTCGTCGCGCCAAGTTCCGGCGGCCAGGTTAACTTGAGCTGGACGGCTTCGAGCGACAACGTTGCGGTCACTGGGTACTTCGTCGAACGATGTCAGGGGACGGGTTGCTCGGGCTTCGCGCAGCTGGGCGCCACGGCGACGGCGGCGTTCACCGACACGGCGGTGACGGTGGGGCTTTCCTACGCCTACCGTGTGCGCGCCATCGACGCGGCTGGCAATCTGAGCCCGTACTCGAATACCAGCAGCGTGACAGTGCCCGATACGCAGCCACCGTCTGCACCAGCCGGTCTCGCTGCCTCGAGCACGACATCGTCCCAGATCGCACTCGTCTGGTCGGCGTCGACCGACAGCGTCGGCGTCGCGGGATACCGCGTGTTCCGCAATGGCAGCCAGGTTGGGACGACATCCCAAACCTCGTACGTGGACACAGGACTGGCCGCCGGGACCACCTACAACTACGTCGTCGTTGCGTTCGATGCCGCAGGTAATGCGTCTCAGCCGTCGAACACGGCAACCGTGTCCACAGTCTCGCTGCTGCCGGCCACGCCGACCCTGGTGCAGCACGTCGCTGGCGGGATGGATAACAACTTCGCGACCACGCTGACGATGAACCTCCCGCATCCGTCGGGCGCGGGCAACGCGCTCATTCTGGGCATCCGTTTCAACGCGGCCGGCCCGATCTCCGGCGTCGGCG
>WNFL01427250.1_pt1 | contig 24869 bp, 30 predicted proteins | sample 5400361 | NCBI WGS metagenome assembly WNFL01 (sample SAMN13153351, study PRJNA577476) | soil metagenome | isolation source: 40 cm soil on Douglas fir-dominated hillslope | place: USA:California | collected 2013-09-17
CCAAAGCTACTGTGCACGAGCTGTGAATCGACTCTATTATCTTTCCTCGAGTACCTCGAAATGCGCCTGTCACCTAGCCCTTTCAACGACATTTTCGACCATGTGGATCTCATGGGTCCCAGAGGCGACGGAAAATCTGGGGGACCTCAACATGATGTTCAGGTGCCCTGCTTCGACTCTATGTGGCCAGCCCTAGACAATTCCCTAAGTCCTCCGGTTTTCAATTTCGGCATCAACGCCACTCCCTCCATCAATCAAGCACTCAACCACACCACCGATATGCAACCGTTTTCTCAAAATCATTTGTGGGATAGCGACTGTGATCTCCTTACCATCGACCATAATTTCGGCTCATTGACGAATATCGGCTACGCGACATCAGCTGAACCTACTCACCCGACTCCGAACATTATAGGCGGACAGCACAGTATCACCCAAGTACTTGGGGGGATACACTCTCTTCAGGAGTAAGTCCAGCGATTACCCTCGGCCCATATATTCACGACGACCTCACCCACCATCTAGAAACAATATACCTATCACTCCTTTTGGAGCAACTCCACCCAAGAGCCATTCAAGACCCGTCACCAGGGGTAACGACTCGTCGCTTAAAGAAAATGAGTAAAGTTGATTCCTGTACTCAATATTGGTCTGCTCTTATTTCTCGTACAGGAAGGTCCACTGGGTTACCCTCATAAAGCCACGTCCACACGAGGAGGAAAACGTCATTGCACTCCGCCGCGAGACACACGTCGCTCTCGATATAACCCTTGGGCGACTTCCTTGGCAATCACTCGAAGTATTCAATGGGATCAAGATTCCAGCCACTGGCTCCGTGAAGAACTATGCGGATTCGACAGGTAAAAACCTGTTGGCGTTTCGCATCCGCCTGTATGGCGCAACAACTAAACGACTCTACGAAAAAGTCTGTGCAAACTGCCAGAAGCGAGAGGGAAAGAAGAAGGGAGTCCCCAGCTTGGTCGACTTCCATGCAGAGCGAGATATAATCCTGCCAAAGAATGGAAAAATACGGGTCGAGTTCAGTTTTTGTTGCTATCCGAAATGCCATCAGTCAGGCGATAACGGCTATCTGTGCGTTGTGTTATTATGCCCACTAGTGTGCCCCTAAGCATATGCTGACCACTTCGCAGTCTTGAAGTCGAACTCTCTAAATTCAAGGACCAGGCCCTTATCGTGGCTCGATATCAATTTTCTGTCTCGTTCAACGTCTTCGCTAAGCTCCCTCAAGGGCAGAAAAAGTCTTCGCCAGCGGGAGGAAAGCGAAACAGGCTTGAGATGGAACAGACGGAAGGAACACCTCCAACACTGGATCAACGCAGTGTTCGGCCGCGATTGGACGAGCCCTCGCATGGAGACCCCCCTGGTGATAACCACCCAAGTCCTGTCAATAACCCGCGGGATTCTCCTAAATGTGGTCGAAATTGCAATGATAGTCCATCCAGCCAGCCATCCCTGATGCCGCCCCCTCAACTGCATTGTAGCGAAAGCACCAGCCCCAAATCGCTCGGCGATGTGATTCCCCTTGGCCAGGAAATGCCCACCACAGGAACAGACAGAGAAATCGCTCCCATACTTACACAAGTGAACCCCGAATCGGGGTCCATCACGGGGGGTGCGACGGTCTGGCTCACAGGAATGGGCTTCCCAACCACATTCCCGCTGTTTGCGAGATTTGGAACCACTGTGGTACCAACAGTAAGGTCATGCTTCTGCCTTTTGAGGTCTATCTTATCCCGTTTACTAGACGTTCCTTGCTTCCAACCTTCTTGCTTGTCATTTGCCCCCAGGAAGCGTGCCAGGTGTTGTTGGTGTAACGATATCGAAGCACCCCTACCCATTTGCACCGGAATACGGGACCAGCATCGCAAAGTTTCAGTACACAGGAGACTATGACCAGCTGTAAGCTTTCCAAAGTATTCCCATGTCCTGTACTTCTCCTGACCTGAATGAAGGATTTCGATACTTCTAAGGATTCAAGGAAAGGCATATCCGGAACTCGTTCCGGTATTGCAGGCACTCCTTGCCGCTGTCAGCGGACCGTAGGAAATCGGTTTACAGGGAGTCACGGCGCTGGACCGCTGGAGAGATCAGCGATTATTCCCCTTGAGGGACCCTTATATAGGCCTTGGAGAGGGTGAACTTCGATGAAACGTGTCCTGTCAACGGCAGTGGCCCATAGGACTGTTTCCTACATTGAGCATGCCGCTAGGGACAATTCTCATAGTAGCGTGCTTAGAGTACAAGGATAGATACTCACAAGGCGGAATAGATGTCTTTCACCGTTGCGAAGTGGCTAGTCCTGATTGGGATTTCATGAATCTACCGAAATTTAAATGCGCGGAAGGTTGCACGGATGGTGATAGTACAGAAGCAGACGCAATCGCAGAGCTCTTAATCGCGTTAAACACCTTGGTCCGGGCGTAGTCGTTGGAAGATAGAAAAAATGCCCACCAGAAGTCGAAGCCGTGTGATCGGACTGGTCCTCAAGAACATTGAGGATCTCAACAACTAGTTTCGGAGATGCTCAGAATCCAGGAGGTCTTGCATCATCATTGCAAATGCATGACCGCCAGCATGGACTTTCTCTGCCTTCATAGGCAGGACGTGTCGCGCAGCTGTGACCAAGTAAAGAAACGAAGATGTAGGTGAAGTACGGTGCATGCGAGATGAAAAGTGTCCGTGCTTGTCGATATATCTTCGACCGGCATGGCGTTCCCTGTCGGTGCCGACCCGCCGGCTTGGCGCACTTTCTGGAGGAAATTAAACATTAGTGGTTGCGCACTATTGAGGGCGGTCAATAGTAGTATTGATCATGATCGGTGGGTGGTTCCAGCGTGAGCGTGGCATTGAGGCTGGTTGTTTGCATTGTGTTTTGTCCATGGACCAGCCTCTGCTTCCAGACTCGTCCTTGGAATCGTTAACCTTCCATCGTGCCTCTCGTCAGTCTGTGAGTCCCGTCGAGTATATAAGAGGAATCTAGTTCGGTAGGTGAGGAACAAGATCCCTCCCTCTCAACTTGACCGATAACACGGAGGGCTCAACGCGGAGGACATATTGCACAACGTGGATAACGTGGGATTTGCAACTTGAAATCTTGCTTCGTTCTCAGCAACAATGCAACAACCACAACAGTAACAGTAACAGTAACAGTCACGGTCATGTCGCGCCCGGATTCGTACGCTCGCTGTACCCGCAAATGACCCGAGTTGTCACCTCACAGCATTCGATACTTTGCACGATCGATACTGGCCACCAGCCTGCACAAGGGGGCGTTTCACGACACACTCCCATTCACTTCCGCGTACCTCCATGTAGCCCCCGAGCTTCTTGATCCTTCGCAATTGGCATTTCTATTATTTTCTATTCGATCGACGATCCGTTCCTGCACATTTGTGTCCAGAATCCATGTCCTCTTGCAGAACCGCTGGTCACGTTTGGCCATCAAACCGTCGATTCCATCGGGTCTTCCGAACGCTATCACGGCCGCCGGAGTGTAATTAGACCAAAATTTAATACAGCTAGTCGTATCTCGCCCGAATCTACGCACAGAATTTAAGATCGTTGGTTACCCCCCCCCCAACCCAACCTCGACCTGAATATCTTACACACTAAGCTTGCCTCGCTCGATGCCGCCTCAACGTTCCGCAGATCCTCCAGTCAACTCTCAAAATTCAGGACATCGTGCCAATCCGCACCCCGTCCCTAATCAGTTTTCTCGTCTCCATCATCCCGCCCGGTACCATCCTTTCACTCCGCTCTATCCCTCCTCGGCAACAGCCCCACAACTCCAGTGGGTCCCGCTTAGTTTATAATGTTCCCTTGTCTAATACCCGCTCGTGCGTAGGAACGCCTTCGCAAGAACGGCGACCACTTTCAACCCTCCATATACACAGCCTCGTCAAGCTCCGCACGGGCCGGTGAACGTGAACCAGCCGACCATTCCTCATCCTCCTAATAATCGTAAGAACCTGTGTCCGCGTCGGTCTTTTTCCCTTTTGTTCACCACGACTTTTCCAAAGCCCCTGTGGTCCATCCCAACAATGTTAACGTTAATGAAACCCTTGCACCCATTTTTCCGCCAGCCGCCTACTCAATCATAATCAATACCTTGAGTGTTAAGGTACAAACACCGAAATACAAGGACGGCGCATTTCCCTACCGCGACCGTATCACCGCTCAACTCTCTCTCACTGGGATGGTGCTCCTGCAATTCGCCCAAATTGTGTTAGGCCCTATGCGCCCCAACGACTCCCAATTGGTTCTGTCGTGCTTCGCCGAGTGTGGCTCTTGCATCTCATCGGCGAAGCCACAGTGCAATCCCACCAGCTGGTACCTCGATCCGTCGAGCGAACCGAAGTACAACCAGGGTTTTATATTCAATCTCTCAAGCTGGACTCTCATTGGTAACGTTGCTTTCGACATCCCACTCCGCCCAAAGCGGCCCAAGGGGCAAGACCAAACGTGCCGCTGCAATTCCGAGTCCCTGATGTGAGTATGCACGTATATCCACTCATTCCCATCACGAATAACCCGTGACCCGATAACATGACTAATTACCCAATGGGGATTCGGCAGGCTTACATTTGTCTTACGCGATCCTATCGGTCAAGTCGTCGTTGAAGAGCAGGTTGGGCCCTTCCGGGCGCGGTCTCGCACGGCAACAATCCGTCAAACCCAAGCCACTCAACAACATGCCGGTGCTGGGCCTCATCACTCGGGCAACCGTGGTATCCCAATGGCTGTTCCCTCCTTCCCGGCTAGTGCTCAGGCCCCTTCACCCATGTTACCTGTCGGATATACTGCGCCAGTGTATGCTCCGGCATATACGCAGGATCCCCGCCTTCCGTGTTGGTGCGCCGATTGTCAGTTATAGGGCCACCCAACATCGCCCCAACGGCTAGATATATTTCATAGAGTTGCTACTGCTTAGGAAATATTTATTTCATAACTCCCGCACCATCAGGAGCGAGTGAACCAATGTACAAACTATCAACTATCAAAGCCTGCCTCAAAAAAAGACCGTCCGATCCTGAAGCCTCTAACGCCGGGAATGAACACTGCGAATACTTACGACCTATGGTCATCGGTCCGAAGGTGCTCCAGCCCAGCGTATTGATAACGCTGTCGGATGCACCGCCGCATGGTGGGCTCGCTGTCCAGAATGCACACCGGCGCAAATTAAGCTCGTGTTGAGGTCAACTACAAAAGGTCGGAATCGCGAGATCGGGGGGCTATGCTGCTCCGCTGCCAGTCTGCCACCCGCCATTTGTGAGGCTGGCCGCTGGATAGAGGCCGTGGACGGTGTCCAATGGACCTTACGAGGCCGTGGATTGTGTCCAATGGACCTTGCATTCACCATCCATGGACCCTTCAGCCTGTCCACATCCATGGACCCTTCAGCCTGTCCATCTCGTCCAAGGGCGGACGCTCGTCCAGCGGCTCATTCATTACTGTATTGATGGACTGCCATCATTCCTTGGGACCTGTCATTGTTTTCGTCCAAGGCCGCACGCTCGTCCAGCGGCTTATTCATTCCCGAATTGACACATTCCGTGCAGTCTACATTGTGCAACCCATCATCCATCCCTCTCCATGGGCGGGTCCAGTGGGCGTGGATGATTCGTATATATACTTATCGCTTTCCTCGAAGAGTGATAAAAAGTTTGCCTCTCTCGCCGCCTGAGCTTGCACCAACACAAGCGCTCACCAACCAACACGAGCGCTCACCAACCAACACGAGCGCCCACCAACACCAGGGAGCGCCCGCACTCTCCGGATACCCACGCCTTTTCTGATGGAAGGTTAAAACATGGGCAGACGCCGGTTATCCCGTGTGACGAATGAGTGGAGGAAGTCACTGTCACCGTCACCCTCCCGGTAACAGTAACGGCAAAAGCACAACCATGTCACACCCAGAGTCCAGAGTCGCAGAGATGGTGGGCCGTATCTGGCAAGACTGACTGTCTCTGACGTTTTTGACGTGTCACGTTCTTCTAATTTGCTTTCCGTGCGATGTCACTTATCTTTACGTGGTATTTCCCCACAGCTTTTGACGTTTAAATTGTTGGGCCGCTATGGCCGTGGATTATATGCAGTCTGGGGCCAACTTGGCTAGAACAAATCATGTATCGTATTCGACACTAATAATACCGCTGCCTTCCGCTCTATTTCAACGCCCATCTCACCAACATTTAAAGGCCTCATACCATCGCCCAGCTCCATCCTCTCGTCACACAACTTAGTAGATCGCCGTGAGTTTCTATGCGCGATCTGCCCATTTTCTGATGCCTGCACAAGCTCAAGATGTCGACCCCTCTCAACCGTTTGCGCATGCCGATAGTTTACCTTTCCAATAATCGTGAGAATCCCAAAGTCTTCCACCCGCTTTTTGCCTATCGTTTACCACGATTTGGTTCATAGCCCCGATTGCCCTTCCCATTAATGATGTCGATAGCACCCTCACCACCATCCTCGACGTAGTTATCCAAAGGCCGCAAATTGACGACGACGGCAAATATTCCTATCGGAAACATGTAACCGCTCGGCTCTCTCTGACTGGGCCAGTGCTCCAACAGTACAGCGGTGTTGTCTTGGCGGGTCCTGTACTCCCCACTCAGTTGGCGCTTTGGTGCCACGCTGAGTGTAGGAACTGCATCTTATCTCTGCATCCACAATGCCACCCCATCAACTTCCCCCTCGATGCAGAGTACGACCGGAAGCACAACCGGGGTTTCAAACTGGACTGGTCCAACGACACCTTCACCGGTGTCGTCACTTTCAACATCAAGCACCGTCCGAGAAAGGCGGGGAATCCAACGCGTCGTTGCGCCTCCGAGGCGTTGCAGTGAGTACTATATACATATAACTCCCACTCTGTTCCATCGTAGTAACCCGATGGGTAATTCTACAGGCTCACTTTCTTTTTCCGCGATTGGGTTGGCGTTCTCGTTGCTGAAAAAACAGTGGGACCTTTTCAGGCCCGAGTTCACAAGGCAAAAGATGAACACCAACAATACGCAGATCACTTAGCGAATCACGGTGTTCCATCTGCTGTTCCCTCTCTCTCCAACATTCCACTTGCCCCTTTGCTGCCGCAGAGGTGCCCAGTCTTTCTTGCCCGTGCCCCCATTGTCCGAGTAGAATCGCACAACATCACCCGAACGTGTAGATGTATCATAAAATCCTCTCACTGTTTGTTTCGGTTTGACCCTATAGCCTGTAGTTTTCGATCGCCTGGTGTGTCGACTCTCGCCTGTGGCGCGGCTACCAAGCCTCGGTCTTGGTACTAGTATTTTTCCCCTCCCCATTTCACGTATGGCTCGCTTATCGTGTACTATATGGGTAGTCTCATTGCAGGCGCGGATAGAGACAACGACTTTCATTTTCATCACTCACTATACTACTCGGACAATATTATAGCATATGACGCATTTCCCACTCTTCCACCAAAAATATAATATTTATAGCATAGATCTCACTAGCAATGACTGCCATACTATCATGGACGTCTTTCCGAACAACCGTTGTTTGGATTAGATCAGCTATGTCCTGGGCCTTACCGTTGTCGAGATCAAATGCACTGGACGGCTCTCCAAGCGTTGGTTGCCTACCGGTTAAGCTGGCACCGGCAACCCTCGCGGCGATGCTAATGTGGCCGACCACTGCAAATGTGAATCCTGTCGGTTGCGGGTCCGAAGGTGCACAGCCTGATGAGTCAGCAACAGCTTCAGAGGCACAACGGGACGGTGTGCACGCTGTCCCGGTCGCTCTTCGTATCGGTGCAATTGAGACCGCTGACGACGAAAGTCACGAGACCAATGTGCAACTCGACGAGGTAACCAAGCGGAGACGCGTAGTTGTTGTCCACGAAAGATGGACACGTGAGGGTGTTTATCATTGTTCGTCGTGGACACGACTCCATAGAAGGTGGGCCATGCCAGCAGGCAACTGGGTGCACCTATGAGGCCATGTTCAATTGGATCGACCTGCGGCAGAGCGCGAGCGTCGTGGCTCCCTCCTTGTAGGTCCAGACGTCGCTGGGGTCTGTTAAGACCACCCAACATCGCCTGTAACACTGGGGTGAATCCCGGATATCCTTGTTGTTGAATACGCAAAAGCAATGGCACGCTTCATCCAAATGAGCGTGGGACCTGGGGTGCATTCGAGAAACGTACAGTAAATCATAATCTCCTAAGTAGTGAAACTTCGCGATACTGGTCCCATACTCTGGTGCATCTGGTTGGGGATGTTTCGATAGCGTAACATCGACGACACCTGGCGCGGTTGCACAAGGTAAATGACAGGCAAGCAGGTTGCTGGCAGAGAAAGTCTGAAGGATTCAATTGTAAATGAGGCCCGAAACGCAAACCTATGCGGCTTACTGTTGGCACGACAGTGGTCCCAAATCTCGCAAATAGAGGGAACAAGGCCGGGAAATCGATTCCTTTCAGCCAGATCCTCGCACCACCTGTAACGGACCCCGATTCAGGGTTCACTTCCGTAAGCGTGGGGGTGGGTTCTCCATCTGTCCTTAGTGCTTGCATGGTGGATTGTCTGGTGGGAAGTGGATTAAGAATGGGGCCTGCGTTCTGGCTCGGCTGAAGGCGCAGCACCGGTGGTGGCAAACTGGATAAGCTGTTTTCTGAAGATTGGACGCTCATAAGAGAATCCTGTTGGTCCATGACCAGCGCTGGATGGTGGATCTGCCCACTGCTAGGAGGATCACTCTGCGAGAGGACATTGGCGTCATCTACTAGAGATGGAACGAGAGGTGGTTCGGGGGCTGGGGGGGATCCTTCTGCCTGATCGAAGTCTGCTCTCCTCTTCCTTCCCTGGGTTGCGAGGAGCCTCTGTCTGAAGTCTAAAGGGAGCTTGGCCAGGACATTAAAAGAGAAAGGAAGTCGACATTGAGCCACGATATAATTCTGGTCGTCATCATTGGAAAGGATAACGTCCAGACTACGAAACAGTCAGCCGTGGCCGGAAGGCACAGTCCCAACTCACAGATATTCAGTATCACCTAGTCGGTGATCCTTCGGGTAGCAGCAAAATGTGAATTGGACGCGGATCTTGCCACCCTTTGGTTTAATGATATCATGCGCCGCATGGAAGTCGATCAGGCTTGGAATTGCTTTCTTCTTCGCTTCTCGCTTCGCGCAGCTCGGACACACTCTTTCGTAGCGCCGTTTGGTGGTCGCGCCGTATAGGTGGATGCGAAACTCCAGAAGGATTTTATTGGCCGTTTCGGAAGGGTTAACCACAGAGCTAGTTGCAGGAATTTTGATTCCATCAAACCCGGCAGGTAGTGGGACGGGGAGGTAGTCAGGAATTATGTCGAGAGCGACATGCGACTCGCGACGGAGTTTAATGACGTTTCCCCCTGAACACGGAAGCGGCTTTATTAAGCCGATCCACTGAGGTAGGCTGGACGTGGAACATTGCTTAAATGGTGTTGATACCAAAGCAACGCATTGAACATACCTGATATCCCTCTCATCGTGGTCTCTGTTGAGCGGTTCATTTGCATTGGGGGGCGTAGATGGCGGAGAAATGGAATGAGGGTTATCGCCGTGGGTATTCCTCTCTACCCCAGGGGCTTTGTCGTTTGTGAGTGAAGAGTTGTTGCTGCTGGTGACAGCCTCAGAGTGTCTCTGGATTGGGATGACTGGAGGAAAATCACCCTCCTGGAGCCCAGTCCCGGATGAAGTCTCGTTGGGGAAAGGATTTTCTGTGAGAAGAGTGTCTTCTGGTAGGAGCCTAGCGGGCGCTCTGAAAATGTTCAGGGAATAGTTGCGTGGAGGGAGCCTTGCCACTACGTTAAAGAAGAAAGGGAGTCGATGTTGGGCCACGATATTGTTTTGGCGATCGTCTTCTGAGAGAACAACCTCGAGACTATGAAACACTCAGCCTATGGTCGGGACATGTGGCCACCCTCAGCTCACAGATACTCGTTATCTCCTATCCAGTGGTCTTTCGGGTAACAGCGAAAACTGAACTCGACGCGTACTTTGCCATCCTTTAGTTCAAGAATTTCTCGCTCTGCATGGAAATCGATCATGCCCGGAGCACTTTGTTTCTTGCCCTCTCGCTTTTTACAGCTTAGGCATATGGTTTCATAACGCCGCCCAGTGGTCGCGCCATATAGGCGGATGTAAATGTACAACAAAGTTTTACCGGCGGTGTCGGCGTAATTCTTTACAGAGCCTGTTGCTGGTATCTTGACCCCACTGCACCCTACAGGCGGGCGCCTTGGAAGTCGCTCAAAGGCTATGTCGAGAGCGACGTGTGTCTCGCGACGCAGTGTAATGATGCGGTCCCCCTGTGGAGATGGCTTTACGAGGGTAATCCAGGCATGCTCACTGCGCATATTGGAACGCTATTAAGAGAAGGGTGATACAGAAGTAGGGTGGAGAACGCACTTGACATTCACCGGGTCCTCAACAGTACTGGGGGCAGTAACGAGTAGAGGATCGTTACCCATTGAAGTGCCGTATCTAGAGCATTGGTAGAATGAGCCTCAGGATAGTCCGGCTTTTTTTTCAACGACCTACTCTTGACCTCCCAGTGAGGCCTCGAATGGGAAGGAATCACGCTGGTAAATTCCGGTGGTACTTGAGAACGGATTACGCGCCACTAGACCTGTAAAGTTCGCCGGGCTGGTGTCTTCTATGGGGCTGAATAAGGGCGATCCGAAATTATTCAGCGTAGGGACAAGATGAAGTTCCATATTCCACTCATGTGGGAGTGCGATCGTATGCGAAGCAGGGTTGGGTTCTTGGCTTATGAGTGGAACCGATGTCGCGCCAAAATCGTAATCTGGGAGTCCATAGGTCATATCGCGTGAGAGCGACGGGCGGGACCCGAGGCAGGCATACCGAGCGCTCTATCTACTTGTCCAGGATGTCCACCGTTTCCTGAATTTCCGGGATTTGACTTGTCAAACTGATCATCTAAAACGCTGGTTGACCGGTGCTCTAGTTCAGCTTGAACTGGATCTGCGGTAGATTTTCATGAGGGCTGGGGTGATAGAATGGGTCAGAGCTCACTGCGTGAGTCGGGGTCTTTGGTGGGTACGCCCATCCTAAGGGCTGGCGACCTGAGGACTGTTGTGGGTGAGGGTATGATGTGGTTGAGGGCAAGGAGTGGCCGGAGCCATCTTAGTCACAGGAAGTAGGGCCTTTGGAGCGGGCACTGTGGACGGGGAGATGGCCCTTACTCTCGAAAAAAAACGAAAGAAATTTGAAATGGGGTTGAAAATGAGGAGTGGCTTTAAGATGAGTCATTGTCATCACAGAAGTAATTACAGTCCAAAAGTGTGAGGTTGACCGAAGACAAGGATTAGGCGACGTCAATCACTCACTGTTTTGTTCAGGGCTGCGCCGTCACAGTCACAGAATCTGTCCCTGAGCACTGGGGGAGTTCCACTCGTCTCTGATACTCACTTAAACCTCTACGTCGATGTAAACCTTGAAGGAAACGAACCGCGGAGTCAATTGTAGGGGGGCGGCGGGAGCACAAGTAGCTGTAAGGGTAGGGGCGGTGTATTTGAAGTATTCTGGAAAATAATAATCGATCTTTGCAAGGGATCAGCACGTTCTTTTCTTTCCCAGTTCACTAGGCGATGTGCCACGCGTTATCACCGGTCGCCGATAAAAGTGTCGGTTGGCGAGAGCTCGTTGGTGTTAAACTGCTCGAGCTTCCTGAGTACAGCGTCGCAGGCGTGAACGAAACCGAGTGCTTCATCCCGTGTGCCTTGGAAGAAGAGGTCGTAGTACAATTTAGGGTAGGAAAGGTATAGGCACTAGAGGTTGCTAAAGCTGAAGAATCAGCACATCGGCGCTGCCGATAGTCTGGAGACGATTTGGCATCTTACTGTGTTGTTTATCATGCCTCGAAGGGACTATACTGGCCCCATCATTGATACGAAAGAAGTATTGTGGTTGCGGTGGCTCGCATTGAGCCGGTAGAACGGCACAAGTAGGCAAGCTTGGCGATGCGCCACTGGGGGTACGGAGGCAGATGACAGGTAAGGATGTTACCTCTTACCTCCTGATCAACACTAGTGGTTGAAATGAACTACTTGCCCAGGTTGTGGAAGATGGAGCGGTCCAAGTCGTGAGGGGTCGAGAGGCTCATTTGGATGTCGACAATGTAATGCTTTGTGTATTCTCCATGCGCCAAGCGCCAGGTACTCGTACATTAGGGATCTTTGAAGAAAGAGAGTTGGTTGGAAGTAAAGGGTACCAACAAGCCATCCGCCCACACGACGACTGAGCAGTGGGTTAACAAAAACAGGTCTATCAAAGGGCTAAGAAATGAAGCAAAGGGAATAAAGTGAGCGACAGGGCGGAATGGGAGCGCTACTATCACTCCATGTGAACTATTACTGTCGCGCGCCGCCGTCGGGTTACTTCGATTCGGTAAAGTGACTTCAGGCTCGTCTCGAATGAACCCTCGCCTGGAAGGGCGCGTCCACCCGTCTTTGGGCGACAATACCCCCAGCATCATCGCAAAGTAAATACGTCAAGCTACCGGTCCCCCGTTAACGATGTCTGCGTTCAAAGTAAGTTGGAAAATGAGTACTCACATTAGTGACTCAGAAGCGCAACGCCACTCCCGATCCACCGCTCTCGGGTTTCTTGCGCGGGTCTTGATTTCGAATGTGACGTTGCTGGTGGAGGTAAACGAGTTACCCGTATGGTCTACAGCGAAACCTTGATTGTTATTTAAGTTCTGAACCGGATTCAGATAGAACGCGATGGGGTTGCACCGTTGGTGTGCAGATGAGTCTCGGCTCATGCAAGATTGGCACTCCGCGTAACACCACAACTACAGGGCGCTCATCGACAAGGATTCACTGGGGAGGTGAGGGCCCATGATATTTCCGGTCAGAGTAACACGAGTCCTGACAATGTGGCGGTAAGGAAATTTGCCGTTCTTTATTCCTGGTGTGAGGACGACCACGGTTAAGGTGAACGATGGGGGAATGTTAGACAGATGCGAGGGGGGTGGGCGTGCAGGGGCTACGGTGGGATGGATCGGGGCAGTGGCTATGAGCGTACAGAGCCCACGTGAGAAACAACTGGAACAAGGCGTTGGGGTACTTACGATCATTGCTCTCTAACGGGTCAGCAGCATGCAAGTTCAGCTGGGTTCCTAACGCTGGCTGACCATGCTGGATCGCTCGTTGGTCGAGAGGGATCGGAAGTTGACCATCAAAGGCACTGAGCAGGTATCAGAACCGTAAAGTTTAGAAAGCAAACATAGCGCGATCCACAGGTTGGGCGCTGGTTGCGCAGAGCTATGGAGTGGAGAGATAGCACTAGTACAACCGCTCGGATCGACCGAGTACCAATTGGCGGGATCCCCGGAATGTTGGTGCAAGTTAGAGGAGTAAGGCATGTTATGGGCACTTGTGATATTGTGATGGGATGCCATGTCAATAATCTGCTGCGATCATCGTCTCTTATAAAGGTCTCCAGAGTCGGGCGGCGGTCGACCGGTGTATTAATGAATTATCGCTACACTGTATGATGGCCATGGGGGCCTCCAGGGCCTCCGGGGCCGCCGCAGCCAAGCCAGCCAGCTTGCCCACGAGTGTAGGCGAGTACAGTAACAGAGTGAAAATAAACTCAGACGTCTAGGACAGTCACTGGTAAAAAGAATTCGAGAAGCACCAGGGCCGACATCCTATGGGCGTTGAGTTTGGTAAGTCAATGCGGGGGGTACTGAAGTGGAGGAACGAGTACCTCATGGGGACCTCAAGGTACTGTGGACCTTGTACCGTGAGTATGGCTCTGCCGGCAAAACGCTGTGGAAGTGAGAAAAAAATAAGGCGATGTTGCCTTCCGGAGTAGTCCGCGGTAGCCCTGACGTCGAGAGACAGTCTTGGGAAATGTAAGTGACGGATTAGGTAAGGAGAAAGACGACGCCTACCATCTTCTCTCAGCTGACCAATGTGGTGTGACTGTCACGCAGGGAACTTCATCGGCTAGCTCCATGGGGTGGCCGGCGTCCCGTTGAGTTGCAGTTATGGGTATCAATAAGATGAATAAGCCCAATAAGCCTCCATCAATTTGGCAAGCGTTGACGCCTCTATTCTAGAGAGTGTTCGTTCTTCTGGTGAGTGACTGCCAGTCGGGCTGTTGAGTGGGAGATAAAGCCGGAACAGGGGTCTCGCTTGTTTGAGATTCGGAAAGGCATGGGTGCTGTGCTATGAGTTGAGGTTGAGGGTTGTGATAGAGAGCACAAATGACGAGCGCAAACAAAGCCACAGGCTCTAGGTCAACGAAGAGGCAGAGGCCAAGAGGAACAAGAGGCTTCCAGGATCGTGGACTTATATTCTGTGTGCGCCCAGGATGAAAGGCACGACTCGTCAATGGACCCTCCCGTCCATGACCTATGACCTCCCACCCATGTCTTCCAATGGACGGAAGGGTGTCCAAGGACAAAATAAATTGAACCAGCCTCAATGCTCGTCTCAAGTGTTGCTTGGTTGACAAAGCAAACCACAATGCGACAAGACCGTCTCTCATTGCGCACGCACTAGAGTGTGGACAGAGTTACGCGACCCACGCAGCTCCAGCCTATTTGGTCAAGCTGTTGAGCCGTGCGACTGCAACGCGCGAGCCGAGTGCTCGTACAGCAACTCAGGAGAGATCTATGTCTCACTTGAATCCTGGATCTGTATTGAGGTCGTATTGAGTCCTTGCTGCTTGAGTGTGGTATTTGGTTCAAGGGCACTGGCAAATTCAAACCCAAAGGTGTTTGACCTGTACCAAAGCTACCATAAGTGTGCGAAATTTTAGTGTTACTTCTGATTCCGAACACTTACTGGTTGGTTGACACAGACATTATTTGGGTACCCTTCAAGGAGCCTTATGAACGGGATGCTTAACTCTGTACCCTCCTCGTAGATATGGATTCCGGCGCTCATCGCATCTCCACGCTCCTCTCAAATGTACGCATGCTAGAGGCAAGTCGTATGAATTGCTTGACAAAGATTATCATGCGATGTGTAACGCCCCCCTGGCGAGGGTCAATCGAACCAGGCATTAGGTGGAAGACCTGGATGAGAGACCACCAGAGGTGGGCCAACGGAATGTTCGACCCCGATTCGATGAACCCCAGCGGTGAGATACAGACGGCGAGCTGGTTCATATATATGCATAATTGCATCGGGATTGGAGCATGTGGCCTGGAGTGGTTGAAGGAGTGGGATCGATGGAAACGATGGTCTGTCATCGCGGTGTTGACCACCTTGGGTAATACCGGCCCTGTGGATTGACAGCCTGCATTGCATGGGTGGTCGCCCGCATGAAATACTCCCAGCCGAGCATTGGCACAGCTGAGCACAGACGGAGAGCCCACTCTTGCGCTTACAGAAGTAAACCCCAAGCAAGGATCCATCACTGGTGGTACGCGTATCTGGCTCAAAGGTGCTGATTTCCCAGCTCCCTTCCCATTGTTCATGAAATCTGGGACTGCTGTCGTATCAACAGTAAGCCTCATGGATTTCTTTGTGAGCTAAATTAACCAGGTTTCTAAGACTTTCTGCACAGGCAACCTTCTTGCCTGTCATTTGCCCCCTGCAACCAGGCCAAGTTTTAGTAGATAAAGTCGATATGCTCATAATGCATAACTTTTCGCGTCGACGGAGTTGGTTCCTATCTAAATCGCCGCATTTTTGCATACTGCATAGCCTTATGGCGCGGTCATGCAACATGAGATTCGGAAATAAGCCAAAGTTGCAGTGGCCGATCGCAGCCGATCAGCCGCAATCGGCCACAATAAGTAAGATTCGTCTATAATCACATGGGAATGAAATTTTTTTTTTTGGCATCTGAATTGTCTTGAGATCGATCTGGCCGGGCAGTCTCTCCGCCTCCATTGCCATGCCACGGGAAGAACGTAAACGCAAGCCCCAGAAGCAGCCCATTCAAGGCAATGCACAATGTCGCAAGCATGTAACGCATCCATTGAATGAGACTCCAAAAGTTCTGCAAGACCCATTCAGAAGACAAGAGAAAACCTCACTCTCGTTGATTGGATGACTGTGTATGCTTATGTGGACACACTCTCTCAACCAATCAACCAGGGGGAAGTAGTGAAATTCTTTGCTACAAGGCCCGAGCATGCATTATTGTACACCCAGTCCACATTGTCACGCAAACAGTGCGTGTGGACTCACATCCAAATGCCTTGTCAAGCAAATGACCACAGATCGTCACAAGCCCAGATGTGGAACATGCATTGCGGCTCTGGGTCCAGCAAATGGAGCGGAGGGGAGAGTTTGTCAATAGTGGGATGCTCGTTGAAAAGCGAAAATATATACTTTGAAGAGGCATTGGATGTCCCAGAGGATGAAAGGCTTACTGGAAGTGGGTGGGTTCAGAAATTCTGTAATGCGTGAGTGAACATTGGACTGGCCAAATTGCGACTGAGAGCAAGAAAAGCAGACCACACTGGGTATTTTCTTTAGTGTCAAGTCAAATTAGCACTCTCTTTTCTTGAAATACATCCAGATCCAATTACAATAAAGTCATTTTCAGAACTATTAGAAAGTGGTGAGATAGAAAAGGTATAATATCAGTGTATTAAAATATTAGAACCTTGTGATATACACTATCTCACTCATTCACACCTCAATCTGATCTTGCATATGTCTGATCCTGCATTGACCGACCATTTGCATTATGAGCATATTGACTGTATATGATATGTTACTGAAGTACCCTCAGCTAAGTGCGCCTGAGTATGGGACCAGCATCGCGAAGTTTCAATACTTCAGAGGTCATGAATTACGGTAAGTCACTTGAATGCACCTCAGGTTTTACGCTCAACAAAAGAAGAATCCCCGTAATTCTGCGTATTCAAGGACTAGGATACCCAGAACTCGCGCCAGTGTTGGAGGTGCTGAATACATATACATGGATATAGAACCCCAACACTGATTTCTCTTCATCGCTTTGAATCCTTCATAACGCCAAACGAAACGAAGCACATGGCGTGGCTCTGTATGGATAGTGACAATATATCTCAGCGTCTGCCCTTTTGTTTGGTAGCTGGAGATGGTGAGCTCATAATACAGCTGAAAGGTGTTGGAGTTGATGATTCCACCAACCAAACCGGCTGGGTAGCTAAGCGGTAGAGTGCCTGCATGTACCAGGTTCGATCCGCAGTCTGGCCACTTTTCCTTCAACAGGTTATCAGCCCTGTCGTGCATATGAATGATATTCACAGGCAATCTCCGCTGGGTGATCAAAATGACATGCTCTGTATGCATCTCTAAAGGTGGCTCTCCATCTAAATTAACAAGGCCTCTAGGGACATGAGCAGGCTCCCAGTGTGAAAGCCCAGTTAATCGAGTACATCGTGCAATATAATCGTTCTCCTCGAGCGACTGGATGAGCTGGGTGGTGGTGAAGCGATGGGTACTATTGCGTCAATCAGCATGAGACCGTCCAACATGATGGAGTCGCAAGGAGAATACCGGTGGCCCTGGCAGAGGTACAACCACATTCTGCAGACTGGGTGAGGGCCACACTGTCTATGGTGTTGCTGAAGGTATCTGCAACACGATTCAAAACGTCGGAGCTCATGGGAACATTGACAATTTGTCAGGAATCGGAACCTCTTGGGTAAAACCATTCATCATCCATACCCGCCATGCATGCCCAGATTGCTGAACCCACTGGCGGCAAGGTGACACACCGGCCTCCGCGTAGTAATTTAGGATGGATTGTTGACTACACTGCTCTGTCACGGACATGTATTGTTTTCCCGTTCATAATGTATTTAATGGATTCTTCGTAGCTCATGAATACAGATGACGTTGAAGAGCCTACTCGCAAAGTTGGCTGGTATATACACAGATATCGAATGTTAGTGCCAACGCGACGCAATTATAGTCTTGCCGGCTGAAGGGAAGAACAAAGACGTGTACCATAAGTAAATTTAGACGCGACATACGTACTCTGCACATTCTGAAGACAGTGAGCAACGAGCGACACGACTGAAATCTGAAGTGACCATAAACAACACCATTACGACTCGCTGGAACGTAATAAGGAAATAGCACTCGAACAATTTTCGCAAGCAGGAATTATGGACAGAGCCGGGCAAAATAGAAAATGCAGTACTGTTCGGGCCCGCCACAAACACGTATACGTATGGACACAAAATACAATAAACCACAGGGATTAAGAACTCGTATATACCCGAGAATCATGTGATACCCCGGGCCGATCCAGTAACAATCGCATGTTGACAGAGTCATGGATATCACGCAACATAACAAATGCCAAATATTCTTGACAGATCAATGCTAGGTCCGGAGCAGGTGGAAGAGGTAAGCGCGGTTGCGCGTCAGGTGGGTTGCCACTTTACTCTTACTCGTCCTTTACGCGCTTTCCACTGCGCTGCATAGTTGTTTGTAGCCATCGGTCCATCAAAAAGTTTCTCTCGCCGCACTTTGGCCATCTTCCCGGGATCTACTCGCGCTTGTGTCACGCTCGGCTGCTTTGGTTTAGTCCGTTGGACAATCCATATTGGGTCGATCCCCACACATTTGCCTATAACTATTGTCCGATCCCCTACACAAACAACCCCAGCCTGTAACATGTGAAACTGTAAAATATCTAGAATTTGTAGTGCGCAGCTGTTAATAGCAGGAGGGTCCTCGAGGTTTTTCCCCCTTCGAGACGCGCACTAGGAGCACATGTGTATATTATATACGAGCAGCGGACTAGTTATTTATCTTCGTTAGGTTTTGTATTGTGGGGCATCGGTACAAGTCGTAATTCTCCCGTTCACTTTACCCACGATTCGTCGATTCGCGATCGGCCCAACAAGGCGTTCTCGTGACTCCTTCAATTAATTCTACGTTACCCATCCTCTGTTATATCACCACCTGCACACGGTCTACATCCACCTATTTTTCGAGCTTTTATTTTGCTTGTATCACTCTCCTCTCGATTGCATACTTATTTGCCACGTAGCCTTTATCATCATGCCCACATTAAACTCACTTCGATTTATGGTCTCCCATGCATGTACACTACCTAGTATGATAGTAGCTATGCAGCCGCCACTTGTGCCAAGCGGCGGTACTTCAACAACAACTGAGGAATATGGCAACCTCGAGAGAGCGTCTTCTATTAAAAGCACGTGTTACCTGCCAGCCTGGGTGCAGCATGGTTCCGGTGTGCACTGCCCGACTCGTGACAGCTGATAAACTCACTAGACGCGCTACCTCAATTTTGAGCCCCAACCATCTCAGATCCTTGGGTCGCTCTCCGTTGCTCCATCACAAACCTCTCTGCTCCTCTCGCGCGTAACTCACAATGTCCACGTCGTACGCCGCCAACTCTGCACAAGGTACTCTGGCCGGCTATTCCATGCCATTTTTCTCACTGAGGTCCACTCAGAGCTTGATCAGACTGGGACAGGGTATCAGCACGCCAGCGATATCCACTCAATGTTTGAAAAGCCAAATATCGGACATCCTGGAAACGCTGGATCACTATCTGGAGGCTCTGCCATGTGTTCTGATCCTACTGGGCCCCTCGGGGCCAATATGGCTTATCCACCGCATGATTTCAATCTTCATATCAGCCCGGTGCTACCTCCTTCCGTGAATCACGGATCCAACCCTCCGATTTCTTCGCATACGATCGCACCGCAACACCAGCGGGGTACTGCTGTTCATCTTCCAACGAACGACCTATCACAAAGCAACTTCGGAGCATTCCCATTATTCCATCACACAGCGTACACGAATCTCGTCGGCTTAGCGGATCCAATGCAGCAGAGTCAGTCCTCAAGTATTGCCAGAAACGGCCAAAGTAACTACCCCGCATTTGGGACCTGGGGAATGGATGGAGGGTAGGTCTCCTGAAAAACTGGACGTTGCTGAGCTTACTTACCGATATTCTAGGAACAGTGTCCCTGCTCAACCGCCCACAACCTTTGGAATGTCGCTCAGTATGCAATCTCGAGCTAATTTCCAAACAGTTCCCCTCACAGAAGAATATTCTCAACCTCCAACAACGTCCCACAATGGACTCCAGGCAAACAGGGACACCACGGCAATCCCCTTACATTCGATTCCTGAACCCACCACCAATAATGGGGTCGAGACTGGCCTCACAAATAATCGAGCATTTCAAATGCGGAGCACCGCTCCCATGGATGCCCACTTTGCAAACTCAGGACTCCTTGGTTCTACGCCCACCCCAAATGAACCTAGCCTGGGCCAGGACGAGGGGACTGTTAGGTGCGTTCTACCCTTTACTTCTGTATGGCCCTTCTCTCAATGGCGTTCCAGTATGCCCAAGTGGATCACGTTCATAAAGCCGCGTCCACAAGACGGGGGGAAGGTCATCACTCTCCGTCGTGACAACCACCTCGCACTCGATATAATACTGGAGCACCTTCCAAGGAGACCATCCGCAGGATGCAATGGGGTCAAAGTTCCTGCAACTGGCTCCGTGAGGAATTTTGCCAATACGACGGGTAAGACCCTTCTCGAGTTTCGCATCCGCCTCTACGGGGCTACTACCCAGCGCCTCTATGAGCTTGCATGTGCAAGTTGTCAGAAGCGAGAGGGAAAGCGGAGAGGAACTCCTGGCTTGATCGATTTCAAGACCGCCAACGACATGATTGAGCCAAAGGATGGGAAGATACGTGTTGAGTTTGTTTTTTGCTGCTACCCGAAGGACCATGGGTTAGGCGATACGGAATACCTGTGAGTCTGATCGTGCCAGTAATCGCAGGCTACCCATTTCGTAGTCTGGAAGTCGTCCTCTCTGAAGACGAAAGTCAGAAGCACATCGTGGCTCAATCCCTGCTTCCGTTCTCTTTCAATGTCGTGCCCAAGGTCCCAACAGCCCCGGAAAAGAGGAAGAGAGCACAAGAAGGGAACGCTCTAACTCCTCAACCACGCGCCGTTCGACGTCGAGTAGAGTGCGCAAATACCACGGCACAAATCAACCCCCCAGCATCGGATATCGACTGCCCGGACGCTCATGAAGCTGTTCAGTCTTCCGACGTCAGCACATCCAGTTCGCCACCACTGGCGCCGCCCCTTGTGCCGTCTCAGAGCGCGGGCTCGAGTTCCGCTCCACTTGACGCCATCAAGCCCCCTAGCCAAGCAGTTCCCCCGCCCGGGACAGAGGGAGAGTGTACTCCCACCCTTACAGAAGTGAACCCTGAATCCGGATCCATCACGGGTGGTGCGACTATCTGGCTCAAAGGAATGGATTTCCCGACCCTCTTCCCTCTGTTTGCGAGATTTGGGACCGCCGTAGTGCCAACTGTGAGCTCGTTAACTACCTGTGAAGCTCCTTCTAATCGACTGTCTCAGACATTCAGTAATCCCTTCCTTCTTGCCTGTCATCTGCCTTCCGCAACCGCCCCTGGCGTTGTCGATGTTACTCTATCGAGGCATCCACAGACAAATGCGCCAGAGTATGGGACCAGCCTCGCGAAGTTCCACTATGTAGCAGATCGTGATCAATTGTGAGTTCCCCGAAATGCATCCAACGTCCCATGCTCATTTAAATCAAGAATTCCGCTACTTTTACGTATTCAAGCACAAGGATATCCGGAGCTTCTCCCGGTGCTGCAGACAATTCTCACCGCCCTCCACGGTAATCAAGGAAATCGTGGCCTGCAAGGAGGGAGTCAAGGCGCTGGACCGCAAGACGATCCAATCGAAACTGCCCTAGTGGATATCCTTAGCTGCCTTCAAACGCGACCCAACTTCCACGAGATCTTGTCTACGACCAACGATTTTAGCCAGACCCTCGCGCACCTATCTATCTTCTACGGCTACCCCTCTCTTCTCCGTCGCCTCGTCGAGTGGTGCATCGACCTCGCTATATCCGATGTCAATGGTCTCACCGCGCTCCATTGCGCGTTTATGAAGGGAGATCTGGACAGCGTGCGCATTTTGCGGCGAGGTGGTGCATCCGAAACCGCGACGGATAAACTGGGTCGAACTCCTTCGGACCTACAACCAGAAGGATTCGGTTCGGCCATTGACCTCGACGCTGAGGTTGCTGCTGGGTTGGACACTGAGATGTGCCTGGAAGAAAATGATATTGATGAGCAAATGGCATTAGGAGAACAGTTTAACACACTCGATTCGAGCGACGATAGCGATTCAGGGCACAGCCAATCGGATTTTGGAGAGGATGTCTCCGACCAAGATGACCCAGAGAGCATGGCTGCCGATTCATTCACTGGCGGTGATGAGGGTGGTGAAGGTGGCGGTGGTGGGGCCAGTGGAAGCGGAGGTGGTCAAATTGCGTCAAGTTCCAAAGAGCCAGCGATCAGGGTTATGAATCAATTGCTCCTGGACAGAAACAGACGGAGGAAGAAGCACCGCGGCCCTCGAATGCTCCCTGATACACCCTATGACGCCTCTGTCATCATTGTCTCCAACAAGCTCCGTGAGGCTGAAGCCGAGGCTAAAGCGGTGGACTTTTTGATGAGCGGGATCTTTCCTAACGGGAAGATTTCGCTCACTTCCTTGACGACAGAGATGACACCGCAAGATATCGACGAATTCCAGGCCGCACCAGGCACCCCGAAGTACCACGGCCTGTTTCGTCGGGACAGGGATCATCGAGACAAGGAGATCATCTACTGCAGGCTCTGCCCAGAGGATTCCCAGCTAGACTTCAAGGATCCCGAAGGGGCTCTCCATCACATGGCGAAGGACCACTTCGAAATGGCGTATAGTTGTGATTGCGGATGGTAAGCTCTTCTCCTCGTATTTCTACTCTCGGAGACTGACTCGCATTTTCGTAGCAACGAAATGTATCGGACGAGTGCAGACTGGCGACGACACCGAAAGAGGAAGGGCCTCCCGCAGGTGCCAGCGTCTTAAATTCCCAGGTATGCAAGAGGATAGACTTTTCACGCGTTCTGTCAGACACCAGGTGTAAAAATACGATCGATGCATGAGGTTCCTAGCCATGAGAATGTATACAACACCCACTGCTTTTTTTGTGCTTCCCCGTATGCATTTAAACCACCTTCAAAGTTGCAATTCGAACAGCGTCGAATGGAGGAGGTATCTCGCTTTCGCTTTGCTCCTTGCACCACGAACCCACTGCAATAGTCGTCGCAGGAGGGATCCCGACAGCGAGTTTTCCCGTCTTTCTCCGTGCCCACCCTTCACATTCAACATCATACTATCCTTGGACCACCTGGGAGTCACTGAGGCACTTTCATAAGATTCCCGCGTACAACATCGTCTTGTAGATGCTTCATGCGTCTACGAAGCTACAGGGCGTAATGTAATGCGCGTGGCAGATGCAAGCGTCATGTTCAGTGGTACTTGTCCATACCTCTGGTCCTTCGGGGCGGCGTTGCCGCCTGCCTGCTAAAAGGCGGTGAACAATAAGGGCGGAAGTAAGAAGGAAATAAGTACATTTGGCCTCAATTAATCGTCTTGGTTCTCCGCCCGGACTCTTGGGTGCAGTTAAGATCTGCTTGATGAGAGACGTATACAACCTGGTCGTCAGAATCTATATAGCAGGCAGCGGACTCGACCCCACGCCAATAGACGAGCACATCGAGTAGAGTGGCTTGTTCATAGTAATCCCTTGGAAGGTGCCCCGAATGTCAGGTGGACACTCGGAACCGGGAGCAAGCCTATTTTGGGTAGCTTTGACACGTATCGAACGTCCTTGATTTATGGTGTTTTCAGGAGAGTTTTCCAGCGCCTTAATTGGGACCTTCCAGCAAATGAGCAACTCAAATTAAGTATACTCTCTTGCCGCTCGACGGCTCGAGAAAGGTACTGGGACAGAGCCATACCAGGCTTGCATTGCGAAGTCATGTCCGCGGATTCTTCCGGGCCATCCCAGTCGACAGGCGTCCCGAGATTGGTGACTCACTTGGAAAAGGTCGAGATAGTGTTTGTAAACACTGAAGAGGATTGGCCATTTTGAACACGCAAGGGCTTACCATAGTTATATATCCTGGTCTTGCAGGTAACAGTCATGGATCTGTGCTTGCCCGAGGACAACAGTCCAAACGGGCGTTTAAAAAGCCCCACTGCTTGGGTTGGACCTGGTATGCGTCTCTGAGCCCGGGCTCGTTACGGGGATCGGGGTCAAGAGATATGGCAGGTGGTGTTCTGTTTGGTGCCAAACCCTCTCTCGACCGCGACCGCGTTTCCAGTCGCATCACGCGTCCTTGCGCGATCCCCTTGCTCAGGAGATAGATAAATACCACACGTAAACTCTGGCCGTTCTTTGTCGAGGAGTGGCGCGGTGCCATGGACTTCAACTTGCAAGAAGAATGTCAGAATCTCATTGAGGTCGGCTATCTTCCTTGGATCCTGGATCCGTTGATTCCACCCTCGAAGGTGGGCGCTCTGCTTGTGCCCATGGGTTGGCGAGAGTTGCTGACGATGTCTTGCTCGAAAGACGCGATCGAGGCTCTGGCAAACTCACCTGAGAACATCACAGACCATAGTGTGTTTGATGTGTACCGAAGTTACCTTAAGTGCGCGAAAATTTAGTGTTGCGTTCGGCTCCAAGTGTTTACCTGTTTACACAGATATTCGGGTAGCCTTAACGCAGGCGTCATGAACAAGCTCCACGACTCCGTGTCCTCTATGATGAGTGTAGAGATAGAAGCCGCCGCCCGTGATATGGATTCGGACGATCATCACGTCCTTACAGCGCACAAAACCCCTCTCGAAATGTATGCGTTCCTCATCAACTGGATTTCAAGCGCAGCCGAAGCTGTGAAGACGCCAGGTGAAGAAGGTGCCACTGCCTTGAAACCAAAGGTTTGCAAGTCCTTTCAACATTAGCTCTCGTCGCTTA